>Ga0075123_10000283_pt1 | contig 26866 bp, 28 predicted proteins | sample AntAceMetag02UKX_FD_69808 | JGI IMG/M metagenome (GOLD analysis project Ga0075123, IMG submission 69808) | Saline lake microbial communities from Ace Lake, Antarctica - Antarctic Ace Lake Metagenome 02UKX | ecosystem: Environmental > Aquatic > Non-marine Saline and Alkaline > Saline | place... | reverse complement strand
ACTGAGCAGATACCTCGATATCCTGGCACAAGAGATAAACCTCCCGCTCAGGGACCTGAACTATTCCGGAAGCTACGTTTCGGCCAGGGTTTTCGTATTCCCGGCGGAGACCTCCAAGACATTCCTGGAGAAAACCAGCCAGTATATCCTGCAACATATCGCCGCCTCTTCAGAAGAGGAAACGGTGCTCTATACCATTGCGAGAATCACCAGTCAGAATATGGTGGAGGCGCTGGCACGAGACCTGGGAGCCCTGCCTCTTGAGATCCCCGACGAAGAATTAACCCTGAGGGACTTTAGCGCGAAGAAAGGCAATATTATCGGGAGAAAGAAGGAAGAGATCGAGGAGGTAGAGAGGGAAATACAAACGATTACCTCGGAAAACCTTGAGAAGGTTGCCCTTTACAGAGAAACCGTCTCCCGGGAAGATGAGATGCTGTCCGCTATCGAACAGATGTCAGAAACCCACTATGTCTCGCTGATTGAAGGTTGGGTTCCTGAGAGCAAAACCGATTTTATCACATCAGAGATAAACGAATCCTTTGAGAATACATTTGTCGATTCACGCCAGCCGGTGGCTTCTGACGACCCCCCCACACGGCTGCAGAACTCGCGTGCCATCAGGCCGTTTGAGGTGATCGTCAGCCTCTTCAGTCTGCCCAAGTACGGCGGGTGGGACCCCACACCGAGTGTGGCTTACTTCTTTGCCTTCTTCTTCGGCCTGATGCTCTGTGACGTTGTCTACGCCGTAGGTCTGCTGCTCCTTGCCCGGTTTGTCCTTGATAAACTCGTCGACGACCCTTCCACTGAGGGGGTCGATCTGTTCCGCAAGGTGTTGTACATAAGTGGGGGAGTCTCCCTTATCTTCGGCGTCCTTTCAGGGACGTATCTGGGAGACTTTCCGTCTATGTTTTTCGGGATCAGCCTGCAGTCAATCGCCCTGGTAAAATGGGTTCAGACACAACTCTCAGACCCCATATCCTTTATCAATATTTCGCTGATAATCGGCCTGATACATGTGAATATCGCTCACACCCTCGGTCTCGTAAAGGGGATACAGGAAGCGGATTGGGGAATGATTGTCAGCAAGGCGGGCCTGTTCCTTATAGAGGCGTTCGGCATCCCTTACATCTTCAAGGCCATGTTGGGCATCGAACTCCTCCCACTTCCCCCCTGGGTATACGGCGTGCTGGCCTATCCTATGACCGTAGGACTGGTTCTTATCATCGTCGGCGCATTTATGCAGATGGGGGGACTGGGAAGTGTGTTCTGGATCTTTGATCTTACCGGCATACTGGGCGACATCATGTCATATTCCAGGTTGGCCGGGGTCGGTCTTGCCACCTTTTATCTCGCGTCCTCTTTCAACCTGCTCTCCGACTGGGTCTCATCCACGGTATCGTCCGTCATGCCCGGTATGCTGGGGACCATTCTGGCATTTGCCATAGGGATGATAATGCTGCTGATCTTCCATGTGTTCAACCTGTTTCTCAGCAGTCTGGCCGCTTTTATACATTCCCTCAGGCTCTGCTTCGTGGAATTTCTGTTGAAGTTTTATGAGGGGGGCGGAAAAGAATATAATCCGTTTCATCTGAGCGTAAGAAGGGAAACAATAGTAGGCAAAAAATTCTAGAGAGAGGTGAAGAAATGACATTGATTCAAGCCTTGGCTACATTTGGTGGTGCTATGGCGCTCGCGGGGGGTCTTGCAGGATCAGCTATAGGGATTGCCAATGCCGCCTCTTCCGGGGTGGCCACCCTGTCAGAGGAACCGGGACAGTTGAGGAACGTCATCGTCCTGGCATCCCTTCCCATGACACAGAGTTTCTACGGCCTTATCATTCTGATTATAATCCTTACGGTGGTGCTGCCGAAGATCGCTATCGCCGGAGCCGGCGCGGGGATTATGGTGTTGGGCATCGGAATTATGGCCGGATTCGCAGAGCTTGCCTCCGCGATATTTCAGGGATCCGTGTGCGCCTCGGGTATAGCGCTCCTTCCAAAGACAAAGGGACGAATACTGACGGCTTCCATGATGCTCGCCGTCTTTGTGGAACTGATAGGCGTACTCGGACTGGTCTTTACCATCATGGCACTCAGTATACTAAAGCTCATGTAAGAGGGTGAACAGTATGGAAACCGACAAGATAAGAGCGGCTATCCTCGAAAAAGCGCACAAAGAGGCGGAAGAAATCGTGGTCAACGCCAAGACAAAGGCCAAAGACCTGATGGCACACGCGAAAGAGCAGCAGAAAAAGCGCTTCGAAGAGGAAAAAGATCGTATCATATCGGAGGCGCAGCGCGAGGCATCGAGGATACTGGCACAGTCCTCTCTCAAGGCACGGCAGGAGATACTGAAGGAACAAGACGCCGTCATCAATGAGATTATAGCCAAGACAAAGGAAGGCCTTGCCAAGGAAACAACCGACGAAAAGGCATTTGCCTCCCTCATCAGGGAGGCGGTGGAGGCCTTTGAATCGGAAGCAAAACTCAGGCTCATTGTATCCCCAAGAGATGTCGCCGTCGCCCGTAAGGTCGTTAAAGAGGACAACGGTCTGAAGGAGCAGATAGCGGAGGTCGTGGAACGCGATTGTCTGGGGGGTGTTATAGCAGAATCGATGGACAGCATGGTAAATATTGACAACACGTTTGATGTGAGACTGGGGATGCTGACACCAAAGATCATGCCCGAACTGGGCAGCAAACTTTTCGGGGAGAGCAAACAGTGAACCTGATAAGCGCGCGGTACGCATTCATGTCGGCCTATCTCAAGGGCGAGGAGTCCCGGGCTGTAACCTCCGAACAGATCAGTGAGGCATTGCAGAGGTCCGCGACCATGCAGGATGCCATGGAGATCATCGGGGACACCGATATCGGCGAATACCTGCTCGATCAGCCGATCAAGACCTTCGATGACGCCGATGAGCATCTGTGGATGTATCTGAACGGATGTCTGGGGCGACTTGAGGGCTTCGATATACCTCAGGATATGTTGCGCATAGCGCGCCTGTACGCAGAGAAGTACGATGTTCTGAATATCAGGATAGCGCTGAGAACAATCCTGAAAAAGGTGCCTTCCTCCATGGTGCCGGTGGGCGCGATCCACAGTGGAGGGTACCTGCACGAGTTGTCTGCCGCGAGGGAGAAGGAGGAACTGTCCTCGATCCTCGCGACATGTAATCTGGGTGACTATATCCAGGCCATAGAGAAAATCAGCGAAAAGGAGCCGCAATCCGTATCCGAGGGAGAGGTTGCCCTGCAAAACCTTTATCATCACAAGGTGCTGGAGGCATTCAGAGGCATGGCCGATGGAGATCTCCTCGAGAAGGCCTTCAGGATCGATATCGATATGGCAAATCTCCAGACGATCTTCCGATTATCCCTCGGAGGAGGTCAGGCCACAGGCGCACCGGTTCTTATCGGCGGCCGTATGCTCTCGGAGGACACCGTACAGGAATTGCTCACGCTGAAGATGGCCGAGATAACAGGAAGACTGGAAAATACGGGATACCATGCAATGGCACAGGAGGTATCCAAGGGGTATGAAAAGGGCACAGAGATCACGGCGGTAGACAAGGTAACGGAGAAACACAGGTTCAGCATGCTCAGGGATCTCCTCTCTCCCAGGATCCTGTCCACCTCCAACATGTTATGGTATCTGCTCCTTAAGGAGCTGGAGATACGGAATCTGAGACTGACCTTTAAGATGCTCGCAGACGGGATACCGCCGGCGGAGATAAAGGATCTGGTGATCGCGGCATGACTGAAAACATCACCGTAGCCATCATAGGAAACCGGGACCAGACAGCCCTGATGAGACTTGCCGGCGTTGAGAAGTGCCGGATCATAGAAGAGGGGGATGACACCCGTGAGAAGGTCAAAGAAGCCCTGATGGAACTGGCGGGTGACAGCACCGTCGGAATCATCATACTGCCGGAAGACTGGGGCAGGGATGTGAAAGACACTATCAGACACATAAAGGAGAGCAAGCGCAGCTCGGCCATCGTAATAGAGATCCCTGCAGGGTTTAAGGCAGAAGAGCAGGATGTAAGGGAATATTACAAGACATATACCAAGAAGCTGATAGGATTTAATGTCAACATCTGATGATGAGCCCGTTGGGGTTCAGTGTAGACCAAATATGCTACCAAAGTGAGGCATGACCTATGGGGAAGATCTGGAAAATTTCGGGGCCTGTCGTAATCGCCGAAGACATGAGAGGATCTCAGGTATACGAGGTCGTCGATGTGGGTGATGAAAGACTTACGGGGGAAATCATCGGTCTTGAGAGGGATAAGGCTGTCATCCAGGTATACGAGGATACCGTCGGGCTCAAGGTTGGAGAGCCGGTGACGGGAACAGGCCATATTCTCATGGTGGAACTGGGACCCGGACTTGTCGGGAATATCTATGACGGCGTTCAGCGATCCCTCGTCACCATGATGGACGACATCGGAGATTTTCTGGTTCGCGGAGTTCGGACCGATGCCCTCGATCGGAAAAAGAAATGGCACTTTACCCCCTCCGTGAAGGCGGGGGATGCCGTGCAGGAGGGGGATATCATCGGGGCAGTCCCCGAAACCGGCCTCATAGAACACAGGATCATGGTGCCCATAGGAACGCAGGGGACCATCCTGGAGATAGCGGAGGGAGACTTCACCATAATCGAAACCGTTGCCCTCCTGGAGCATGAAGGTGAAAAAATCCCTCTGACCCTCATGCAGAAGTGGCCGGCACGAAAACCCAGGGTATACAAACAGAGATTTGATCCCGAGGATCTCCTGGTGACCGGCACGAGGATCATCGACTACCTGTTTCCCTTGGCACTGGGGGGGAAAGCCGCCATACCCGGGGGGTTCGGAACCGGCAAGACCGTCACCCTGCAGCAGATGGCCCGATGGTCCCAGACACAGCTGAACATCTATGTCGGGTGCGGCGAGCGCGGAAATGAGATGGCGGACGTCCTCCACAGCTTCAAAAAACTGAAAGACCCCGCGACCGGCAGGCTCCTGCAGGAAAAGGAGATCTTTATCGCCAACACGTCGAATATGCCCGTTGTCGCACGGGAGATCAGTATCTTTATCGGCATTACCATGGCTGAATACTTCAGGGATATGGGATATGACGTCCTCCTCGTGGCCGACTCGACATCCCGATGGGCCGAGGCAATGAGAGAGATCGGCGCCAGGCTTGAGGAAACACCGGGGGAAGAAGGGTTCCCCACCTATCTGGGCTCCCGGCTCTCGGCCTTCTACGAAAGGTCCGGGCGGGTCAAATGCATAGGCAGCCCGGAACGGATGGGCTCGGCCACGGTGATCGGCTCCGTCAGTCCTCCCGGCGCGGACTTCAGTGAACCGGTAACCCAGGCGACCCTCAGGATCGTCGATGTCCTCTACTCGCTGGATGTCGCCCTCGCCAACAAGAGACACTTCCCGACCATCAACTGGCTCCAGAGCTACAGTCTCTACACCGATTCGGTTGACACGTGGTGGAACAAGATCAGCCCCGATTACAGTGATATACGAAACAGGGCCCTGATCACGCTCCAGCACGAAGCGGAACTGGAGGAGATCGTTCGGCTCGTCGGGCCGGAGGCCCTCCCCGAAGACGACAAGCTGGTACTACTCGCGGCGCGCATGCTCAGGGAAGACTTTCTGATGCAGAGCGCGTATCACCCTGTCGACACCTATACACAACCCGCCAGGGCGCACGCGATGATCAGCGTCATCATGAAGTTTTACGATCTCGCGAAGGAGGCAACCGAATCGGGGATGCTGGTCAGCGAGATAGCCTCTTCAAAGATGTTGCCCCGCATATCCCGTATGAAAGATATAACGAATGAAGAGTTCGACACATACATGAAAAAGCTATGGTCTGACATGGACAAGAACCCCTTTGTGTAAGGAGGAGGAGCGCAATGGATTCCCTGCAGCTATTTACGAGAGAGACAAAGGCAATCAGCACCGCACGGAGATCGCTCCTTGTCATTGAGAGCATCCCCGGCATCAGATACAATGAGATCGTGGAGGTCCTGCTCGGCACCGGGGAGACGCGGATCGGGCAGGTGATAGAGGTCGGCAAGGAAACCACCGTCGTCCAGGTCTTTGGAGGGGTCAGCGAGGTTGACCTTCTGAACAGCAAGGTAAAATACAAGGGTGAGACCCTGAAACTTCCCGTCTCGGGGGATATCATGGGGAGAATCTTCGACGGGAGCGGGAACCCCATAGACGGCGGCCCTCCGATCGTGGCGGACAAGTACTTGGATATAAACGGTGTACCGGCAAATCCCGCGTCGCGTATGCCCCCGGCGGAATTCATCGAGACCGGGATCTCCGCGATAGACGGGCTCAATGTCCTGGTTCGCGGTCAGAAGCTCCCCATCTTCAGCGGGTCGGGCCTGCCGCACAACAAGATTGCCGCGCAGATCCTGAGACAGGCGTCGCTGAAGGGAAAATCGGAGGAGTTCGCGATCGTCTTCGGAGCGATCGGCGTCAGTTACGATGACGCGGGATATTTTATCTCGAACCTGGAAGAGACCGGCGCGCTCAGCCGCACCGTTGCATTCATCAACACGGCCTCCTCGCCCGTCATCGAGAGGCTGTCGACACCGCGCCTGGCGCTGACGGCGGCGGAATACCTGGCATGGGAACACGACATGCATGTCCTGGTAATACTGACGGACATTACCAACTACTGCGACGCCCTGCGCGAGCTTGCCGCCATGAGGGGCGAGATACCGAGCAGAAGGGGGTATCCGGGGTACATGTACACGGACCTGGCCTCTCTGTATGAGAGGGCCGGAAGGATAAGCGGCAAGGAGGGGTCCGTGACCATTATCCCCATCCTGACGATGCCCGATGACGACATCACGCACCCGATAGCCGACCTGACGGGGTATATTACCGAGGGACAGATCGTCCTGTCGCGGTCGCTGGAAAGGAAGAGGATATATCCCCCCATCGATGTATTCCTCTCCCTCTCACGAATGATGAAAGAGGGGATCGGGGAGGGAAACACGAGGGAAGACCACAACAACGCTTTCATGCAGTCATATGCCGTCTACGCGGAGGGAAACTATCTCAGAGAGATATCTACCGTCATCGGCTCCGAGGCTCTGAGCGACCGGGACAGGTTATACCTCTCCGCCTCGGACCGGTTCGAACAGGAATTCATATCACAGGATGAAAAGGAGAGAAGGACCGTTGAAGAGACGCTGGGGCGGGCGTGGGACATCTTTTCCATGCTCCCCGCAGGAGACCTGAAGCTCATCCAGGAAGAATACATAAAGAAATACCTCCCGAAGGCCCCGAAAGAGAGCGGCGGGGCGGAAGCCAGTTAGAGAAGAGAGATGCCATGTCAACAAAGGTACAGGTAGCACGGCCAACCAAGATTGAGCTTGCGCGCCTGAAACGTCGCCTGAAGCTCGCCACGAGGATTCAGAAGATCGTCAAGGATAGACTCTCTATCCTGATTATGGAATTCCTCGACACCGTTAAGGAATGCTCCTCCGTCAAGCAACGATTGCTCGCGGAGTTCAAGGAGTCCTACCGGGCGCTCTCCGTTACCACGGGATACCATGGGTACGCCTTTCTGGAAAAGGAACTCCTCGCATCCCAGATGGCACTCACGATCGGCACCGCCACACGGAATGTCGCAGGGGTAAAGATACCCGTATTTGAAACGGAAGACACTCAGACACCGGGCTCTTCCGTGAGGAACACACCCGGCACCTCTTCATTGGTCGACAACAGCACCACCCTCTCACGAAAGTGCCTGAAGACCACTGTCGAACTGGCCGAACTCCAGAATTCCCTGGAACTTCTGGGGGCGGAGATCAATAAGGTCAAGAGGATAAACAACGCGCTGGAATACATCGTTATCCCGGGACTCGAGGCAACGATAAAATACCTGACAATGAAGTTTGAGGAGCGGGACCGTGAAGAGACGGCCCGGCTCAAATACGTCAAACTGCTGATCGAACAGAGAGAGGCATATGCGTATTGATCCAGGCCCGGACAGGGCGTTTGAAAACTGTCTGACGGGTGATATGAAGACGCTCAATGCGCACCTGCCGCGCAGGCGAAAGACATTGAGCGAACTTTTGGAGGAGGAGCGCCCCCACGTTGAATGTGGTGATGGAAGCACACACGTTTTCAGGAAAAAAGAGCTTGAGTATCTGGCGCAGGTGGTAGACAATGAGGACAGAGAAACCCTGCTCCTGCCGATTGTCATAGCGGTGGGTTCTGGTGAGGGTCGCCTGGTGGTAAGATCAAAAACGGGGACCGAAGCGAAGATATTTTCGCGGATACTGGAGATGCCTATAACCTACAGGTCCGACATGATAACGATCTTTAAACCGCAATTACAGGTACTGAGAAGGGTGTTGAAGACAACTACACAGTATGTCTTCACCACGTAAGGAATACGGCAACAGACTAACACGAAAAGGGGGCTCGCCATGAAAGTATTCGCGGACAGACTGATCAACGTTCTGGAAAATCACCGAAGAGAAATCGCGCAGCAGTGGTGCAAGGCCGTACGGCAAAATCCACGAACATCGGCATTCAATAATATGTCGGAGGAGGAGTGTTCCAAGAGAGCCGTCTTCTTTTACAAGAATCTGATTACGATGTACTTCAGTGAGAAGCCCTATACCGAGGTACGCAAATACTTCTCAGAGTACGCTGACGTTAGTTACAAAAATAAGATACCGCTGCATGAAACCCTCTATGCCCTCATCATGATGAGGAGACACATGTGGCTTTACGCCGATTTTCAGGAACCCTTTCTTAGCGCCATGGATCACCGGCAGGCGGTTGAGACGATAAACAAGACCATCCGTATATTCGACCATGGTATCTACATAATTACCCAGCGGTACGGAGAACTCGAGAAGGAGTAAGGAGAGAGTGCTATGCCGGCAGAGATACGCGACACGATAAGAAAAATAGAGAAAGAGGCCGAAGGGCTGATAGAAAAGGCCCGGACAGAGGCACGAGGTATCCTGGAAGATGCCAACAAGAAGGCGCGGGAGACCCTGTCGGCGGAACTGCTCGTAGACGAATCCAAGAGCGAGCGCGACAGGATCGTCTCCGGGGCCCAGGAAGAGGCGGAGAAGAGGATAGAAAAGGCACGAAAGGCGTCCGCTCTCATCCGTTCGGCCTCTTCCTCAAAGATAGATAAATTCTCGCGATCGATGGCGGATCAGGTACGAGGAATCAGCTAGTACAGGGTGCCCGGTAATCTTTCACGGGAAGATTACCGGGCATCAGCCCGTCCGGCGAAAACCATGCCGAAGCGCTCTGCGACCCGCTTCACCGCGTATACCAGTCATTTCTTCCCTTGAAAATCCCTTCATATAGGTATAATAGACATACCCGTAAGACACATTCAACCATTCGCTCAAATCACCAGATAGGAGAAAACTCATGACAGAGATTATCGATGTATACGCGCGAGAGATACTTGATTCACGAGGGAATCCGACCGTAGAGGTGGAGGTAACCCTCAGTTCGGAAATCGTGGGGAGGGCATCCGTTCCATCGGGGGCATCAACCGGAGAGCACGAGATGCTGGAACTCAGGGATAACGACAGCGAACGGTATCTGGGAAAAGGTGTCGAGAAGGCCGTTGAAAATGTAACCTATAAGATAGGCCCGGCGATCATCGGCATGGACTGTCTCCTGCAGAGAGAGATTGATCGCACCATGATCGAATTGGACGGAACGGACAACCGGGGTTCCCTCGGGGCTAATGCCATACTTGGTGTCTCGCTTGCATGCGCCAGGGCGGCCGCGGAGGCAAGTGGGCTTCCCCTGTATCGATATCTCGGAGGGGTCTCCGCCAAGGAGATCCCCGTCCCTATGACAAATATTCTGAACGGTGGACAGCATGCCGACAACAATGTTGATATTCAGGAGTTCATGATTATTCCTGTCGGGGCCCCCGACTTCAGAGAGGGTATCCGGATGTGCAGCGAGATTTTTCACCACCTCAAGTCCGTCCTGCGCGGGAAGGGATACAGCACGGCGGTAGGAGATGAGGGTGGCTTCGCCCCTAACCTGAAATCCAACGAGGAGGCCCTGCTTCTTATCATGGAGGCCATCGAGAAGGGTGGATATTCCCCGGGGAGCGATATCTTCATCGCCATCGACGCGGCGGCAAGTTCATTCTACAGGGACGGGAGCTATACGCTCTCCGCGGAGGATAACCCGGTCAAGACATCCGAAGAGCTTATCGCTTTCTATGGCGACCTGGTCGAACGATACCCGATCATATCGATCGAAGATGGCCTGGCGGAGGATGACTGGGACGGGTGGAAGCTGATGACAGAGACGCTGGGGTCAAAGATACAGATCGTGGGAGATGATATCTTCGTCACCAACAGAAAGCGGCTCGAAAAGGGGATAGCCCTCGGCGTGGCCAACTCCATCCTGATCAAGCTCAACCAGATAGGCACACTGACAGAGACCATTGAAACCATCGAGAGGGCAAAGGAGGCCGGATACACCACCGTCATATCACACCGGTCGGGAGAGACGGAAGACACCTTTATGGCCGATGCCGCCGTTGCGCTGAACTGCGGACAGATCAAGAGCGGCTCCGTCTCCAGGAGTGAACGCCTCGCAAAGTACAACCAGCTCATCCGGATAGAGGAGGAGCTGGGAGACCAATCGGTGTACCGTGGGAAGGGCGCCTTTTACAGCATAGGATAGAAGAGAGGGGGGTCGGGTTTCGAAATCCGACCCTCCTTATGTGCCTATCTCATGAAGTTGAACAGCTTCCGTCTGAGGGTCTCCAACCGCCCCCGGTCAGCCAGGGAGAAGGTTCGTACGCCTTCGTTGTCCTCGTTACGGGACATTGATATCGCGCCATAGTTGGTAAGAGACTTCAGGGCGTTTTTGTAATTCGACTGAGAGATCGCCTCTGTCTTGGAGACCTCTCCCTTCTTGTACATTTTCACACCGAGCTTCTGGATCTTCTTGACCAGGTCTTTTTCCTGCCTCCCCTTATTCTTGAGATATGCGCACCCCCTGGATGCGACCCAGTAAGACTCAAGATAATTTTGCACCAGCCCGGCGAATGACGGGAGAGATTTCCTCCCCTTGCCGGTCACTTCTATAGAAACCAACTCATCGATACCTTCATGCAGGACAATCATACCCCTGTCTCGTGCATAAGACACGACCCGCTGCACCTCTTCACGGTCATCCATCTTGTTGTCATATATAAATTCGTCCATGAACAGGGTCTTGAAGAAGTCGTAGTCTTCCATCACCTCGGAAAGGGATATCTTGGTGCGAGAACCGAAAAGAATCGAAAGGGATACGAAAGAGAAAGAAATAAAGGAATGGAGTATATTGTTCTTGTAATACTCAATATTCAGTCTCCTATTCTCATCCACGGAGTATATCGTCTCGGCAAGTTCATCGTCCTCATCCTCATCTTCGGGTCCCATCCTAGAAATAAAACCAGATGACTCAAACATCCCCAAGGCATCGTTAAGAGCTTTGCCCCTGTTGACAAAGGTAGACGCAAATCTCACACTCCGGCAGTCGAGATAATCATAAAACTCATTGAGGATCTCCATCAGGTCATCATGTGATATGCCTCTCCGGTAATGGGAAAGAAGCCCCGCAGCCACCAGGGAGAAGGGCGTCACAACGGATACCTTGTTTATCTCATTAACAACCTCATATCCCATCCTTCTGTACAGAACCCTCCTATCCGACAGTGACATATCCTCAACAGGACTCTCATGTGAAGCAAGGTACGACTTGAGCAGCATCGGTTCGCCCACATTCATGTAAACCCTCCCGTAGCGCTTTTTGAGGACATTGATAGTCTTAAGCAGAGATGATATTTTTTCTTTTTCCTTACTCCCCCCTTTCAGTTCTTTTAGATACGATCTTTCCTCCACAATTCTGTCGTATCCGATGAAAACCGGAATGATGGCCAGATCGTCAAAATGTGATTCCCTGTATGCCTGCATGATCATCGAGAAAAGACCGTATTTCGGCATCACCATCTTCCCTGTACGGCTCCTTCCTCCTTCAATAAAAAATTCTATGGGAAACCCCTCCGCGAGAAGTGTCTTGACGTATTTGGAAAGGGCTTCTCCGTACAGGGCATTGTTACCAATCGTTCTTCTGATAAAGAAGGCTCCAAAATTTCTAAAAAAATGCCCCAGAGGCCAGAAGCTGAGATTGGTCCCGGCAGCGATAAAGGGAAGTTGTATATTGTTGTAGTAAAAAACATAGTGAATCAAAAAATAGTCTACGTGACTTCGATGACACGGGATCACGACAAAGGGCATCCTCTTGGAAACCTCTCTAATCCGTGAAAGCCCCTCCTTGTCTATGATCACACCGTCATAGATATTGTTCCATAACCAGGTAAGTATCCTGTCCATGAATCCCACGTACGTGTCATTATACCCGGCAGCTATCTCAAGCAGATACCCCTTGGCTCGATCAACGATGGTACCGTACCCCTCCTTCCCGGCTGCGGCCATCTCCTCCATCAACTTTACCAGCCCCGGGTCTCTGAGGGCTACCCCGACAATTTCCTCCCGCGACTTGAGGACAGGACCGACAATGGCCCTCTTTTCCTCATCAATCCTGTCTATGAGCTCCCGCCTGAGGAGATAGCTGAGGGCCTCTCTGGACTTGCCACTGTGTATCTCCAGAAATTCCGAGATATTCACGGGCTGAGAGGACACGACAAAGGCCTTATGGTACAGTCTGAAGAAGGTTATCAGCCTCCGCAACATTCCCGGATTTTCGGTCTGACCGAACAGCAGGGTCATCAGGCTCTTGTCCTTTTTCTCCCGTCTGCGCCCGTACGCAACAAGCTGCGGCACCAGAAAGACCGGTCTGTCCATCTCTCTTTGCGCATCAATCAGCTGCCCGAGGGGATCTTTCACGCTCCTGCGTCCGATAAGCTCCGAACCCCGGAGGTACACGACGGAGCTTTTTCCCTCTTTCGTTATCCTTTCCAGATATTTATTCTTGAAGGGATTGTGGAAAAACTGCGAAAGGATCGCCCTCAAGGCATAGCGAAAGGGTTGCCAGAGAAGCATGTTAATACCGTGACAATAAACGGGCCTCTCAACATCCCCTCTGGTCAAGACGTTCCGAAGTATCAGGCAGTTGAGTTGACTCTGGTTCTTCAGGGCGTGGATAACCACTCCTTTCCCCGAGAGATCCTTCAGCTTGTTCAGATCTTCTTCGTCCGCTTTTGCCTTGGACAGTGCCCTGCCCAGGAGTCGGAACAGGGGGGATTTCTCCTCTTCATACAGGAGGCCGCTGTAAAACTCCCCTACCCGCCTGCCGAACATTCTCCACTTAGATTTGGTTACCATGGTCTCTCGTTATCTGCCCTCCTCACCCTCAGCCGACCTACCAGTTAACCGGACAACATTCCGGGAATCTTCGAATCATGTAATCCCTCACATATTCCTCGATCTCATGGGCCGTCGAAAAGGCGATCACCGTTTTCAGCAGTTCCTTGGATTCCTTGACCGTTGAATTGCGGATTATCTTCTTTACGCGGGGGATTGCCAGGGGCGTCATGCTCAGTCCATCCAACTGAAGTCCGAGGAGAATGGGCGTGCACAGGGGGTCCCCCGCCATTTCACCGCACATGGCAACCTTTATACCGGCCTTATGCCCCGCATCGACAACCTGCCTGAGCATTATCAGTACGGCAGGGTGAAGGGGTTTATAGAGATAGGTGACCCGCTCGTTCACCCGGTCGATCGCGAGCGCGTATTGTATCAGATCATTGGTGCCGATACTGAAGAAATCCACCCTCTCCGCCAGTCTATCTGCCATGATCACCGCAGAGGGAACTTCTATCATAATCCCTATCTTTATATCTTCGTCAATGGGAATCGCACCCGATACGAGTTCATCTTTTACCTCATCGATGATCTTCCTGGCCTCCACAATCTCCTGGATGCCGGAAATCATGGGAAGGAGGATACCGGTATTGCCATAGGCACTGGCGCGCAATATAGCCCTCAACTGTACCTTGAAGAGTTCAACCTCCTGGAGACAGAAGCGTATTGCCCTCAGCCCCATCACCGGGTTCATCTCTTCGGCCAGGCCGGCATCGGAGATAAACTTATCACCCCCCAGATCAAAGGTTCTGATAGTGGCCCACTTGATTCCCTCCCCTTCTATCACCTTCTTATAATTTAAAAAGTGCTCCTCTTCGGTCGGAAGTTCCTTCCTGTTGATATAGATAAATTCCGTCCGGTAGAGGCCCACACCGTTGGCCCCGTGAAACACCGCCGAGGGTATCTCTTCGACAAATTCTATGTTCGCCCCGACACCCACACCGTGGCCATCCGCCGTCACGGCGGGAAGGTGGGCGTCCTTGATCATATCCTCTTCCATTGCGAGGTAGTGCCGTTTTTTGTCCTCGTATCTCTTTATTACCTCCGGATCGGGATTGACGATAACAACACCTGCCGTCCCATCAACGATAATCAGGTCACCGGTGCTCACCTCTCCGGTAACCTTTTCCAGCCCGACAACCGCCGGGATCCCTATCGATTTTGCCACGATCGCGGTATGGGATGTTTTTCCTCCCATGTCCGTGGCAAAACCCAGGATCTTACGGGTCGCCATCTGGACCGTATCGGCCGGAGAGAGGTCTCTCGCAACGATGACAACCTCCCCCTCAATATCGGAGATCTTTTCATGCATCTTCCCGGACAGATTTCTCAGTATCCTCTGCCCCACATATTCCAGATCCCTGATACGCTCCCGCAGATACCCGTCTTCTATCTTATCGAATATCTCACGGTGCTTGGAGATCGTCATCTTCAACGCCCATTCCGCATTAACGCGATGTTCCTCTATATTTTTTATGGTACTTTCGACAAACGTCTTGTCCTCGAGTATCATGATATAGACATCGATAAGGAGCGGGCCTACCCCCTTACGATCACCAATACCCTCCTTTATGTCCAGCAATTCCCTTTTCGAGTCCTTGAGGGCCCTCTTGTACCGCTTTACCTCCCTGGAGACAAAGCGGCCATTATCTAATTTATAGAGCGTTTCCTTGACATCCTGGTGATTCAAGGCATAGGCCCGCCCAATCACGATACCGGGGGACACCCCGATACCCCTCAGGGCGGCTATTGTCTTCAGTTCATTCTCGCTCAATTACTCTTCTCCAAATTTATCTTCTATAAGTTTTTCAAGCTCTCGCATGACACCATCCGCATCCAGACCTTCAGCCTCAACGGTGAGGCGGCTCCCCATGGGACATGCGAGTGTCAGGATTTCGAGGATACTCTTGCCGTCAATCCTTTCTCCGTCTTTCGCGAGGAACACATTCGATTCATACCTGCTCAGCACACTCACTATCTTGGCGGCGGCTCTTGCGTGAAGTCCCAGTTTGTTTTTCAGGGTGAATGCCTTTATTGTCTTCATACTACACTATCACCACAAAAAAGAGTGCCGCCCCATACAGCACCGCAAGAGAGGATATTCCCCTGCTCACCAGCCAGATACACAAAAGGACGAGGGCAAGGGTCCCCCCCAGTGTAAAGCCCCACCCAAGATCCACGGGCGGAAAAGAGGAACCCACAAAGACCGCACCCAGGAGGGCGAGAAAAAACGTCGTTCCCCACTTGAGCACGAGGGTTTTCTGAGGAAGAGCCATCCTTCCCAGAAAATCGATGCCACCCTTCCCGTCCCGGTAACCCTCAACAAATCCCTTCAGGCGTATCCACAGATGGATGGAGTTGTATACCAACAGAAACACGATGGGGGCAATGACCAGTCCCCCAAGCGCAAGGAGAACCGCGGCCACCGATGAAAACGGCCTGAGCCCTCCCCAGAAAAAGGGATCACCTATTGCGGCATAGGGGGCCATCAGTGCTTCTTCGAGCCGAACCCCCTCGGGACAGTCCGGACTTCCATCAGATTCTTCCTCCACTCTGACCACAGAAGCTATGATCGCTCCCGTCAGATACGGATGGGAACTGAACGAGCGCATGTACCGTGTCAGTATCCCGGAGATCCATTTTTTGTTTCTCCCGGATCTAACCAGAGGAATCAGGGAATAGGCAAATCCCACATTCTGCATCCCCTGGAAACCCCATGAAGATTGAATGGATAGAGACCTCAAGAATATCTCTGCCAGGTCACTCTTCTTCATGCCACACGGTCCTCTTCCGTTCCTTGAAAACCTTCATCCGTAAAGCCCCTCAGGACACATTGGTATCGCCCGGAATGAAATGTACGTAGCATGTTTGGCAGATTCGGTCAATATTATAGGTTTTTACAGACCCCTCTCCCATTTTTTTATTGACACGGCATTTTTTATCTGTTACGAAGCGCCCCAGTCTATTCGGAGCATTTGCAATGATCGGGCGATGCAGTATGATGGCCCGATTTTTTTTGTCCGATACACACTCAATCAAAAAGGGGGACGGTTCCCATGCTTTGTAAAACAGTTAAAGAAGGTTTTGAATGTGTCTTTATGACCAAGAAAGGATGCAATTTTAATGGAGGCAGTTGCCACCCGATCATCGAAAAATGTGAAGGGTGCGACAGGTGCGTTGAATACTCTTCCGTTAAATATTGCATGATGTATCCTGATCCCGCCGGGAAATGGGCTGTGGGCGGATGTCCGTCAGCGACACACATAGAAAAGACCGCCGAAGAGGTGGCCCAAAAAATCAACCCATTGAAGGCATCAAAAAGAGGCTCAAGAAGGTAGCTCTCCTTGTAGCAAAACACCGTTACAGACCCTGAAGAGTTCTATGGATGAGGTCTTCATGCATAGTGGGTATCTACGCAAAAAGCCGGTTCAAATGAACCGGCTTTTTCATGCACACCCCGTGAGAACCACCAGCATTGTTTAACTGATAATTTCTCTTATTTTCTTGAGGCCCCTCTTGATGTCAATCAATCTGCCATCCGCGTCAGGAGAGATTTTCTCTCCCTTGCCGATTCGGGCCAAACGCTTCTTGGCTCCAGCTATCGTAAACATCTCTTCGTACAGTAGGGATTTGATCTCCAAGAGCTGCTCGACGTCCTTCCTCCGGTAGAGGCGCTGGTCCGACTTCGTACGCATCGGCCTCACCGTCTTGAATTCCGACTCCCAGTATCTTACAACGTACGGTTCTACACCCAGTATCCTGCCGACCTCACCGATACGAAAATAATTCTTGTCAGGAATAATCATGATAGAAGACCCGCACAAATCCGAGACAAGACAAATGCTCAGACAATCAGCCGTTGAGCGCTTTCTTGAGCACCTGACTCGATTTGAAGGTCAAGACTTTTCTGGCCGATATCTCGATCTCCTTACCGGTCTGTGGGTTTCTCCCCCTGCGGGCTGTTTTTTCTCTGATACTTAATTTGCCAAACCCGGAGATCTTGACATCTTCGCCTCCGGCAAGGGTATCCTTTATGATGTCAAACACCGATTCTACGAAGCGTGCTGCATCGCTCTTCGAGACACCTATCTTCTCATGAACATTTCTTATGATATCAGCTTTTGTCATCTCGCCCCTCCCTGGTTATGATATTTAAATCTCCAGTCCTCTGATCTTTGCACTCGTGCGTTTCACTATTTTGCCAACAAGCCGTTCATGGACCTCGTTTACTTCGGCATCCGTCAGAGTTCTCGTAGCCGAACGATATGTAAATCTCACGGCCAGACTCTTCATCCCATTGGGAATTCCTTCTCCGACATATACATCAAATATATCCATACACTCAAGTAAATTCTCATTTTTTTCAAGAGCGAGATCCAGGAGGTATCTCCCCTCAACTGTCTCATCCACCACAAAAGCGACATCTCTCGAAACGGAAGGAAGCTTCGGGATATTCCGGTACAGAAAATCCTCCCGTACGAGGGGAATAATCGAGTGAAGATCGAGTTCGAATACCACGGCCTTCCCCTTTATGTCCACCTTTTCAAGTACATCGGGATGAACATCGCCCAAAAATCCGATGATCCTGCCATCCGATATCACGTGACACGATCTCCCGGGGTGGAGAAAGGGGCGGTCGCAACCGGAGGTGAAGCGAATATCTCGAATCCTCAGGGCCTCAAACAGATTCTCCATACCCCCCTTCAGATCGTAGAAATCGGCCTGCAGGCCGTCATCGAAGTGCCACAGTCTGTCATAACGAGCGCCACAGACAAGGGCTCCGATCCTCTCCTGCTCCCGGGGCAATTCTCTGCTTATATCGGTGAACACCTTTCCCATCTCGAATATTCGGAGGTCAGAATTTCCGGCACTGATGTTCTTGCTCATCGTCGTTAGAAGACCATACACAAGGTTTGTCCTCATGACGGACATCTCTTCCCCAAGAGGATCTTCAAGCCGTATGAATCTCCGTCCCTCATCATCCTCACTCAACCCGAGGACATCCGTCGAGGTGGGTGAAGTAAAGCTGTAGTTGATAACCTCTGAATACCCATACCCGTTCAATATGGCTCGGATTCTGTTTTGCAGTGCCCTCTTATTGCTCGTGGTAACCGCTTTGGGTGAAAGCTCGGGCAGAGATGTGGGAATGCCTTCGTACCCATGGATCCGTGCTATCTCTTCGGTCAGGTCTATCTCCCGCGCAATGTCAACCCTGAATGTGGGGGGCGTCACCAGATAGGTCCCTGGTCCCTTTTCGCTCACGATCATCTCGAGTCCTTCGAGAATCTCTTTCATTTCCGACGCTTCAATCTGTGTGCCCAGAATTCGGTTTACCTGTTCTGGTCGGAGGGGTACATCTTGCACCACTTCGATCTTTCGGGGATATTCATCAATATTCCCCCTGCATATCGAGCCGCCCGAAAGATCCGCCATCAGCTGGGCCGCCCTGTCGAGGGCCCTGACCACCCCATCAGGGTCTATCCCCCGCTCGAAACGAAAGGCGGCGTCCGTACCCATCCCCAGAGATCTCGAGGATTTCCGGATGGAGGAAGGATTGAAGTAGGCACTTTCAAGGAGGACATCTCTCGTGTCGTCCTCAACCTCGGAATCGAGACCACCCATGATGCCGGCAACCGCGACCGGCCCGGCACCGTCACAGATCATCAGGGTATCGGCGCTCAGTGTCCGGGGCTTTTCGTCCAGGGAGACAAACTGCTCGCCCTCCTCGGCGCCTCTCACGACGATCCGACCCTCTTTGAGAGACCGGAAATTGAAGGCGTGCAGGGGCTGACCGTATTCCATCATGACGAAGTTCGTCACATCAACAACGTTATTTATCGCGCGCAGGCCTACCGCTTCGAGTCTCATCCGCATCCATGCCGGGGAGGGCCGTATTTCAATATCCTTTATGAGACGGGCGGTATACCGGGGGCATAGATCGGGGTCGAGGATCGTGACGGAGGTCAGCTCATTGATATCCTCCCCCTTCTCCTCGAATTGGATGGCGGGGTAGCGCACCCTTCCCCCTGTCATGGCGGCGATCTCTCTGGCTATTCCTATCATGCTCAGACAATCGGCACGGTTGGGGGTAATGGATATCTCAAGGGTGACATCCTCCAGATCAAGGGCCACTGCCAGATCTTCGCCAAGGGTGAAGGTGTCAGGCAGTATCATGATCCCGCTTGTGTCTTCGCCTATCCCCAGTTCCTCTTCGGAGCACAGCATCCCCTCGGACAACTCTCCCCGAAGCCGGGAGCTCTTTATCGTGTAGCCTCCCGGTATGGTCGCCCCCACCGTGGCGAGGGGAACGATATCACCCGCATGTATGTTTTGTGCGCCACACACCACCGGAAAGGTCTTGGCGCCCGTAGAGACCTCACACAGTGAAAGTTTATCGGCATTGGGATGGGGCTTTATGGCGAGTATCTTTGCGACAGCCACCCCGGAGAAACCGGGGCTTACCCTGTCTATGGAATCAACCTCCAGGCCGGCCATCGTCAGTTTGCCGGCGATCTCCTCCGGGGTCAGTTCCACATCAATATAATCCTTCAACCATTTGAGACTGACTAACATATATATTCACCAACGTTCAGGTATTCGGTCAAAACTGATCGAGGAATCTCCGGTCATTCTCGAAAAACAGACGAATATCCGATATGCCGTATTTGAGCATCGCGATCCTCTCGACGCCAAGGCCGAAGGCAAAACCGGAGATCTCTTCAGTATCATAGTGAACGGTCTTGAAGACCTCGGGATCAACCATCCCGCTTCCGAGGATTTCTATCCATCCGCTGTGGCCGCAGACTCGGCAACCGGCGCCTTTGCACATCACGCACTGTATGTCAACTTCCGCGCTCGGCTCTGTAAAGGGGAAAAAACTGGGACGAAATCTGAGTTGGGTATCGCTCCCGAACATCTGCCGGAGAAAAAAGGTGAGGACACCCTTCAGATCTCCGAACGTGATACCCTTGTCAACCAAAAGTCCCTCAACCTGATGAAACATGGGAGTATGCGAGATGTCGGAATCGGGCCGGTACACCTTGCCGGGGGAGAGGATCCTCACGGGGGGAGCCTGGTTTTCCATGGTCCTGATCTGGACGGGAGATGTATGGGTACGCAGGACAACGCTGTCGGTTACATAGAATGTATCGTGTGCGTCTCGGGCCGGATGATCTTCGGGAATATTGAGGGCCTCAAAATTGTAATAGGCCAACTCCACCTCGGGCCCCTCAACCACAGAGAATCCCAGGGTTGCAAAGATATCGCAGATCTCACCCTCCACCCGTGTGACGGGATGGACCTTTCCATATCGCACACCTCTTCCGGGGAGGGTGACGTCGATCCGTTCCTCACGCAGCGCGTTGTCTTTATCCCCGGATTCTATATCCTCCAAGGCCCGTTCTATCTTTTCCAGCAGGGATTTTTTTATGTCGTTGGAAATCTTACCGAGCAGGGGTTTCTCTTCGGGGGTAACATCCTTCAGCCCCCGGAGGAGGTCCGTGAGGAGCCCCTTCCTTCCGAGGTATCTGGTCTTTATGTCTAGAAACTCCCCTCCGGTCTTTGCTGAAGCTATCGCATCATCAGCCTTTCTCCGCAGATCCTCGAGGGCTTCTTTCACGTAATCTATTCACCTTTCGCCATACCGGCAATCTTTGAAAAGGCCCCAGGATCACTGACGGCAAGCTCCGCAAGTATCTTTCTGTCCAGGTCAACCCCCGCATTTTTTATCCCGCTTATCAGTCTGCTGTAAGAGATTCCATTCATACGGGCGGCGGCGTTTATTCTCGTGATCCAGAGTTTCCTGAAATCCCGTTTCCTGACCCTGCGATCCCGATAGGAGTATTTCATCGCCCGCTCAACGGCCTCGGTAGCGGTCCGGTACAAACGGCTTCTCGCTCCGAAATAACCCTTTGCGAGCTTCAGCACTCCTCTTCTCTTTTTCCTCGCATGTATACTTCTCTTTACCCTTGGCATATATATCTCCCTCAAACTTCCATTACATATAAGGAATCAGCTTTTTGATTCCGTTTGTGTCGCTCTTGCTCAGAAGACCTGATTTTCTCAGATTTCTCTTTCGCTTGCTCGTTTTTTTGGTCAGAATGTGGCTGGCATAGGCCTTATTTCTCTTGACCTTTCCCTTTGCGGTAAGGCCGAACCTCTTAGCCGCCCCTCTGCGTGTCTTCATTTTTGGCATTCTCTTACTCCCGGTTTCATTATTAAAAACGGTTACTTCTTCGGCGGGGACACCACCATTATCATGTTTCTCCCCTCGCGCTTGGGATACTGGTCAACGACGCATGCCTCGCCCAGCCTGTCCTTTATATTTTCCATCATCTGCCTGCCCTTGTCCGCATAGACAATCTCCCGCCCCCTAAACATCATTGTTATCTTTACCTTGTTGTTCTGTTCGAGAAAGCGTTGTATGTGGCGAAGTTTGACGAGAAGATCGTGTTCCTCGGTCTTGGGCCTGAGGCGAATCTCTTTCAGCTGAACTGAACTCCGACTCGTCTTTGCGCCGTGAGTCTTTTTGCTCTGCTGATACATGTGCTTCCCGTAATCCATGATCCGGCACACCGGCGGCGAGGAACTCGGTGCCACCTCAACCAGATCAAGCTCCACCTTTTCAGCCGCCGCCAAGGCATCAGCAAGGGTCAGTATCCCCAACTGCTCCCCATCAGCGCTGACCACTCGTACCGTGTCAACCCTGATCTCTTTGTTGATTCTCAAGTGCTTAACTATGTGTCACCTCCTGAAATATCGCGTAAAGCGTGTATTGTACCATATTTTTATTCATATCTGTCACACTTTTCGCGTACAATAGCAACAAAATCATCAATGCCCATGGAACCGAGATTCTTGCCGCCATCCCGCTGCCGGGGTGAGACCGTCCCGGATTCCACTTCCCGGTCACCGATAACAAGCATATACGGAACCTTTTGCATCTGTCCTTCCCGTATCTTATATCCGAGTTTCTCGTTTCTGAAATCTCTCTCGCAGCGCACCCCCGCTTCCACAAGCCGGGAATAGACCTCCTCGCCGTGAGGAATATGGCTGTCGGTCACGGTCAGGATGCTTGCCTGCACCGGAGACAGCCAGACGGGAAAGGCACCCGCGTAATGTTCAATCAACACCCCCATGAACCGCTCGATCGCGCCCAGGATAACCCGGTGGAGCATAACGGGCCGGTGCTTTTCTCCATCCGTCCCTATGTATGACAGATCAAACCTCTCGGGAAGGGCAAAGTCGCACTGTATGGTCGCGCACTGCCATTTTCTCCCGAGTGCGTCCTTGAGCTTGAAATCAATCTTGGGACCGTAAAACGCGCCGTCCCCCTCGTTGATATCATACGTTATCTTATTGTCCTCAAGCGCCAGTTTCAGGGCGTCAGTCGCCAGCTCCCAGTCCGCGTCCGAGCCTATTGCGTCTTTCGGACGAGTACTCAGTTCCACCTCGTATGCAAAACCGAAAACGCCCATGGCATAATCGACCAGGTCCGCGATAGCCCTGATCTCGGCGTTCAGCTGATCGGGTGTGCACAGGATATGGGCGTCATCCTGCGTAAACTGGCGTGCCCGCATGAGGCCATGCAGGACACCCGTCTTCTCATGCCGGTGGACCGTCCCCAGCTCGAAATATCTCAGGGGCAGATCCCGGTAACTGCGTATCTTTGATTTGTATATCAACATGTGTGAGAGGCAGTTCATCGGTTTGATACCGTATGCCTGCCCGTCCACCTCGGTAAAATACATATTTTCGCGGTAGTGGTCGAAGTGGCCGGATTTTTTCCACAGGTCAACCTTCAGGATCTGCGGGCCCATGACGATATCGTACCCGCGTTTCAGGTGTTCCTTCTTTTCCCAATCCTCGATGATCGTCCTCAGGAGAGCGCCCTTCGGGTGGAATATGATCAACCCCGGGCCAGCCTCATCATTCATCTGGAAGAGATCAAGCTCTCTCCCCAGCCTCCGGTGGTCTCTCTTTTTGGCCTCCTCTATGAGCGTGAGGTAGCCATCCTGCTCTTCCTGTGTGGCAAACCCGGTACCATAGATACGCTGGAGCATCTTATTCTTTTCATCCCCGCGCCAGTAAGCCCCCGCGACACTCAGGAGTTTAAAGGCCCGGATCATCCCCGTCGAAGGGATGTGGGGACCCCGGCAGAGATCGACAAATCCCCCCTGGGTGTACAGACTCACATCGGTCACATCGTCGGGGAGATCATTGATCAGTTCCACCTTGTACGGCTCACCCCTCTTTTCAAAGAACGAAACCGCATCTTCCCGTGACATCTCCGTACGGACAAAGGGATGATCGGCGGAGACAATCTTACGCATCCGCTTCTCTATCTTCTTGAGATCCTCGGGTGTAAAGGTGTCGGAATATTCAAAATCATAGTAGAAACCGTTTTCTATCGAAGGCCCTATGGTCACCTTGACATCGTCGAAGATATCCTGGACCGCCTGGGCCATGATGTGCGATGTGCTGTGCCGCAACACACCCAGACCATCCACGGAGGATATATCGACAAGCTCTACAGAGGCATCTTCTGTGACGGGGCGGTTCAGGTCCACTATCTGGCCATTAACCCTGGCCGCCACGGTTGACGCAAGCGCATCTCCACATCGGGAAGAGAGTATCTTTCCGACAGTTTCTCCGGACTGGTATACCTCAGCGGAACCATCCGGCAATGTCACCGTAATCTTTTGCACAGCACTATCCGAAAAAGCTAACATTCCGAGATCATGAGGGGTTATTCCCTCGATCCCCTAAAGAAAGGGCACCATAAACGCCGATGCCCTCGCACATGCATATAAATGGTAGGCACGCAGGGATTTGAACCCTGGACCCCCACCGTGTCAAGGTGATGCTCTCCCCCTGAGCTACGTGCCTATGGCCTGAAAAGACTAAGTCACCTAACAATAAAACGTTCTTGTGTCAAGAAATATTATAAAAACCCTATGAGTTGTTTACGGCTTTTATCCCTTTGAAGATATAATAAAATCCTGAAACCACGGTAAAAAAAGCGGTGCCCCAGAATAACGTCTCAATAACCATGGGATTGGTATATCCGGGCTGAAACTTGGACACAAGCACAAAGAAGACCGTCAGGAGCTGCATCACCGTCGTCGCCTTGCTCACGTAGGTCGGACGTATCTCGATGGGGACGGACATTAGAAAGAGTACGGACACGCCAAAGAGGATGATGCAGTCCCGGCTTATGACAACCACCGCGAGCCAGCCCGGCACAATCTCCAAAACCGACAGAATAACAAAAGATGTTATTATCAACGCCTTGTCCGCCAACGGATCCAAGTAGGAGCCCAGGACGGTCTGCTGGTTCAGGATTCGTGCCAGGAATCCGTCCAGACCGTCGGTTACACCTGCTATGACAAAGACCGCGAGGGCAGAGGAAAAGGAACCCTGCATTATAAGGATAACAAAGATCGGAACCAGTACTATACGAATGATGGTAAGGAGATTGGGAATGTTCATAATCTATGGTCCTGTTTGTCTACCAGAATTTCCAAAATTTCTTTTCAGGAAGTGGCCTTCCCACAAAATCAGGCCCATCCGGGAGGTTCGCAAAGGTTTTCTCAATAATTTCTCGAATAGCCGGTTCGTACGCCTGATATGCCTTCAATTCGAGCCTCTTCCGGGTAAAGTCATAGTGCCTTTCGACTATGCTGTATCGTGAACTCCAGAGTGTTACCCCCGCTGCGGCATCTTTTAATTCGAGCACAACAGAGACCGTTGTGGGTGCATACATGCTGACGAATGAGGTCTTCCATTCAAGCAGCCTGCAATACAGAATTGCATCCACACCCAGCAATTTCCCCATAACCTCCGTTGGGATGCTGTATGTGGTATCATCCGCGTTCCGGCCCTGATACGCAGCCAATTTCTCGTCTATCATAGAGAGGGGTATTCGAGGGTACCCCTTAAAATACAGGGCATCGAGGATTCTTTCTCTCAGAAGCCGTGCCGCCTGTGTGTCTCCCGTCTTATTGTCAACAGGCGCCAGGGCAATGAGCCGTATTCCCTTCTGATTATAATCCGGGACAATAGTATGGGAAATCCCGGAGGTACATCCCGATAGGACAAAGACAATAAGGCATAATACAACACCTACCTTTAGTTTATACATCAATTTCTTACTCCTTTATCATGTTGAATTCTATGGTATCCCGGGTCATCTCTGCCACGTAGAGTGAAAAACTCCTGAATTTCTTTAATTGCAGCTCGCCAGCGAGAGTAGCGGCATCGCCCTTCATCTCGACGTTCATCACTGCCATACCCGATTCCATCCTTCGCAGATGCACGGCATCCACCCCCCCTATCCCCGTTTCCAATGTCTCTCTCAGCGTCTTAAAATCACCGTATGTTTCTATTCCCCGCACCACAACCCCAATCACTGTCGGTGTGCCATATTCCGTCCGCCACTCGCCTGTAAGGACACCCTGCCCCTCAAGATCACGCTTTATATCCATGGCCGAAAGAGTGGCCCGTATCCTGATGCGGTAGAGACCGTCCTCTATACCCTCCTGCAGGATCCGGTAATCATGTATATAATCTTTATATTTCCGGTAGATAGTATCATTGAGAGTATCAGTATTTTCCGTCGCGACCTCTTCAGAGATAAGCATCCCGACCACGTGTTCCACGGCCCTTCTCATTGAGTCGCCTATCGCACTGTCCCGTGCCGGCGCTTTATCGTTGCCATACACGGGACACGTACCCTCGGTTTCAATCCCGATGGTATCGGGGCTGGCATACACATAAAACGGATATAGCACAAAGAAAAACAGGACCGCAGACACAATATAACAGCATGGGTTTTTCAAAAATAGTTCCCTCATCTCACCGGGACTAAGCACCTACGTGCCCGGAGTTTCCTTCAGCCTGTCTATCTCTTCCCGTATAACCCTCTCGGCAATGGAGGGAAACATCTCCCTGGCAATTCTCTCAGCAACCCTTGAAACAACGCCGGTAATCTCATCGTCCAGGGTATCAGCCCGCAAAACTCCGTCGGGCTTATCTTCAATTACATCCACGAGATCGTAAATCCTGTCATCCTCCCTCAACGTCCTCGTATCTTCATCCATACCACACCCTCCCGGCCATTTGATATTATCTCTTTTTTAGCTCCCTGAACCGCTACGAATCTTCTACAAAAACCCGGATGATCGCGGGTAAGTTACCATACCCCTACGAACACTTCAAGGATTTTGCCCTGAGGGCTCACCACCATATAAAAAGGCCGGGAGTGTATACTCCCGGCCTTTGGTACTAACACCGACCGTTCAGGAAAAAATCTCACACCGGGGGAATATTCCCCGGAGTTACAGACTATCCCTTACTGGTACTTCTCAATCCCTCTGTTAATCCTCATCATCGTAATAGTGCGGCACCGCTCCCTCCGGGACTTCCGCCTCGATCGAACGGGTGATTCCCTTCGAAAGCAGGGCGG
>Ga0075123_10000282_pt1 | contig 26918 bp, 19 predicted proteins | sample AntAceMetag02UKX_FD_69808 | JGI IMG/M metagenome (GOLD analysis project Ga0075123, IMG submission 69808) | Saline lake microbial communities from Ace Lake, Antarctica - Antarctic Ace Lake Metagenome 02UKX | ecosystem: Environmental > Aquatic > Non-marine Saline and Alkaline > Saline | place... | reverse complement strand
ATTTACATGCGCTGGTCCACAATAAGGGATTTTTTATCTAATCAGGTTCGCGTTACCACGGGCATGACGAATAAGGATGGCAAGCGAATTTATATTAGAAATTGTTCTGAAGCTGAACCATTTCACAGGGCAATTTACAATGCGCTGGGCCTGAACCACCGCCCGCTTAGAGCAAAACGGACTAAAATTTAAAATACGTAGTGCCCCTAAAAATTTTTCGCTGACTGTTTTTATAGGAGTTGGCTATGTAATGTGGTAAAGTTGGGTTAAATTTTAACAATCAGTCTCAAAACATACAACACGTTAATTAAGCCTCCATCGGTTTTAAACAATATTTTTTTTGAGATATCAAATTTAATGTCAAACACGCAAGACAACTATTTTGTAATTCAAATTATTTAAATGGTATGAGAAATATGAAATTGTGATATTTTTAGCTTGCATAATTAGATAAAAGAAATTATATTTACCTATCATGAAATTTTAAATACATCGAGGGGCATGTTTATAGCGAGTACTTACCAGCAAGGTTGAAGTCCTTTTGGTAACACATCCATTGAAATTGCACCCACAGAATAATCAAAAGGAGCCTGAACATGAACAACAGCAATTATCCAGAGCAAAAGACAAAAGGGATTAGACCTGTGGAATCACAAAACGATACGGTTCCTGATGCTGATGTAATTTCATTAGAAACAATTGTAAACATTTTGGTAAAGAAAAAAATCTGCAGCGCTGAAGAATTATTTATGTTAGAAGGCAGAATTCAGGAACAGAAGCGAAATAACCCAAAAAACAATTTTGTGTCTGTAAAAAATGATATTAATCACTCCAGCCATTCAGGATTGAAACGCACCATGAGCAAACGCCGCTGGACACGCCGATTGGGCACAGCACTGTTCGGTTGGAAATGGAAAAAAGTTAAAAAATCACTATCATTATAATGATCAGGTTTTATACCAAAATTTTAAAACTGAGTTAATAACTAATTGAGAAAAAAAATTATGAAAAATTTAGCAGTTAAATATTTGCTGATTGCATTAATAATTTTAATGCTGCCATTTAATTTACAGGCTCAAAAGCTGCCAGACTACATTGGCTATGTAAATGATTTTGCCAATGTAATTCCTGCATCTTATGAACAACAGATCAACCGAATTTGCCTCGAACTCGATCAAAAAACTGGCGCTCAAATTGCTGATGTAACAATTCCGACACTTGGTGATAATTATATTGAAGATTATGCTGTCAGGCTCTTTAAGAAATGGGGAATCGGTAAAAAAGGAAAAGATAACGGTGTGTTGATTTTAAATGCAATTAAAGAGAAAAAAATTCGCATTGAAATTGGTTACGGTATTGAAGGCATTATACCCGATGCAAAGGCGGGCAGGATTCGTGACACATATTTAATACCTAATTTGAAAAAGGGGGATTTTGGCGCTGGTCATCTCTACACTGTCGCAGCGATCGCCAAAGAAATTGCTAAAGATTACGGTGTTGAGTTGACTGGAAATGTGGAGTTACCTCGCACAAGGTCAAGTAGAACCAAAGGAAAGGGTGCTGGCAGTTTGTTGGGGATGCTATTTTTCTTTTTCTTAATTTTAATAACCCGAGGTCGCATATTACCATGGCTGCTTCTTGGTTCTATGTTCGGCGGAGGCAGCAACCGTGGAGGCTGGGGAGGATTCAGTAGTGGCGGCGGTTTTGGAGGAGGTTTTGGCGGCTTCGGAGGAGGAATGAGCGGCGGAGGCGGTGTTAGTGGGAGTTATTAATACTATCTTGTTGAAACCTTATCTGAAAAAAATGATTCACCGCAGAGTCGCAAAAGACGCAAAGCTAAAGATATCGACTATTGTTTTTTTCTATTATTTAAAATCACGACCTAAAAATAATTCAATAACCAAATTAATTAATTCATTATATTATTTACTTCATTTTTTTTCTTTGCGGGCTCGGCGACTTTGCGGTGAAAAATTATCATAACTTCAGCCAATAGAATTAGTTTTAGCTTTATAAATATTTAACATAAATTTGGAGAAATCTAATGTCAAAAATTCCAAAAATACCTGAACAAATTTTTGAGCAATTCACAAATGACTATAAACAAACTTTTGGTGATGACCTCGTTTCGATTATTGTGTACGGAAGCTCAGCAAGGGGAGAATATATTTACAAAAAATCAGACATTAATTTTCTGATTGTTCTCAGTGAAAAAGGAATCGAGCAATTGCGAAAAGCACTGCCATTAATTCAGCGCTGGCAGAAAAGGAACGTGAGTACTCCGCTAATCTTGACCTCGCAATACATTAATTCTTCATTAGACAGCTTTCCCATTGAATTTCTAACGATGAAACAACATTACCAGGTTGTCTTTGGCGAAGATGTATTTTCAGAAATAAAAATCAATTCAAAAGATTTACGATTGCAGTGCGAGCGGGAAATACGGGGGAAATTACTTCATTTAAGAGAGAGCTATTTGAATACTTACGGCAAGCCTCGAATGATTAAACAACTGCTACGTTTTTCATTGCCAGCGTTCAGTTCAATTTTTTCAGCATTGCTTTATTTAAAGGAACTAAAAATCCCTGCTTCAAAAAAAGAAATTTTTACATCGACAGCAGATGTTTTCGAACTTGATGGCTCCCTGTTTGAAAAACTGTTAAAGTTAAAAGAAAATAATGTAAAATTAAATAAAGAAGAATTAAATCAATTGATGGAACAATACATTGAACAAATTCGAAAATTGACAAATATTGTTGACAAGTTATAGTTTAGGAGAATAAAATGAGCAAAGGCTTAAAAATTTTTTTAATTGTTTTGGCAGTAATCATTGTTTTGATTTTTGTCCTTTTTTCTTCGATTAAAGGTATTTACAATTCATTTGTAACTCTGGATGAAGGAGTCAACAATTCCTGGGCACAGGTGGAGACTGTATTGCAACGAAGATTTGACCTAATCCCCAATCTCGTTGAAACTGTAAAAGGTTATGCAAGTCACGAAAAAGAAGTATTGACAGAAGTAACAAAAGCCAGGGCAAGTGTTGGAGGCGCTTCGACAGTTAATGATAAAATACAGGCAAACAATCAATTAAGCAGCGCCTTGTCCCGGTTGTTGGTCGTTGTAGAAAAATATCCGGATTTAAAAGCAAACCAAAATTTTATTCGGTTGCAGGATGAATTAGCTGGCACAGAAAATCGTATTGCGGTTGAAAGACGTCGTTATAACGATACTGTTAAAACATACAATCAAAAAATTAGAATTTTTCCTAACAACTTGTTTGCTGGGATGTTTGGTTTTGAGAAACGAACCTATTTTGAAGCTCCCAAAGAAGCACAGGAAGCGCCAAAAGTTGATTTTGGTAAATAGGAAAAAACAGTAGCAGATGCAGTTGCAGTAGCAGTCGGTATAATCATCTCGTTTTAAGACTGCCACTATTTACAATAGTTTTCACTAATAAATATCAATAGGCTGGATTTAATATGAGCGCCACTATATTAATTCTTGTTGCAATAATCTGTTTTGTACTGGGTTACATTTTCTACGGCAGGTTTGTTGCCAATAAGTTAGGCATCGATCCAAACCGGGAAACACCTGCCCATACCATGCGCGATAATGTTGATTATGTTCCTGCAAAAGCGCCTGTTTTATTGGGTCATCATTTTGCTTCTATTGCCGGCGCTGCGCCGATAATTGGCCCCATCGTTGCTGCAGTTTTTGGTTGGGTGCCGGTATTTCTTTGGATAATTTTTGGTAATATCTTCATCGGTGCGGTTCATGATTTTACTTCTTTGATCGCTTCGATCAGACACAAAGGTCAATCAATAGGAAAAATTATTGAAGAACAGATCGGACAAAAAGGGAAACAACTGTTTCTCATTTTTGCCTGGGCGACTTTAGTTTTAATCATTGCGGCATTTACAATTTTAGTTGCAAAAACATTTGTATCCACTCCTGCCGTTGCAACATCTTCCACGCTATTCATTGCACTGGCAGTTCTTTTTGGGCTTTCAATCTATCGCATGAAAACATCATTAGCCGTAGCGACAATCGTTGGCGTTATTCTGCTGTTGATTTGTGTATGGTTTGGCGTAAAATATCCAATCGTTTTATCTGCTGATGCAGCTCAATCCCAACAAATCTGGTCGTGGATTTTGTTGGTGTACATTTTTATCGCTTCGGTTACTCCTGTGTGGATACTGCTTCAACCGCGTGACTATTTGAATTCTTTTTTACTTTACCTTGTACTTTTTGGCGCGCTAGTAGGAATTGTATTTAAAAATCCCACTATTGAATTCCCGGCATTCACACATTTTGTTGATCCAAAATTAGGCGCTATGTTCCCGATTCTTTTTGTAACGGTCGCCTGCGGCGCAATTTCAGGATTTCACTCATTAGTCGCCTCAGGTACAACTGCCAAGCAACTTAATCGGGAAGCTGATGCTCAACCAATTGGTTTCGGCGCAATGTTAATTGAAGGTTTGTTGGCAGTTATTGCGCTTGTTACTGTAGCAATGTTACTAAAATCAGATTACAGTGCAAAACTCGCTGCAGAAGGACCAATCAGTCTTTTTTCAAACGGGGTTGGCAGCTTTGTTCAAAAATTGGGAGTTCCACTCCATGTTGGAATAACCTTTTCCGCTTTGGCAGTTTCTGCTTTCGCGCTCACTTCACTTGATACCGCAACCAGGCTGGGACGATTTACGTTTCAGGAATTTTTCCGTTCTGATAACCAAACACCTACCCAGAATTTTTTGACTAACCGATTTATCGCGACTTTTTTTACAATAATTCCTGGTGGAGTGTTAGCGCTATCCGGAAGTTACACCGCTATCTGGCCTATTTTTGGAGCAGCAAACCAGCTTTTAGCGGCTTTGGCATTATTAGCTGGTAGTCTTTGGTTAGCGAAAAAACAGCAAAAAAATCGCTTTCTCCGCTACCCAATGTATTTCATGTTTGCAGTAACACTTTCAGCGCTCATAATTTTGATTTACAAAAAAGTGCAATTAATAATGAACTATTATTCAGCACAAAGCATGGATCAATCATTCAGTTTGACGGGTACCTATTTTTTGGCGATAATTGGAATTTTACTATTCATTGTGGCGATCATTTTGGTTTTTGAAGCGTATAAAAAATTAGCAAAATCAGAAAAATAAATGGAGTATTTGTTTAATGGGGCAATACTTTTTCAATTCTTCCATTAAGCCGGTAGACCAACACTCCAATTATCCAAACAACATTATTGGCATCATTCGATGAAAAAACAAATTCTTCTACAAATACTCTCTATATTAATTTTTATTGCAGGGTGTAGCGTCCAAAAATTAGCCGTTCGTTCCATGGGCGGTATTTTGGACAATAGCATGGCTGCTCTTTACGAAGAAAGTGATTTGATCCTGGCTGAACAAGCTATTGCCTCAGACTTAAAATTGCTCGAAGGACTAATTAAAACTGATCCTGAAAATGAAAAATTATTATTGTTGGCTTGCCAGGGATTTGGCTCCTATGCGCTCGGTTTTGTCGAAGAAAAGGATCCGGAGCGGGCAAAAAATTTCTATCTGCGGGGCAAGGGTTATGGATTAAAAATCCTAAACAATAATCCAAACTTCCAAAAATCCATTACCGGTTCAACAGAAGAATTGAAACAATCCCTCGCTTCTTTTAATCAAAAAGATGTGCCAGCTTTATTCTGGACTGCCAACAATTGGGCGAATTGGATCAATCTGAATTTTAATAATCCTGATGCACTCATCGATTTGCCACGTGTGCAAGCATTGATGAAACGGGTTCTTGAACTGGATGAATCGTATTTCTTCGGCGGTGCGCATCTGTTTTTTGCTACCATTCTTGCGATCCGACCGCCAATTTTAGGCGGAGACATTAAAAAAGCAAAATATCATTTTGATATGTGTTTTAAATTTAGTAAAAAAAAATTCTTGCTTCCGCATGTCTTTTATGCTCAATATTATTTAAGCCGGCAATTTGACGAAGAACAGTTTGTCAAAACTTTGAAAAATGTACTTGCCACACCTGACAATATTTTGCCAGGACAGCAGTTACCAAATGCGATTGCTAAGAAGAAAGCTAGCGCATTATTAAAAAATAAGTCTGATTTTTTTTAATTGCGAACGGGACGTCCGCCGTCTTTTTTGGCGGATCGACTTTTTTGGAGAATATTTATGAAGAGATTTTATTTTGTAATTATAATCCTTATGATATTTGCACCAACTTCCCACGCCCAAAAATACAAAATTAAATTTGCCAGTCTCGCTCCCGACGGCTCCACCTGGATGAATGTTATGCGTGAATTAGACGAATCGATCAGGGAAGCCACTAATGGCGAAGTAGGATTCAGAATTTACCCGGGCGGCGTAGCAGGTGATGAAAAAGATGTACTTCGCAAAATCAGGTTGGGGCAGCTTCATAGCGCAGGTTTCACTGGCGTTGGGCTCGGTGAAATTTTTTCAGAAGTTCGCATTTTTGATTCACCTTTTCTATTCAGAAATTATGAAGAAGTTGATTTTATTCAAAAAAAATTCTTTGAAGAATTTGCCAAAGGATTTGAAAAAAAAGGATTCATTTTATTGGGCTGGGCTGATGTTGGATTTGTTTATGTATTTTCAAATCACCCGGTTAAAAAATTAGAAGATATGAAAAATGTCAAAATGTGGATGTGGGAAGGCGATTTTGTAGCTGAAGCAACTTTTAAAGCGCTATCAATCAATCCAATTCCTTTGTCGGTTATTAATGTGATGACCGCGCTGCAGACAGGCATGGTAAACGGTGTTTACATATCTCCACTGGCGATTATCGCTTTACAATGGTTCACCAAAGTAAAATACATGATGGAAATTTCACTGGCTGATGCTGCTGGCGCGGTATTGATTTCGAAAAAAATGTTCAATAAACTTCCCCCAGAATATCAAAAAATTTTACAATCAAAATCAAAAGAATATTTCACAAAATTAATGAAATTAAGCCGGCAAGAAAACCAGCGCTCAATTGAAACGCTAAAACAAAATGGTATAAAACTTATTCCAGCACCACCTGATGAACAAATGACACAATTTTACGAAGCCGGCAAAAAAGCCCGTAGGATTATGGCGGGGAAGCTTTATTCATTGGCATTGGTGGATGAAGTAGAAAAGGCGCTTATTGAATATCGTAACAATCAAAAAATTAATTAATTGAGATTTACAAAACAAAAAGTGTGAAATTCCAAGATCCAATAATCAAATTTCAAGCCAAAACCTGTCTTGGAATTTGTAATTTGAGATTTAAAAAGTGAAATACATAACAAAAATAGATAACTTTCTTTCATACATTGAAACTGCATTTCTTATAGTCCTACTTTCATCGATGATTTTGATTGCTTTCTTACAGGTAATCCTGAGAAATTTTTTCTCAACTTCAATCCTCTGGGGAGATATATTTTTGCGACATCTCGTTTTGTGGGTGGGATTTCTTGGCGCTGCATTAGCCACAAAAGAAAACAAACACATAAATATTGATGCACTTTCCAGGCTGCTATCCCCAAAAATTAAAAAACTCTTCGGATTCGTTACAAATCTTTTTGCAGCAATTGTCTGTTTTTTTCTCACCAAAGCATCCTTAACTTTTATTGATTTCGAAATAGAAAGTCAAAGCACATTATTTGCTAATATCCCCACCTGGATTTTTCAGATAATCATTGTTTTTGGATTCGGTATTATCATGCTCCGGTTTCTGATCCATTCAATTGAAAATCTAATCTCACTGAAGTATATAGGGCGGGAGGACAAGTCAGCATGACAGAAATTTTAATTGGACTGGCTTTGATCCTTTTGGCACTGTTTGGCGCGCCCCTTTTTACAATTATTGCCGCAATTGCTCTTCTGAGTTTTCATTTTGCAGAAATTAACACAGCTGCAGTTATCGTTGAATTATACCGTTTAGCCAGCGCTCCCACTTTAATCGCCATTCCTTTGTTCACTTTTGCGGGCTATGTTTTGGCTGAAAGTAAATCCCCCAAGCGATTAGTTGATCTTTCCAAAGCATTATTCGGCTGGATGCCCGGCGGGCTGGCGATAGTGTCGTTAGTAACATGCGCTTTTTTTACTGCTTTTACCGGTGCTTCCGGCGTAACCATTGTGGCTCTGGGAGGCTTGCTCTACCCGGTGTTGCTTAAAGAAGGTTATCCCGAAAAATTTTCTTTGGGTTTGCTCACATCTTCAGGAAGTCTTGGTCTTCTTTTTCCGCCAAGCCTGCCAATTATCCTTTACGGCTTGATCGCCAATATCAGTATCGATCAACTATTCCTTGCTGGTATTCTACCTGGATTTTTACTGATTATGTTATTGTCTGTTTATAGCGTCCGGAGAGGCACTGTTGCTGCTGTCCCAAAAACACCTTTCAATTGGAAAAATATTCTTAAGGCTTTAAAAGGTTCTGCCTGGGAAATTCCACTGCCTTTTATTATCATTGGTGGAATTTATAGCGGATTTTTCACAGCCACTGAAGCAGCTGCCGTAACCGCATTTTATGTGCTATTCATTGAAGTTTTTATTTACCGGGACTTACACCTGTTCAAAGATGTCCCCAAAATCATGAAAGAGTCCATGCTGCTTGTCGGCGCTATTCTGATCATTTTGGGATGCGCCATGGGATTAACCAATTATTTAATCGATGAACAAATACCCATGAAAATTTTAGAATTCATGCGCACGTTCATTGGAAGTAAAATCGTTTTCCTGATGTTGCTCAACCTGCTCCTGCTCATTGTTGGTTGCATGATGGACATGTTTTCCGCCATAATCGTTGTCGTTCCTCTCATCGTTCCCATTGCCACCGAATTTGGCGTTGACCCGGTGCACCTGGGAGTCATCTTTCTTGCCAATCTGGAAATCGGTTATTTTACCCCGCCGGTTGGCTTGAATTTATTCATCTCCAGTTTTCGCTTCAATAAGTCGATTATTAAATTATACGTTTCAGCGCTTCCATTCCTTATAATTTATTTAATAGCTTTGTTGATTATTACTTATGTGCCGAATTTGAGTTTGTGGTTAGTGAGGGTGTTTGGAAATTGATTTGAATTTTTCAATATTACACAGCGCGGCGAGCATCAAAATTAAACAACAAAAAACACTGAATCTTATTTAAAAAACCATTATCTCACTCCCGATTTTCCACTAATTTCTCCTTTTGAGACCAAGCATATTTTTCAACCATTAATTTCAATTCAAAAAAAAATAAAAAAATAAATTGCTTTTTTGAAACTTTTTTATTATAATGCGTTTAATAAAATGACTATCAGTCAGTTTATATTTTATAGTCTATTTAATATTCATATTTCAATTAATTCAATGGGGTTCTTAAATGGGTATTACAGAACGTAAAGAGCGGGAAAAAGAGCGTCGCCGCAATGATATTATTGACGCCGCAGAGCGAGTCTTTTTTTCAAAAGGAAGGTTTCTGGCAACAATGGATGATGTCGCCGAAGAAGCTGAATTGAGTAAAGGGACACTCTATCTTTATTTTAAAAATAAACAGGACCTGTACCTGGCGATAAATTTACGAGGGTTAAAGATTCTTTTTGAAATGTTCGAGAAAGCCGTAAAAAAACATAAGACTGGAATTAAAAAAGTTGAAGCTATTGGCAGGGCTTATTTTCAATTTTATAAGGATTATCCAGATTATTTCAATGCGTTGATATATTTTGAGTCTCACGAAATGAATCTTAATAATGAGGCTTCAACCGCAGGCATGTGTGATATACGGGGACATGAATCGCTTGATATCTTTATTGAAGCCATTCAAACAGGCATAAAAGATGGGTCAATTCGGAAAGACATCGACCCTGTTAAAACTGCTACTATTTTGTGGGGAGCAACATCTGGATTAATTCAGCTTATTGTAACCAAGGGAGAACATTTGGAGAGTTATCATGGAATGAATACAGACGAGCTGATTGATTATTTTTTTGATCTGAATATGTGTTCTCTTAAAAGTTAATACATCGTTTCCAAAATAATATAGATAATATTAGTATCCGCTCTAAAAGTTCGCGTAAATAAGATGCGACGCACTTTAGATATGGCGTTCAATTCCAAATTTTCAAATTAGTTAACCTATTTCAAGCGTAAGTGCGTCGCATCTTTTACCAGAGACGAAAGGCATCAGTGCTTGAAAAATTAACTTTTAAATTTTTTTATCTGTTGGTTCGTTTCTATCAGTTGGAGAAAAAAGGTTTTATGAATTTATGAGGAGATACAAAATGCTAAAATACATATTAATTATTTTATTAATTTTGTCTGGAACGATAAACGCACAATCCGACATCATCGACAAATACGTCCAACAGGGACTTGAAAACAATCTGGCACTGAAGCAACAAAACATTACACTCCAACAAAGTTTACAAGCTTTGAACCAGGCGCGCGGCATGTTTCTTCCTTCAGTCAGTATTGAGGCGCGTTACTCCCGTGCTGGCGGAGGTAGAATAATCGAATTTCCTGTCGGCGATTTGATGAATCCAGTCTATGGAACTTTAAATGACCTGCTGGCAGCAATTGGTCAGCAGCCTCAGTTTCCGACCAATCTTTCGAATGAGCGGATACCATTTTTACGTGAGGAAGAACAAGAAACTAAAGTCAGGGTTGTCCAACCAATTTTTCAGCTAGCGATTTATTTTAATTACAAAATTAAATCCAATCTGGCAAAGGTGGAACAGGCGGCGACGTCAGCGTTTGAACGGCAGTTGACTGCTGATATTAAAAAGGCATATTTCAATTATTTAAAAACTGTTCAGGTGGTTGATTTGTTGGAGAAAACAAAACTCCTGCTCAATGAAAATTTTCGTGTTAGTGAAAAGCTGTTTCAAAATGGGAAAGCCACCGAAGAAGTCGTGTTTCGTGCCAGGGCGGAAATTTCTGATTGGGAACAAAAACATGCTGAAGCACAGAAAAACAATAAATTAGGCGCAGCATATTTTGATTTTCTTTTAAACCTGCCATTTGATTCTCCAATAAAGATTATTGACGATGCAAAGTTATCTTTTAATAACGACATCAATCTTGAAGATGCGCAAATCCAGGCGCTGCAACAGCGCGAGGAATTTTCACAATTACAAAACGCAATTTCAATTGCTAATTCCAGTATGAGTTTGAACAAAAGTTCTTTTCTTCCTGGAGTAACTGGTGTTTTAGATTACGGATACCAGGGTGAAAAATATAACTTTACTGAAAAGGATGATTATTGGATTGCATCGGTAGTTTTAAGCTGGAACCTGTTTAATGGATTTCAGGATAAATCAAAATACAAACAAGCCACACTCAATAAGAAAAAATTAGAAATCCAGTTTTTGGAACTCGAAAGCAAAATTAAGTTGCAGGTTCAGGAAGCGGTTGATAATCTTATTGTTGCCAGAAAAACAATTACATCTGCCAATGAAAGGCTGAACAGCGCCAAAAAATCATTTAAAATTGTGAATAAAAAATATGAGCAGGGCATGGCATCTCAGATTGAGTACATCGATGCGCGCACAACTTTTACCAATGCTGCAATAAATCAGATTATTGTGAGCTATGATTATTTTATTAAGTATGCGGAGTTTGAGAGAGTTGTCGCGTATTGAGTTAAGATTTAGATTACGTTATGAAATGTGCGACGCACCTTTAAGGTGCGTCGCACTTGAATACAAATAAAATTTAAGGAGAAAAAAAATGACGAAACAAAAAATATTAATCGGGTTAGTAATTATTTTCATTATCACAGTTTTTTTTACAGTCATATTTATAAATGGCTCACTAACTGAAGAATTGAAACATGAAGAAAAAATCTTTGTCAAAACAGCGCAAGTTACCAAAGAAGAAATTTCCTTGCCCATTCACACCAGCGGTAAACTTTATTCAAAAACCGAATTGAAATTATCTTTCAAAATCGCTGGTATCATTGAAAAAATATTAGTTGAAGAGGGACAGAAAATTAACAAGGGACAACTGCTGGCAAAATTAGACCAGTCGGAAATTAGCGCACAGGTAATGCGGGCAAAAAGCGGTTTTCAAAAAGCAAGCCGAGATTTGGAGCGGGTGAAAAGACTTTATGCTGACAGCGTCGCCACGCTCGAACAAATGCAGGACGCCACCACTGGATTCGACATTGCAAAATCTAATTTAAAAGTGGCTGAATTTAATTTGAAACATTCTGCAATTTACGCACCGACTGATGGAAAAATATTAAAACGTTTCGCCGAAGAAAACGAACTGGTCGGCGCTGGCACTCCTATTATTATTTTTGGTTCAACTGGAAAAGACTGGATTGTTCGGGCTGGGGTTACCGACAGGGAAATTTTACGGTTAAAGCTGGACGATTCCGCCGTTGTCTCTTTTGATGCCTATCCAACCAAAACATTTCCAGCCAATGTTTCAGAAATAGCAGAAGCGGCAGATCCCAGAACAGGAACTTTTGAAATTGAATTGAACGTCAATTCTCAACAACAAAAACTGGTATCGGGTTTTGTAGCCGAAGTAAAAATTTCACCAACAGATAAACAGGACTATTTTCTTGTGCCGATAGAAGCATTGGTTGAAGGTGAGGAAAATAAGGGTTTTGTTTTTACTTTACCCCCAAATAAAAATGAGGTAAAAAAAATGTCTGTGAAAATTGGATTTATTATCAACGACAAAGTGGCGATTGAATCTGGTCTCGGGAATGTGGAAAATGTTATTACGGAAGGAGCGGCTTATTTGGTGGAAGGGAGTATTGTTCATGTGTTGAAGGAAAAGTAGCAGTTGTTGTCACAGTAGCAGTGGCAGTAGCAGTTGCAGTAAAAAATAAATTAGAATTGTTAATTGAAAAGGAGAGAATCATGGCAGGTAGTTTTAAAGATTTAAAAGTTTATCAGTTAGCTTATGAGTTGGCAATGGAAATTTTTCATGTCAGCAAATCATTTCCGAAAGAGGAGAAATATTCATTGACTGACCAAATTAGACGTGCATCGCGTTCTGTTTGTTCAAACATTTCGGAGGGTTATCGCAAACGGAGATATCCCAAACACTTCACTTCAAAAATGACTGATTCTGATGGGGAAGCAAGCGAAACTACTGTCTGGCTGGATTTTGCAAAAGACTGCGGCTATATAAATCAAGAAATACATCATTCTTTAATTAAGAGATATGAAGAAGTTGGCAAAATGTTAGGCAGTATGGCAAATCATCCAGAAAAATTTTTACCCAGATAAAGAAAGATGCAGTTGCAGTCTTTTTGAATCGACCTGTTTTAAGTACTACCACTGCTATTACAACTTTAACCAAAATTGAAATATCAGAATGCTGAAAGTAGCAAAGGCAGAAGTAGTAGCAGTTTTTCTAATCTACCTGTTTAAATTACTGCTACTGCAACTGCTACTTTTAAATTAAACAGCTTGAAGACAATATAAACAGATAAGGGAACAAAAATGCGAATACCAAAACTCGCGATAGAAAACCACCAATTCACAATAATCGTAATATTAATTCTCGTGCTAACTGGAATCGTTTCGTTTATGACCATGCCGCGCTCGGAGGACCCGCAGGTTTCACCATCGGGAACCAGTGTTGTTGTAATTTACCCTGGCGCCAATCCAACCGATATGGAACAGTTAGTTACCGAGCCTGTTGAAGAGGTGTTAAATGAATTGGATGATATTAAAAAAATCGAATCGTTTATGGAAGATGGATTGGCGATAACCCACATCGAATTTTTGTCAGGCACAGATCCTGACGAAAAATATTCTGATGTAGTACAGAAAGTAAACAGTATCCGAGAAAAATTACCTGATGACATTTTGAGCCTGGACATGACAAAGTGGACAATTTCTGATGTCAATATTTTACAGGTGGCGCTCGTCTCTGAATCAGCAAGCTACAAACAATTGGAGAAGGAGGCGGAAAACCTAAAGAAAAATTTGGAAAAAGTAAGCGGCGTCAAGCGGGTTGTAACCTGGGCTTTCCCTAAACAGGAGGTCAGGGTTGCCATTAATTTACAAAAAATGGCTCAAATGCACATTCCGCTAAATCGGATTTTTGGCGCGATACAAAGCGCAAACATGAATATTCCAGGTGGCAGCATTGACATCGGTGCGAAAAAATTTAATATTCAAACCAGCGGCAATTACTTATCGCTTGAAGACATTCGCAACACCATCATTAATTCCGATGGCACAAAAATAGTGTGTCTCAAAGACGTTGCCGACATTCAGTTTGACTATGAAGATAATAATTATTTCGCCAGATTCAAAAATAAGTGCGCCGTGTTCGTAACTGTCAATCAAAAAGAGCACACCAATATTTTTGATATAATGGATGGTTTAAAAAGCAGCATTTACGAATTTGAACAGCAACTGCCTGAAACGATTACTCTACATTACGCTTTTGACCAATCGGAAAGTGTTGCCAGCCGCATTAATCGTTTTTTCTCAAATTTGCTGCAAGGGATAATATTAGTTGGACTTGTAATTCTGCTCGCGCTAAGTTTTCGGGCGTCCATGATTGTGATGTTAGCCATTCCTATTTCAATTTTAATCGGCATCGGATTTGTCGATTTAAGTAATTACGGATTGGAACAGATGTCAATCGCTGGGCTGGTGATTGTTCTGGGAATTTTAGTTGACAATGCCATTGTGGTTACCGAGAATGTTTCACGATTTTTGAAGATGGGTGAAACCCACATAGATGCAGCTATCAAGGGCACCAATCAGATTGGCTGGGCTATTGTGAGCGCAACTGCGACAACAGTCCTTGCCTTTGTCCCAATAATGATGATGCAGGACGTCACTGGCGATTTTATCCGCAGCATGCCAGTGACGGTGGTTTATACCCTGACAGCATCTCTGTTAGTTGCGCTGACATTAACGCCGTATCTTTCCAGCAAATTTTTAAAGATTGAGAAAGTCACCAAAGAAAATAGAATCCAGAGGTTACTCAATTATATTATTCAATCGCCCTATCGAAAGACTCTAAATTTCGCGCTTGCTTACCGCAAATTAGTTATTGTTATTACGTTAATAATTTTTGTAGGAAGTCTGGCGTTATTTCCTTTTGTAGGTGTTAGTTTCTTTCCGAAGGCAGAAAAGCCGCAATTCATTATTAACATCGACACACCAAAAGGCACCAGCCTGGATAAGACCGATGAAGTCGCCAGATATGTGGAAACAGTGCTTGCTTCAAGGGATGAAATTAAACATTTTGCTACTAATGTTGGCAAGGGAAATCCCAGAATCTACTACAATATGATGACAAAACACCAAAGAAGTACCCATGCTCAAATTTTTGTCGAATTAAATAAAAATCATTTAGAATCAATGCCGAATATGATAAGCGAGCTTCGAGAAAAATTTAAAATTTATCCCAATGCCCGTATCGAAATTAAAGAATTTGAACAGGGTCCCCCTGTCGAAGCGCCAATTGCGATTAAGATATTGGGCAATAATTTAGACATTATCGGGGACATTGCTCGCGATGTTGAAAATATGGTCTCTTCAACACCAGGTACGATAAATATTGATAATCCTTTGCGCACTACAAAGACCGATTTACAGGTGAACATCAATCGAGCAAAAGCAGGTATGTTGGGTGTGCCTTTGGTGGAGATTGACAAAACTGTCAGAACCTGCATCGCTGGCATGACGGTTTCTAAATATCGTGACAGCGAAGGAAAAGAGTACAATATTGTGATTCGGCTGCCCATAAATAAAAAACCTTCGCTTTCGGATTTTGACAAAATTTATGTTACTTCTGTAACGGACGCTCAAATACCGCTGAAACAGGTCGCTTCCATCGAGTTTAAATCCAGTCCCATGCTGATTAATCATTTTAACCTGGAGCGCAGCGTTATGATTAAAGCAGATGTTGTTGGAGCTTATTCGGTGGACAAAGTTACCAAAGAAATTATCACAAAATTAGAAAAATATAACTGGCAAAAAGGATACCGCTATTACATCGGCGGAGAATTGGAAAGTCGAGAAGAATCATTTGGCGGAATGACAAAAGCCATTCTCATCGCTGTTATCGGAATTTTTGGCGTGTTGGTGTTACAGTTCAAATCGTTCTCCCAACCGCTGATTGTTTTCTCAGCCATTCCGCTGGCAATCATCGGTTCAATCTGGGCGTTATTAATAACAGGCTGCTCTTTTTCATTTACTGCTTTTGTCGGGTTGACCAGTTTAGTGGGCATTGTGGTCAACAACTCCATAATTTTAGTTGATTACACCAACCAATTGCGCCAGGCAGGAAAGGATTTAATTTGCGCCTTAAAAGAAGCAAGCGAAACCCGTTTCCGACCGATTATTTTAACTACAGGAACAACCATTGGCGGACTGCTGCCGCTCACTTTACAGGGCGGAACATTATGGGCGCCAATGGGTTGGACTATAATAGGCGGGCTGCTGGTTTCTACTGTTTTGACTCTAATTTTGGTGCCTGTTTTGTATAAGGTTTATAGCAGGATTTAGATGATTGATTGTGTGTAGCAAAAAAATTTTCACCGCAAAGATTATAATGCCCGAAGGGTACGCAAAGGTCGCGAAGGAATAAAATTCGTAGAAGGATTTATAGTATTGTCAGTCAAGTCTTCATAGTCCCTTTTTTAAATTTAATAAGGTGACTATACAGGCATAGTCTTTATTTAATAAAAAATATAAGGTAACTATACAAGCGTTTTTTTTCAATAATTTTCCAACGTGGATCAAAAAATCACGCTGAATTTGTTTTTTTGATTTGTGTGAATATGTTTTTAATGCGGTTTTGCCTACCTAAAAACTAAAAAAGGAAATTATTATGAAATGGAACAAAAAAGTAATTAAAGTTATCAGTTGTTCTCTATTATTTGCTTTCCTTCCCCTCTTTTTGGGAATCATTTTTTTACCATCCTTAGCTTATGCCATATCTCAAGCCGCTGTTTTATTCCTTTTGATTGAACCGGGCGCCCGGGCAACAGGTATGGGAAATTCTTTCACAGGAATTGCTAATGACGCGACAGCCATGTATTACAACCCGGCTGGTCTCACACAAATGAAAATCGGAAGTGCGGAGCTGAGTTCTGTTCAATGGCTCAAATCGTTCACAAATGATTTGTTTCACAGGTATGTAGCAGCATCATATTCCTACCCAGCAATCGGCACATTTGGCGTGAGTTTAACGTATTTGCAATTGGGAGAATACGCGTCCATGGACGAACAGGGTAAAATAGAAAAATTTAAAGCCTACGAATATGCCCTGTCATTAGGTTATGCAAAGAAAGTTGATAAAAATCTTTCCGTTGGTCTTGCTGGAAAATATATTAAAAGCAATTTAGCAGCTCCAGGTTCAGATTTCGGCACCGCAACTGCTTGGGCTGTTGATATTGGAATTCTTTATAATAATTTTGCTCCTGACTTATGTTATAAAAAGAAATTTTTAGCGGGAGATTTTTCACAAATTTTTAAATGGACAAGGCATCGTATGCCGCCTGGTCCGTCTATTGGATTATCAATTTTAAATATGGGGCCAAAAATTTCTTATGGAGATAGGCATCAAGCCGATCCCTTGCCACAAAACTTAAGGTTAGGTTTAGCATGGAACTTTTTTGATACTGATCTACTTGGCATAATTGGCTCAGTTGACTTTCGGAAGCTTCTTGTACGCCCACATGGAGACAAACCTGCAGATGAATATTACAAAGCAATTTTTACTTCATGGCAGGAAGAAGATGTATTTAATAATGTAATAATTTCGGCAGGTTTAGAAATTTCCTTGTTTTCTCTAAGTTCCCTGAGATTAGGTCGTTATATTGACAATGAAGGCAAAGTAAAGTACTGGACTATTGGGCTGGACTTTGGTGCAGAAACTGCCCGTTTAAACTTATCATATTATATGACAGATGATGATTGGTGTCCTTTGGATGAGACTATAATTTTTAGTTTATCCGTGGCTTATTAGATGTTTAATTATTCAACATAGGGCTGTCCCGAAAAATTGAAGGTACAAGGACAGCAAACAGAACCAGCAGAAGTGAAATAACACAATAAAATGATTTTTTGGCTCTTTCGTTCTGATACTATTCAAAAAAAGTAGCAAAGGATTTATAAATAAAAAAAATTGATTTTTCTAAAATATTTCTTTGTCATTAAATTCTTATCAAGTAATTCTAATATTGTCCTAACTTTGCGTTTCTCTGCGTACTTTTCGGGCAATAATTAATTCCTATAATTTAATACGATTGAAAAGACGTTGAGTCAACCAATTGACTGAAAGCAGGCAATACATACCTTCATTAAATTTCCCAAAAATCTATCATGCTCTTCCTATTCAGCAAAAAGACTTGTTGATAATTTCAAAATTTATTCGTATCTTTTTTTTAGCATACAATTTTAATAATAGGAAATTTATGGATAAAAAATCAACAATTACTTTACTTGTTTATTCACTTTTCATTCTTAATCAAAGTTACGCCCAAATCCAATCCATTACCGGACAATTAATCAACGGCAAAGGTACATTCGAAAAACTTGATCATGTGAGAATTGCATTCTATTTGAACAACCAATTAATTGGCAGTGAATACACCGATGAACAGGGACATTTTGAATTGAATTTAACAACTGGTGTATCAATAGAAACATCAATAAAAAAACAATTCCAGTTGTTTCAAAACTACCCCAATCCGTTTAATCCTAACACAACAATAAGCTATTCATTAAATCGAGGCGGTAATGTCAGGATTGATATTTTCAATATTCTGGGGCAAAAAATTCGCATCTTGTCGAATGATGACCAATTAGAGGGTGTACATTCAATCCTTTGGGATGGTAAAAATAATGATGGGAACCTTTGCCGTAACGGAACTTATTTTTATCGACTTCAATTTGAACGCCAAGTTGAGATCAAAAAAATGAGTTTCTTGAATATTCCGTTAAATTATTCAAATATTAATCTGCAATCCAATCCAAAGCTAACAAAAATTTTAGATGGCGAAAGACTTGAAATTAAAATTATCGATAGGGACATACAAGACACCACGATCGTTCGTACATTTGATTCGCTTCCTTCCCAGCTCGATTTTAACCAGATAAAAATTCATGTATATCCTTTTGTGAAAGATCCACCCGACACTCTGGAGTTGATGAGCGGAGAAAATATTTCGGATACACTAAATATCTATTTTGAAAAACCGATAGAGATTTCATCACCGGGTCTAAATTTAGAATGGAATTTTACGGGAGACAGTCTGGCGGCAATCACTTATTTTCAGGTTGACCGTTCTTATGCTCTCGTTAGATTGACTGAAGTTAACAATACACAAACTACCTACATTCCTGTTTATTTTAACATTAGCCCGCGCTTAAAATTATCCAAACAAAAATTTGGTCGTGGATATATTGGAATTCCCTATCAGGATTATGTGTATGTGAGAAATCAGCAAGGGGAATTTTTATTAAATCTTGAGAGTGAAATGCCACGGGGCTTGATTTACAATAACTACAAAATTGATGGCACTCCAACGGTTACCTTTGAAGCGCCGCTCTATTTTACTCTTATTGACAATAGAAATATTACTGTATTAGATTCGGCGTTTCTTTTCATTCATGAATCTTTTAATATAAATTTTAACTTATACTCGGTTGATATTTTGGAAGAATATCCAACAGACGGCAGCCACCCTTACAAATGGGTTGATAGCTACACTGGCGTTACCAGGGATTTATATTACAAAAGCGAACGCATCGCCAGGGCAAATCCGGATGGCAGTAAAAGCTGCTACTGCTGCGGTTTGACTTTTGAAGATTTTTTTCGCGGCATCCAACGTCTCAATACTGACTTTGATAGAAACGAGGACGTGAACAATATGTCTGCCCAGGATATGAAATACTTCATCTATTTATGGTTTGTCCAGAGTACGTGGGGAGATGGTCCCGGTGTGGCAATGCAGACGTTTGGCATTGGTGATAATATTGAAAATTTTGATGATGTAAAAAAAGGGGACTACCTTCAGTTCTGGCGAACAACTGGCTCGGGGCATTCGGTTATCTTTATCAATTGGATCACTAATATTTCTGGAGATCGAATTGGGATCCGCTACTGGTCAACCCAGGGAAGCACCAATGGCATAAATTATAATACTGAATATTTTTCAGGTAAGGGCGGAACAATTGATCCAAATTATACTTATTTCAGCCGAGTTTATTCACCTGAAAATTTCACACCACTTTCTAGAATGGGTTTGACAAACTATCATGAAGTGGTGAATAGTACAAAACCGATAACGCCAAAACCGTTTATGAAAAATGAATGAGAATTGTGATATCCTTAAATTTGATAAATTTTTGTGTCGAAATTTCAAAGTTAGCGCGGTAAACAAATAAATCCACAGATTCCACAGATGACACAGATTTGCTCCGATTTTTATCTATGAAATCATCTGCGAAATCAGTGGTTTCTTTTTCAATAATCAATTTGCGAAGTTATGTTCTCTATCAAGTCAAGCAACTATCGCTTAACTCGGATTCGATTTCATTGGAAACATTTTCTATTTTAAATCGTAAAATACTCTAAAATTGCAATACAAATTAATTATTGACTGTAATATAAAGTTGAGCTTCCAAATTATTAAGAAGGCAATGGAGGAATATTATTTAAGAATTGATAATATTTTGTGATATTTTAGTCAGTAAAACTGATTTAGACATAATTTCCTCTTATTCTCAAGAAGTAAAGTCATATCCTTGACAATTTCTTCAATTAACTTCTCCATTGAATTCTTTCAAAAATAAGATCAGTATAACTTTTCGTTAATAAGCGAGAATTAGATGAAGAAATATATTTTAAAAAATATGTTTTTTGGGGCCATCATTGGTATAATTTTATTTTTAATACCATTTCATTTATTGGCTAAAAACTCTGAAACAATTAATTCTGACTCTCTTTTCTATTCACCTAACGAAATAATAATCCAGTTTAAAAACAATTTTAATTTAGATAGGCGATACCGGGAAAAATTTAAAAATTCTGGAAATGCTCTACTCGACTCTTTGAATTCACTTTTTCGCCTATCTAAAATTTTATCTCTCTCCCCTAAAAATGGATTTTCTTCTCTCACTAAAATTCAGAACAAATTAAGACACACTTATTTATTCCAATTTGATGAAAAAAAACAGACCCAAGAACTATTAAAACATTATCAAGCCCTGAAAATTACCCAAATAACCGAACCAAATTATTATTATTTTTTGGATGGTCAAAAAAAACTCAATATTTCATCAGACGATAAAATACAATTAGATCGTGCTGCTCAACTCATTCGTCATCATACTCCAGTCATCATTGGAATTATTGACACCGGCGTTGATTGGAGCCGAAAAGACATGGTCGCTCATGTATGGCAAAACCCGGTCGAAAAAATGGATAACAAAGATAATGATGGAAATGGTTTTGTCGATGATATACGGGGTTATGATTTTACACTTTTTAATTCGTCTTTAAATTTGGGAAAAAATAAATCAATTGATTCTGATGGGCACGGAACCTACCTGAGCGCAGCCATCGACCGCATAATTAATTATTCAACGGATGTAAAAAATGCTGATGTTAACAAATTGATGATTCTCAAAGCTGCAGAAAAAAATCTTGGCGGCAAAACAGTATTCAACGCATTTTCTGTTTCGCAAGCAATTATTTATGCTGCTAACAATGGAGCTAATATTGTCAACTTTTCGGCATGTGGAAAAAAACCATCTCAAATTTTGAAACAGGCGATCGATTATGCGGTAAATAATAGTTGCACCATAATCGCTGCTGCAGGAGATGAAAACGGCAGCACTCCGGTTTACCCGGCTGCTTTTGATAATGTTATCTCGGTTGCGGCAACAGATTTTAATGATAGGAAAACGAGAAGTTCAAATTTCGGGCATTGGATCGACATAGCTGCGCCGGGATATTTTTTTGATCAAATATCTGATACAACTAACGCGGCAATATCTGGAACTGCCGTTGCAACCGCCCAGGTTACTGGACTCGCGGCTTTATTGCTCTCGACTGAAAATAAAATTAGTAGTGACAGTCTTAAAAAAAGAATAATTTTCTCCAGTGAAAATATTTATCAAAATAATCAAGAATTTTCTGGCAAATTGGGGGCTGGCAGAATAAATGTCTACCGGGCGCTGAATGCGCAACAAAAACCAAACATTGTTATTCAAAAAATCATTTTCCAAAATAACCAGCAAAATAAAAAATTGATTCCTGGAGAGCTTGGTTCAATATTCGTTGAGTTAAAAAATTTCTCCTTTTCTGCTAAAAATATTTCCATTCAATTATTTTCAAATAATAAAAATGTGCATCTGATAAATTCAGAAGATTTTATCCCAAACTTAAATTTTCAAGCTGAATATAAAAACATACGTAACCCTTTTAAAATATTAAGTGACAAAAACATTGTTCAAACCCCAAAACCTGAAATCATCTTAAAGATAAAAGCCAATAATGATTTTTCTTTAGTTAAAAACTATCCAATACCGCTGGGAGTGGATCAACCAATAAATTTACGAATAGAAAATATTCAGCCTGTTATGTTGTCATGGTCAGCAAAGGATGGTTATGCTGGCTATAATATTTATCGCAAAAACCACCAACAAAATTTATTCAGAAAATTAAATGAAATCGCAATAGAAAGTTCAAACTTTATCGATAATTCAACTCAGCCCGGCTTAAAATATTTTTATTATGTTACCGGTTTTGATTCAACCGGCATTGAAGGTCCGCCATCAACGATTGACTCGGTTAATCTCAAACAAGCCCCGGAATTTTTATTCTTTCCAGAGAAAGATAATCTAATAGCACCTGGTGATTCAATTTTATTTCATATTGAAGCTAAAGATTTTTTTAATTATAAAGTTAAAGTTCAGTGGAAAATTAACAATGTTGTTGTCAATAATGATTCATCCTACTTGTTATTGAATGATCGTTCACCACTGCTGACGGGGCAGGATACAATTCAAGTTACTGTTTTCGAAGATCAAATAGATTCATCAATTGTCCACTCGTGGTTTATTACAAAAGAAGAACATGTCAAAAAACTAATTGAGTATTCGTTCTTTCCCGGGGCAGATACCTCCATCTGTGTCGGAGATAGTATTCAATTTTCTTTTAATTTGAAAAACTATGTTGGTGATTCTTTAAATTATTTGTGGTTTTTAAATGACAGCGTAATGTCTGTCGCCAATGATTCAGTTTTTATTTATTCACCATTTTCTGATTCAATTAAAAAAGATACAATACGTGTTGTGGTATCAAATGAAGATACGGTGCTTACACACGAATGGAATGTCGCTATTTTTTCATCGGAAGAATATAATTTCAACCAGCTTATCTTTTCGCCAAACACTGATACGACTATTTTTAGCGGGGATTCCCTGCAACTGTTTATCGAGCCATTCTCAGGAATTTTACGCTACCGCTGGTTCAAAGATGGTAATTTGGATTCAACAAATTCAAATAATTATTTTTCTTTTCAAGCGTCTGCTGATTCAGAGGGAATAGCAAATATTTCTGCTAATATTTTTTCCCATGATTCTTCTTTCAAAATAACTAAAGAATGGGTCATTAAATATATTTTAAAAATTCCAACTACCGAAGATATTTTTTATTATCCGATTCTGGATACTTCAATCTTTGAAGGCGACACCTTAAAATTGGGAGTTGAATTTTTTCACGGGGAAGATTCATTAATAAATTTTAACTGGTCTGTGAACAATTTCATTGACTCCACTGATAGCAATTCTTCTTATTTAATCACTGCTGATTTCTTTTCGTCCGGGATTGATACTGTTTCCCTATTTTTTGAAAAAGGAGATTCATTATATAAACATCAGTGGATAATTAATATTCAGGATAAAAACCGCCCGCCTCAAATATTATCGCGTACAATGGTTTTGGATACAACTTTGACTTTAGACGACCAAATGTATTACTCAGTCGAAGTGTTTGATCCGGATAGTGACTCTCTTACTTATTCATGGGTGTTGAACAGCATCGTCGATTCGTCAGCAATTGATAGCTTTTACGTTTATTTTTCAAAGGATAATTTTTCTAAATCAGATACTCTTCAAGTTAAAATATCAGATGCGGACACTTCTCTTTTTCTTTATTGGATAATTCGGCATTCTGTAAATATTAATAACCCACCGCAAATTATTTCAGCAACACCGAGGCTTGATTCAATCTTAACGAAATCAGATTCGATTGAATTTAAGATCAGTTGTTTTGATGCGGATGGCGATTCATTACAATTCAAATGGTTGCGAAACAATATTATTGACACAACAGCGATTGATTCTGTTTATTTTTATTATATTGGCGACCTGGAACAGTCAACCGATTCTGTTACGGCAGTTGTATTTGATGGTGATACTTCAACTTTTGCACAATGGATTTTATTTCCAGATTCAACTTCTGGCAATCCACCTATTTCTATCAAACCCATTATTTTCTATCCTGCAATGGATACACTTTTTGCAGAGAAGGATTCTCTGAATTTTATTATCAGCAATCTGCCGGATTCAATAGAAATACAATGGTCAATTAATAATCGAAATGATTCCACAGCGACTGATTCTTCATTTATTTATTATCTTCCTGATAAAGTAAATACAATTGATACAATTCAGGTTAAGCTTACCAGCCACGACAGTTTATTTTTTCATGAATGGTACATCTATTATCCTGAATTGCCTGTGAAAAAAGATTCTCTCAAGCTCTCCTTCTTTCCTGTAAAACAAACAATTTTTTATTCAACCAATGACAGTTTGAAGTTTTTAGTTCAACTGAAACAAGGAAATTTATCCGATATAAATATCCACTGGTTTGTTAACCACGAACTTGATGAAGTCAATTCCGACACCTGTTTCTTTTTTATAGCGGATACTTCAATAACAAGAATCGATACCATCACAGCGCTGATCACTCACTCCGATACCACAATAGTTAATAATTGGGCGATTCGATTTGAACCTATTCTCGAATTACCAGCGCCAGTTTTGTTGTATCCAATTGAGGGAAATCGAATATTTGAATTTGGAACTTTAAGCTGGAAAAATGATTCATCACTAACAGCCATCGATTCAACAACCGAATGGAAGTATGTTGTTCAGTTAAGCAAGGATTCGACATTTTCAGAAATTTTCTCAATAGACACCTGTTCCGTTTTAAGCCTTCCAATCAATGAATTGGAGGGATTCAATAAAATATTCATTAAGGCGCCAATTTATTGGCGGGTTAAACTCTTTTTGGAGCAAAATAAGATTTCGAAATTCATTAACAGCCCTTTGCCATTCTACTATTTTCCGATGTATGCCAGTTTAGAAAATTTTTACGGAGAAAAAAAAGAAGAAGGGATTTTGCTCTATTGGACTACTTCTTACGAGGCGAATTGTGCAGGCTTCAACATTTTTCGTAGCGAAACACCTGACGGTAAGTTTGAAAAAATCAATGAATACCTAATTACAGGGCAAAAAAGTTATTCATGGATAGATAAAACCATTCAAGCTGGTGTTACATTTTATTACAAACTGGAAGAAATTACTATTAATGGCAGACAAAAATTCCACCAGACTATTTCAATTGATTTGCCAGTTCCGGCTGAATATTCGCTCTTCCAGAACTTTCCCAATCCATTTAATTCAACCACCTCCTTTAAATATCAAATTCCAAAAACGACTCATGTGATCATTGAAGTGTTTAATATTCTTGGCAAAAAAGTAAAAACATTGGTTGATGAAAGAAAAGACGCCGGTTACTACACTGTTTATTGGGATGGGGCTGATGGCTCAGGTGAAAACGTTGTGAGCGGTATTTATTTTTATATCATATCTGCGGATAAATTTCATGCGACTAATAAGATGATTGTGGTTCGATAATATATATTAGAAATTTGTACAAAATGCACTTTGTAAACAATCCGCGGAATTCTTCTCTTATTTTAATGATATTAATTTACAATTCAGGAGCAAAGCATGACTTTACAATCAATCGAGCCAAACAAATTTATCGTCAAAGCAATCGATCTCTGGAATAATTCCGGAATGCTCTTGACCTCAGGAGATTTTAGCAAAAAATATTTTAACACAATGACAGTTGGTTGGGGAAGCTTAGGCGTCATGTGGGGGAAACCGTTCGTGCAAGTGGTTGTTCGACCAACACGTTACACTTATAAGTTTACAGAACTGTATGATACTTTCACGCTTTGCGCTTTCCCAAAAAAATTTCTAAAAGCGTTAATGCTATTAGGCACAAAATCTGGCAAAGAAGGCGATAAAATAAAAGAGTCCGGTCTAACACCAATAGAAAGTGAAAAGGTCCCTTCCCCGGGCTTTGCTGAAGCGAATCTTATTTTGGAGTGCAAAAAAATCTATTGGGATGATTTAAAGCCCACAAATTTTGTAGATGAGACGATCGATGGGAATTACCCGAAAAAGGATTATCATCGAATTTATTTTGGAGAGATATTGGGGATTTTTGGGACTGAAGTTTTTCAATAATTTTTTCATAAATTCCTTGCTATTTAGGCAATCTTTTGTTATTTTTTAATAAAATGATTGAATTAATTAAAGCTATGGTTTAGAATTTCCAAGGCGTAGTTCACCTGTTGAATTCACAGATTTTTGAGCCAAAATTTAAAAATTCAGTTGTGTAACCGATTGATATTATTAAAAGGCTCACAATTTTCTCAATTTAATGGCGTTTTCGCCCTGAATCGGTAAAATTAATTTTTTGGACTTTGGGTCCCACAGCTCCAAAAAGCCAAAGTGCCGAAAAAGTATTTTCAATCCCATTCGAATCAAACCAGCTGTCATTACACAATTTTGACGCCATTGAACAAATGGAGTAATTTTCTTAAAATTTTTAGACTGGGCTATCAATGATAACAATCGATTGATC
>Ga0075123_10000280_pt1 | contig 27026 bp, 35 predicted proteins | sample AntAceMetag02UKX_FD_69808 | JGI IMG/M metagenome (GOLD analysis project Ga0075123, IMG submission 69808) | Saline lake microbial communities from Ace Lake, Antarctica - Antarctic Ace Lake Metagenome 02UKX | ecosystem: Environmental > Aquatic > Non-marine Saline and Alkaline > Saline | place... | reverse complement strand
GTTTCACCTTTTCGCTTAAACGAGCCAAAACTTCAGCAACAATAGCGTTGGTCTCTCCCATCTTTTGTATCTCTTCGGGAGATTTGAGAATGATCATCTGCTGTATCGCCTCACCACCTGTTGTCCGTCAACGCCTTCTGCCCATCTTGCCCTTTTTCATAAACCCTTCATACTGTCTGGTGAGCAGATGGGTCTCTATCTGACCGGCAGTGTCGAGGGCAACCCCGACGACAATGAGGAGTGCCGTCCCTCCAAAATAAAAGGGAACATTAAAGCGGCTGATAAGGATGCTCGGCAGGACACAAACAGCGGATACATACATGGCACCACTAAAGGTTAGCCGCGTCAGGACACTGTCTATATACTCAGCGGTCTTTTTACCCGGCCGTATGCCCGGCACATAACCGCCATTTTTTCTCATGTTGTCCGCAACAGTTACCGGATTGAAGGTAACAGCCGTATAAAAATAACAAAAGAATATGATAAGTGCGACATAAAAAAGCTCATACACAATTCTGCCCGGCATCAGGAACCCTGCCACCGTTTGCATCCACGGATGCGGAATAAAATTGGCAATGGTCGCTGGAAACATGATGATCGATGAGGCGAAGATCGGGGGGATAACGCCCGCCGTGTTGACCTTCAGGGGCAGATGGGTGGTCTGCCCGCCATACATCTTCCTCCCGACAACCCTTTTTGCGTACTGTACGGGGATCCTCCTCTGAGCGCTCTCTACGAACACGATCACACCCACAACACCGACCATCAGAACGAAAAGGAGTACGACAAAGAATATCCCCATCTCACCTGTTGACAACAGCCGGAATGTGTTTACTACGGCGGCCGGCCCCCTGCATACGATACCCGCGAAGATGATCAGGGATATCCCGTTCCCTATCCCCTTCTCCGTAATCGTCTCCCCCAGCCACATGATAAAGGACGTACCTGCCGTCAGTGTAATAACGGTCATCAGGCGAAACGCCCATCCCGGGGTAATGACAACGGACAGGCCCGTAGGACCTGCCATATTTTCGAGACCGACAGCTATACCAAACCCCTGGATGACACTCAGGATGACAGTCCCGTATCTCGTATACTGGGTTATCTTTCTTCTTCCTGCCTCGCCCTCTTTCGATAATTTTTCGAGATGAGGAACGGCAACCGTCAATAACTGCAGGATGATGGATGCGCTGATATAGGGCATAATACCCAGTGCGAACACAGAGAGCCTGCTTAGTGCGCCCCCCGCAAACATATCAAAGAGCCCAAGCAGGGAGTTCTTCGCCTGTTCAAAAAGCGCGGCAAGGGCCTGGGTATCGATACCGGGAGTCGGAACATGAACACCTATCCGGTAAACGGCAAGGAGAAGAAAGGTGAAGAGTATCTTCTTCTGCAACTCCGGGATCTTTGTTATGTTCTTAAAACCACCTAGCATCAAACAACCTCTATCGTGCCGCCCGAGGCCTCTATTTTCTCCCGGGCGCCGCGGCTTATGCCATTCACCTTCACCGTCAACGGATGGTCTATCGTTCCCTTACCAAGCACCTTGATTGCATCACCAGCGCTTTTGACGATACCGATTGTCATCAGGGTATCTGCGTCGATAACCGAATCCTTCGGGAATACACCCAACTGGCCGATATTCACGATAACGACGTCTTTTCGGAATCTGTTGTGAAAGCCCCTTTTCGGCAACCGTCTGGAAAGAGGCATCTGACCGCCCTCGAATCCAGGTCTCACGCCGCCCCCTGAACGGGAGTTCTGCCCCTTATGACCCCGGCAGGATGTCCCTCCGTGACCCGAACCATCGCCACGCCCTACCCGTTTTCCCTTTTTAGTGGCCCCTTTAGCGGGCCTCAATTCATTCAACTTCATGCGTCCGTCTCACATTCTTCCACAGAAACCAGATGAGAAACCTTGTTGACCATACCCCTAATCTCCGGAGTGTCTTTGAGGTAAACGGTTTTATGCATCTTTCCAAGTCCCATCCCCTGCAACACCTTCCTCTGCGTCTCAGGCCGCCCTATGGAACTCTTTATCAGTTCAATCTTAAGCTGTTTCACAACCTACGCTCCATATACCATCTTTAGATTTCAGAGATATCCTTACCCCGCAGGGCGGCTATCTGTGCAGGGTCCCTCAAACTCATCAGCCCCTCCATCGTTGCCTTAACAAGATTATGGGGGTTATGGGAACCAAGGCATTTGGTCAATATATTCTGAACTCCTGCTACCTCCAGGATGGCCCTGACGGCTCCTCCCGCTATGAGACCCGTACCCTTCGAGGCGGGCTTCAAGAGGACCCTTCCGGCCCCATAATGCCCTATCACCTCGTGGGGGATCGTCCCGTCCGCGATAGATACCTTCACAATGTTCCGCTTGGCCATCTCCATACCCTTCCTGATGGCCTCCGGAACCTCCTTAGCCTTTCCCAATCCTATGCCGACAGAGCCATTACCGTCACCAACCGCTACCACGGCACTGAATCGAAACCTCCGCCCGCCTTTTACCACCTTGGCAGTCCTGTTGATCTTTATTACCTTGTCAAGAAGTTCGAGCTCTTCCATATCTCCCTTATCCAGATCCAAAGATTTATAATTTTACGCCCATTTCCCGTACGCCTTCTGCAAGGCACTTTACCCTTCCATGATAGAGAAACCTGCCACGGTCAAAGACAGCTTCCTTGATATTCTTTGACAGGAGGTCCTTTGCCAGTAGTTTCCCGACCTCCCTGGCCACCTCGATCTTTTTGAGCCCCTTTGAGCTTTCCTTGATTTCTTTATTCAATGTCGATGCCTGAGCAAGGGTCTTTCGCACATCGTCGGCAATCGCCTGGACGTATATGTATTTGGAGCTACGAAAGACCGAAAGGCGCGGGCGTGCCTCGGTACCAAAGATATTGCTTCGCACCCTCTTTTGACGTCTTTCACGTATCTTTTTCAATCTCTTTGTCGATGCCACAGTAATCCCTCTACAATGATTTTATGTCCCCGCAGACTTTCCTACCTTCTTCTTTACATATTCGCCTGCGTATCTTATTCCCTTTCCCTTATACGGTTCGGGTTTCTTTAAATCCCGTATCTGGGCCGCAACTCTGCCGACAAGTTCCTTATCTATCCCTGAAACAACCAGGTTTACCTGTTTGTCAACCTTGATGGTTATGCCCTCAGGCATCGTGTATTCCACAGGATCGGAATAACCGATCAGGAGTTTGAGGACGTTACCCTGCACTTCTCCACGGTACCCAACACCCACTATCTCCAGGGCCTTTTCAAATCCCGTGCTCACGCCCGTTACCGTATTTGCAATCAACGTCCTTACAAGACCATGGAGAGATCTCCCCTTGGTGTCATCGGACAAAGTATCAACACGGGCAACATTCCCCTCCAGAACAATCTCAACTCCTGCCGGAATCTCCATGGAGAGGGTCCCCTTGGGACCATCTACTGTCATCAAAGAACCGTCCTGTCTGATCTTTACACCATCAGGAATATCTATCGGTTTCTTGCCAATTCTCGACATGAATACATCTCCCGCTTCATCTTACCAGCCGTAAAAAATTATTCTCACCATACATTACAGAGAATCTCGCCGCCCACGTTCAATGCCCGTGCCTGTTTATCGGCCATAATTCCCTTGGAGGTTGAAAGGATGGCTATCCCATATCCATTCAAGACCTTGGGTATATCCGTACTGCCGGCATACACCCTCCTGCTCGGTTTGCTCACCCTCTGTATATCGGTAATCGCACTTTCCTTGACACCCGAATATCGCAGATGTATCCGCAACATCCCATGCGGATTCTGGTCGCCTTTTCTGACATCAAACCCGCTTATATACCCCGCGTCTTTCAACACCTTCGCAAGACTCAGATTCATCTTTGACAGAGATACGTCCGCATTCTTAAACTTCACACGATTCGCATTTCTGATCCTTGTCAGCATGTCGGCAATGGGATCGGTCATCCCCATCAGCACTTCTCCTTTACCAGCTTGATTTTATAACGCCCGGAATCTCTCCGTTAAGAGCACGTTTTCTCAGGCATATTCTGCACATATTAAATTTCCTATAGTAAGCGCGAGGCCTTCCGCACAGTGGACACCGGTTGTACCCCTGAACGGAGAATTTTTTCTTCGCCTTGGCTTTTGCTATCAAGGATTTCTTTGCCACACCTATTCCTCCTAATTACGAAACGGCACACCCATCAATTTCAAGAGGTGTCGTGCCTCGTCGTCTGTCCTCGCCGTCGTGACAATAGTTATATTCAGACCCTTAACCTTGTCAATCTTGTCATAATCGATCTCAGGAAAGATATAATGTTCATTGAGCCCCATAGTGAAATTTCCCCTGCCATCGAACGATTTGGGTGAAATCCCCCTGAAGTCCCTGACCCTCGGGATGGCGACATTGACAAGCCTGTCGAGAAACTCATACATCTTCTCCCGCCTCAGGGTCACCATACATCCTATCGGCATGCCTTCACGGAGTTTAAAGGTGGCAATCGATTTGCGGGCCTTGGTAATAACAGGCCGCTGCCCCACGATCATACCAAGCTCCGAAACGGCACTATCAAGTATCTTGATATTCTGTATCGCTTCACCCAGTCCCATGTTCACCACGATCTTTTCAATGCGTGGAACCTGCATGGAGTTTTTATATCCAAGCTCCTTGATCAAGGCAGGAGTTACTTCTTCTTTATAATATTTCTTTAATCTGGCCATCGGTCTTCCTATTCATCCAGCAGCTCTTGGCATTTTTTACAGACTCGTACCTTCTTGCCATCCTCCAACACCTTGTGCCCTACTCTTACACCGGTATTACATTTACTGCACACAAGCATGACGTTGGATACCCGCAGGGGGGCCTCTTTTTCCACAATGCCACCCTTTCCGGTTGCGTCGGGCTTCTGATGCCTTTTCACCAGGTTCACCTTCTCGATCAGAATACGGCCCTTTTCCTTGGTGACACTCAGCACCTTGCCGGTCTTCCCCTTCTCTCTGCCGGCGATTACCTTCACCATATCGTTTTTCTTTATATGCATTCGATGGATCTCCACTAGCATAAAACGTTCAATCTTCTCTTATATAACTTCCGGAGCAAGAGAGACTATCTTCATAAACTGTTTCGCCCTCAGTTCCCGGGCTACAGGGCCGAATATTCGGGTGCCGAGTGGTTCGAGCTGATCATTGATCAAGACAGCGGAATTCTCGTCAAACTTGAGATACGAACCGTCGTTTCGACCGATTTCCCTCCGTGTTCTCACAACGACAGCCTTCAGGACGTCCCCCTTCTTTACCTTCGAATTGGGAATCGCCTCCTTGACGGACACGACGATAACATCTCCCACACGGGCGTACCGCCTCCGTGAACCACCGAGGACCTTTATACAACAGACCTTCTTGGCCCCTGAATTATCAGCTACCTTCAAAAAGGTTTGCATCTGTATCATAACAAAAACTCCGTCACTAGAATCACGCTATTTCGCCTTCTCCAGTATCTCGCACACCCTCCACCGCTTTTCCTTGCTGAACGGGCGTGACTCGACAATCATTACCTTATCTCCCAGTCCACACGTGTTCTCTTTATCGTGGGCCTTGTATTTCACATGTCTTTTGATGTACTTATGAAATTTGGGATGCTTGACCAGCCGTTTTGTCAGGACAACCACCGTCTTGTCCATCTTGTCACTGACCACCATCCCCTGTATCGTTCTCTTTTTGCCCCTGGTATCCATACTAACTCAGCTCTCCTCTTTCTCTGAGAACGGTCTTCACACGGGCCACACTCTTCTTCACCTTCTTGATCGCGGAAGAAGACTCCAGTTGCCCGGTCGCAAACCTGATACGAAGCCTGAAGAGCTCCTCGATAAAGCTCTTTTCCTTTTCTTTCAGATCGTCACCACCAAGATCTCTGATTTCCTTAATTTTCATCAAATATCTCCCTGGAAAGAACCTTCGTCGCAACGGGAAGCTTGTGCGATGCCAGTCTCAATGCCTCACGGGCAACACTTTCAGAGACACCCTCCATCTCATAGAGAATCGTCCCCTTCTTGACGATGGCAACCCACTCTTCAGGAGATCCCTTGCCCTTTCCCATCCGGGTCTCTGCCGGTTTTTTGGTAATCGACTTGTGGGGGAAGATGCGTATCCATATCTTACCACCACGTTTAACGTGACGAGTTATCGCAATACGAGCCGATTCGATCTGCCGCGATGTTATCCGGCCGTTTTCCAGCGCCTGGAGCCCGTATTCACCGAAATCCACCGTGATCCCCTTATGGGCAGCGCCCTTTATGCGACCCTTATGGACCTTCCTGTATTTAACCCTTTTTGGTGCTAACATAATAACCCTATTCCTGCGAGCCCTGAGTATTTTTCTTGTCCGGCAGGATCTCGCCATTAAATATCAAGACCTTGACGCCTATAATCCCGTAGGTCGTCTTGGCCTCGGCAAACCCATAATCTATATCCGCCCGCAACGTGTGGAGGGGAACCCTGCCCTCTCGGTACCATTCCCTTCTCGCCATCTCCGCTCCACCCAACCGACCCGAACAGGCTACTCTGATACCTTGGACACCAAATTTGAGAGCCGTTTGTACGCTTCTTTTCATGGCCCTTCTAAAAGCCACCCTCCGTACAAGCTGCAGGGCGATATTCTCAGCCACGAGTTGGGCATCTGTCTCTGGTTTTCGTACCTCCAGTATATTGATGATGACCTCTCCCGTCATGACCTTTTCGAGATCTTTCTTTATCTTCTCTATCTCGGTCCCTTTTCTCCCGATGATGATCCCTGGACGCGCCGTATATATATTAATCTTCGCCTTGTCGGAAGCCCTTTCAATCTCTATCTTAGATATACCGGCATGGAAAAACGTATCCTTGAGATGTTTTCTGACCCTTATATCTTCATGGAGTAGTTCACTGTAGTTCCGCTCAGCGAACCATCGCGAGCTCCAGGTCTTATTAATACCCAACCTGAACCCGATGGGATTTACCTTTTGTCCCAAACCTTCACCTCCCTAGAGATTACCCTTCATCAAGTATAACTGTTATATGACTTGTTCTCTTTCGTATGGACGCCGCTTTTCCCTGTGCCCGCGCCCGCCACCTCTTCAGTGAAGGACCCTGATCCACAAATATCTCTCGTACGTAAAGGATATTCTCATCTATGTTGGGATTCTGGGCTGCGTTAGCCATAGCGGACTTCAACACTTTCCTGACGATGCGTGCGGCCTTTTTATCGGTAAAGCCGAGCTTCGTGTCCGCCTCTTCAGCCTTCTTCCCTCGGATCAGATCGACCACCAACCGTGCCTTCTGTGGCGAAATCCGAACATGTTTTACAATTGCTTTTGCTTCCATTTGTCACAAAACCCCACGGCTATCTCTTTTTCAGCTTTGTCTTCCTGTCGCCCGCATGACTGTAAAATGTCCTCGTCGGCGCAAATTCACCCAGTTTGTGTCCAACCATGTCCTCAGTCGCATACACGGGGATGAACTTCTTCCCATTATGTACCGCGAACGTATGCCCGACGAGCTCGGGGGCAACCATGGAACGCCGGGACCATGTCTTTATCACCGCCCTGCCCCCTGCAGCCTCCGCTGAACGGACCTTCTTCAGAAGTTTCTCATTGATATAGGGGCCTTTTTTTATTGAACGCGCCACACTCTATCCTCTTTTCTTCACGATATATTTATCAGAATTCTTGTTCTTCCTGGTTTTATACCCTTTGGTGGGGATCCCCCACGGAGTACACGGATGCCTGCCACCGGACGACTTGCCTTCCCCGCCACCCATCGGGTGGTCAACGGGGTTCATAACCACCCCCCGGACCTTCGGCCTTCGGCCCAACCACCGTGTTCGACCCGCCTTTCCGATGCTGAGGTTCTCGTGGTCGAGGTTCCCGAGCTGTCCTATCGTCGCCTTGCATTCCATCAGGATCTTCCGGACCTCTCCCGAAGGCAGACGGATCTGGGCATATGAACCCTCCTTTGCCATGAGCTGGCCATAGGATCCCGCACTCCTGATCAGCTGCCCCCCTTTACCTATCTTGAGTTCAAGATTATGTATAAGAGAACCGAGGGGAATATTTTTCAAGGGGCTGGTGTTGCCCGTCTTTATATCTACCTTCTCCCCGCTGATAATCGTATCACCCACCTCAAGTCCCAGCGGAGCGAGTATGTATCTCTTTTCACCATCCACGTAGTGAAGAAGGGCTATCCGCGAGGAGCGATTCGGGTCATATTCGATAGCCGCTACCTTGGCGGGGATATCCATCTTATCACGCCTGAAATCTATAACCCGAAACTTCCTCTTGTGTCCCCCGCCGATATGTCGGCTCGTCATCCGCCCCCGGTTGTTCCGTCCACCGGTTCTCTTCAGCGGCCTTACAAGGGCCTTCTCAGGTTCCGTTTTCGTTATCTCCTCAAAGGTAAATCCCGTCTGGGATCTTCTCCCCGGAGATGTCGGCTTGTATGTCTTGAGTGCCATATTCCTCTAAAACCCCTTCTTGCTATACTCCCTCGTGAACTTCGATAGAACTTCCGGGAGCGAGGGTAATCACAGCCTTTTTCCAGTTTCGTCTTCTACCGACAACTCTGCCTACCCTCTTCTTTTTGCCGGATATGTTAATGGTGTGAACATTCACCACGGTTACCTTGAATATCTTTTCCACGGCATTACGAATATCTATCTTCGTTGCCCCTCGATCCACCTCGAAGAGATACTTGTTCTCTTCCTCCCTGGAGATCGTACTCTTTTCGGTAACAATCGGTTTCTTTATGACGGAATATATATTCATTATGACAACAACGCCCCTTCTATCTTTTTCACGGAGGGCTCTAAAAGAATGAGACTGTCATACTTCAGCAAATCGTACACATTGATACCCTCTGATCGCATCATCTTCACAGCCTTGATATTCTGAGAGGATTTTTCCAATATGATGTTCTTCTCATCCAGGACAAAGAGAGCGGTCCCGAGTTCAAACCGGTCCAGGACTTCCTGAAACCTCTTCGTCTTTATCCCATCCATCGGAAAATCTCTGAGTATGATGACCTTGTCTTCTTTCACCTTCATACTCAGGGCGGACTTCAACGCCGCCCTCCTCACCTTTTTAGGGACCTTGTAAGAATAGTCCCGGGGGTGAGGACCGAACACGGTTCCTCCGCCTCTCCAGAGGGGGGATCGTGACGTACCGGCTCTCGCCCTTCCGGTTCCCTTCTGACGCCACGGCTTTCTTCCTCCGCCGCGGACATCACTCCTGGTCTTAGTGGAAGCGGTTCCCTGCCGCCTGCTTGCAAGCTGCATCCTTACCACTTCATACAGGATATGCTCATTCACCTCGGCGCCGAATACACCATCGTTCAGCTCCACCTCGGCTACCTTGGTTTTTTCTATATCGTATACATTCAGAACCGGCATTTTTACCATCTACCTTATAGTTTAATAGAATCCTTGATCAAGACGATACCGTTCTTGCTGCTGGGGACTGCGCCCTTCACCAGAATGAGATTTTCCTCCGGCCGCACACCCACCACCATCAAGTTTTGAACGGTCTGTCTGTGATTACCCATATGCCCGGGCATCTTCTTCCCCTTGAAGACCCTGGAAGGCGAAGCACTGGCCCCTATAGAACCGGGCGCCCGATGAAACATTGAACCATGCCCGGAAGGCCCACCAGCAAATCCATACCTCTTGATCACACCCGCGAAACCGCGGCCTCTGGTTGTCCCGACCACATCGATATAGTCGCCTACCTTGAAGATATCGGCCTTGACCTCCGAGCCTACCTCGTACTCGTCGGTAGATTCCAGCCTGAACTCCCGGAGGATTCTGAAACAGCCCTTATCGGCTTTTTCGAAATGCCCCTTGAGGGGTTTATTAACGGCCTTTTCTTTTACCCGATCAAATCCGAGTTGTATGGCATCATAGCCATCCACACCCTCGGCCTTCTTCTGTATGACAACGCAGGGGCCCGCCTCAATAGCAGTAACGGGGATCACAGAACCGTCATCCCAGAATATCTGGGTCATACCCAATTTTTTGCCTATCAGTCCCTTCTTCATGACATCTACGACTTTCCATGCATCTTTTTGACAAAAAACGAGGAGATGAAGTTCAAAAGATCATCTCCTCCGTCTCCGTCAATCCTATAACTTTATCTCTACATCGACACCGGCGGAGAGATCAAGTTTCATTAGCGTATCTACAGTAGACTGTGTCGGCTCAACGATATCTATAAGTCTTTTATGCGTTCGTATCTCAAATTGCTCTCTGGATTTTTTATCAACATTAGGCGACCTGTTCACGCAATACTTATTTATCACTGTCGGAAGAGGAATCGGGCCCGCAACACGCGCGCCTGTCCTCTTCGCAGCTTCCACAATGTCTTGTGCCGACCTGTCAAGGAGCTTATAATCGTACGCCTTGAGACGAATTCTTATCTTTTGATTTTCCATTGAAACCTTTACCCGACCAGAGTCCTATTCTATAATCTCGCTGACGACGCCGGCCCCGACAGTCCTGCCGCCCTCACGGATAGCAAATCTCAGCTTATCCTCCATGGCGATAGGTGTTATCAGTTCTACGACCATCTCAACATTATCACCAGGCATCACCATCTCGATCCCTTCGGGAAGAGTGGAAACACCTGTCACGTCCGTTGTTCTGAAATAAAACTGCGGCCGATATCCGTTGAAGAAGGGTGTATGCCTTCCACCCTCTTCCTTCGTGAGGACATATACCTGCGCCTTGAACTTCGTATGGGGGGTGATGGAACCCGGTTTCGCAACAACCTGACCCCTCTCAACATCTTCCCGCTTTGTGCCCCTCAGGAGGATCCCGATATCATCACCGGCCCGTCCCTCATCGAGGGTCTTCCGGAACATCTCAACGCCGGTACATACCGTCTTGAAGGTAGGTCTGATCCCCACGATCTCGACTTCTTGGCCCGTCCTGACAATTCCCCTGTCGGCACGGCCGGTAACAACCGTTCCGCGCCCGGAGATAGTAAAGACGTCTCCAACCGGCATCAGGAAAGGCTTCTCGAGATCCCGAACAGGCTCCGGTATATACGCATCAACGGCGTCCATGAGTTCCCAGATGCTCTTTACTTCCTCAGAGTCCGAATCATCGCTCTCCAAGGCCTTCAGGGCCGAGCCCCTGATAATCGGAAGATCGTCGCCGGGAAATTCGTAATCCGTCAGGAGCTCTCTCAGCTCAAGTTCAACGAGGTCAAGGAGTTCCGGGTCATCAACCAGATCAACCTTGTTCATGTACACAACAACGTACGGTACCTGAACCTGTCTGGCAAGGAGGATATGCTCTCTGGTCTGCGGCATGGGGCCGTCCGAGGCCGCCACCACCAGTATGGTTCCGTCCATGTGAGCGGCACCCGATATCATGTTCTTTATGTAATCGGCATGCCCCGGGCAATCGACATGGGCATAGTGCCTCTTTTCGGTTTCATACTCAACATGTGCGATATTGATGGTAACCCCTCGTTCCTTCTCTTCCGGAGCGTTATCAATCGAATCAAAGGGCATATATTCGGCAAGGCCCTTGGAGGCCAGATGTTTTGTTATAGCTGCAGTCAATGTGGTTTTGCCATGATCCACATGTCCGATCGTTCCAATATTTAAATGTGGTTTTGTCCTTTCAAATTTCTTCTTTGCCATAACCATTGCCTCCTTTAATTAAAAATGGTCACCTGATTCTTTTACCAATACGTTTTCTCGTTTACTCCCGAAAGATATCCCGCCTCAGCTTATCCGTAACTGCAAAAAACTATTCGGTCCGAAGACCGCTCTCTCTAAAATCTGTAGTGGGCAAACGCCTTATTCGCCTCAGCCATCTTGTGGGTATCTTCCCTCTTCTTGACAGAAGCCCCCCTCCCCGAAGCCGCATCCATGAACTCAGCTGCCAGCTTTTCCTTCATGCTTTTTCCGACCCGCGACTGGGCATTTCCTATCAGCCACCTGATCGCAAGGGCCGTTCTCCTCCCCGGCGCGACCTCCGTGGGGACCTGATAGGTGGCACCACCTATACGTCTCGATTTCACCTCAAGGACAGGCCTTACGTTGTCCATCGCCTTTTCAAAGACCTCAAGGGGCGCACCCTTCATCTTATCCTCTATAATGTCAAAGGCGCCATAGAGTATGGACTCGGCGGTGCTCTTCTTTCCTTTTTTAAGCAGATTGTTGACAAACAGTGCCACCAGGGCACTGTTGTACTTGGGATCTGCCAGTATCTTTCTCTTTGTCACTACTCTTCTGCGCGGCATATAGCTATTCCTGTCTACTTCGGTCTTTTGGAGCCGTATTTCGACCTGCTCTGTTTTCTGTCCTGCACTCCTACGGCATCGAGTGAACCCCTTACGATGTGATATCTAACCCCGGGAAGATCCTTGACCCTGCCGCCCCTTACGAGAACAACAGAGTGCTCCTGAAGATTATGTCCTATGCCAGGTATATATGATGTAATCTCGTACCCGCTGGTGAGACGAACCCTCGCAACCTTTCTCAAGGCGGAATTCGGTTTCTTGGGAGTAGTCGTATAGACCCTCACACACACACCTCTCCTCTGAGGGCAACCGGCAAGGGCCGGGGCCGACGTCTTCTTTTTCGTCTTCGATCTGCCCTTCCGTATCAACTGGTTTATCGTAGGCATTATTCCTCCAAAAATCCTTCCCGCTCTATCTCGTAAAGACCGCTGTATATCTACAGCAGCAAAGTAGCGGTTTGTATCAATTCACGACTTGACTGTCAAGGCTTTTCTCTCTATTGTCTTCATTTATTTGCTTACCTTCAGGGATCGGATTCTCGGCCTCAACAGTTATTCCCAACTTCTTATACATGGGAAGCCCCGTACCGGCAGGAACCAGTCTCCCCATGATCACATTCTCCTTGAGACCCCTCAGGTAATCCACCTTCCCGGCGAGGGCCGCCTCTGTAAGCACACGGGTTGTCTCCTGGAAAGATGCCGCAGATATAAAGCTTTCGGTATGGAGTGATGCCTTGGTAATCCCCAGGAGCACGGGGACGGCGGTAGCCGGGTTTTCTCCCCTTTTGATTGCCTCCTCGTTTTCCTTCCCAAAGGCGATCTTGTCAATCTGCTCATCGACGAGGAATGTGGTGTCCCCGGAGTCCGTCACTCGGACCTTTTTGAGCATCTGCCGCACGATAATCTCGATGTGCTTGTCATTAATCTTGACTCCCTGCAGGCGGTACACCTCCTGCACCTCATCGACCAGGTAGCTCGCCAGTTCCTTCTCGCCCTTGATCGTAAGGATATCGTGAGGATTGCTCGACCCATCCATCAGGGCCTGGCCCGCTATGACCCGGTCACCCTCCTGGACACTGATATACCGCCCTCTGGCGATCAGATATTCCTTAGAATCCCCCACGTCCGGAGTCACAACGATCTTTCTTTTCCCCTTGGAATCTTCACCGTAAGAGATCTCTCCGTCTATTTCAGCTATGACGGCATACTCCTTCGGCTTTCTCGCCTCAAAGAGCTCTGCAACGCGTGGGAGTCCGCCGGTAATATCCTTTGTCTTGGTGGTTTCCCGAGGGATCCTGGCGATAATGTCACCCGCCTTTATGGTATCACCCTCCGAAACGCTGATATTCGCCCCAACGGGCAACAGGTGCCGCGCGATCGCGTTGGTTCCCGGAACCCGTACCGTCTTCCCGTCCTTGTCCTTGATCGAAACCCGGGGTCGCAGGTCGGCGGCCCGGTACTCGACAATGACTTTTCTCGAAAGACCGGTGACCTCGTCAACCTTCTCCTGCATGGTTTTCCCTTCAACAATATCACCAAACTTCAACGTTCCGTCAAGTTCGGAGAGTATCGGAATCGAATAGGGATCCCACTGAGCGATCAGGGTGCCTGCCTTGACATTCTCCCCTTCAGCAACCTTCAGGAACGCCCCATAGGGAACGGTATACTTACCGCGATTCCTCCCCTCCTGATCCAGAACGTGGATCTCCCCTTTCCTGCTCATAACAACAGCTCCGCTATCCTTCGTCGCAGTCACCAGATCGACGAACTTGAGTATCCCGTCATGCCTCGCCTCCAGGGTCGAGTGCTCCTCAAACTTCGCAGTACCACCGATATGAAAGGTTCTCATGGTCAGCTGGGTTCCCGGTTCACCAATAGACTGAGCAGCGATTATGCCGACTGCCTCGCCTATATTTACCAGATGGCCGTGCGCCAGGTCTCTTCCATAGCAAAGTGCGCAGACACCCTGCTTGGCCTTACAGGTAAGAGCGAAGCGTATCAGGACACTTCCCAGTCCAGCCTTATCGATCTTTTCCGCAAGGGCCTCGTCAATCTCCTGATTCGCCTCCACCAAGACCTCTCCGGTAAATGGATCCTCGATATCCTCCAGGGCCACCCTTCCGAGAACACGCTCACCCGCCGTCTCTATGATCTCTCCGCCTTCAACCAGGGCGGAGACGTAGATTCCATCGAGCGTAGCGCAATCCATCTCCATGATGACACTGTCCTGCGCCACATCGACAAGCCTCCTGGTAAGATATCCGGAGTTTGCCGTCTTGAGGGCGGTATCGGCAAGACCCTTTCTAGCACCGTGCGTGGAGATAAAGTATTCCAGAACTGTAAGACCTTCCCTGAAATTGGCGGTAATAGGTGTTTCTATGATTTCCCCTGACGGTTTTGCCATCAGTCCCCTCATACCGGCAAGCTGCCTCGTCTGGGCCGCACTGCCACGGGCACCGGAATCGGCCATCATATAGATCGAATTAAAACTCTCGACCTGCTCCACCTGGGACTTCTTGCCACCAGGGACCTGTATCTCCTCGGTGCCGATACCCCGCAGCATGTCATCGGCAACCTTCTCCGTGGCATGGGCCCAGATATCGATCACCTTGTTATACCGTTCACCATCGGTTATCAGGCCGTCCATATACTGTTTCTGTATATCGAGGACATCTTTCTGGGCCTTGCCGACGATAGCGGTCTTGCTCTCGGGAATGGCAAGGTCATCTATGGCAATCGACAGACCGGAGATCGTGGCATACTTATAGCCGAGATCCTTCACCCGGTCTGCGAGGATAACCGTCGTCTTTGCCCCGGCAGAGCGGTAACAATAATCGATTAGGTTGGCTATCTCCTTCTTGTTGATCACCTTGTTGACAAAGGAAAAGGGGATCGCATCAGGCATAATTTCATACAGCAGTATCCTGCCGACGGTCGTATCGATCAGCTGCCCCTCCATCCGGACCTTTATCCGGGCGTGGAGGTCAACCGCCCCCGCATCATAGGCGCTCCTCACTTCATCGGGTCCGGAGAGGATCATCCCCTCCCCTTTGACATACTCCCGCGACCTCGTCATGTAATATATGCCGAGGACCATATCCTGGCTGGGAACGATAATCGGTTTCCCATTTGCAGGTGAGAGTATGTTGTTGGTAGACATCATGAGGCACCGCGCCTCCACCTGGGCCTCTACAGACAGCGGTACGTGCACTGCCATCTGATCACCGTCGAAGTCCGCGTTGAATGCCGCGCACACGAGAGGATGGAGTTGGAGCGCCTTCCCCTCGATAAGAACGGGCTCAAAGGCCTGAATGCCCAGTCTGTGAAGGGTTGGAGCCCTGTTCAGCATAACGGGGTACTCACGAACGACCTCATCCAAGGCGTCCCATACCTCCGGGCCCTCCTTCTCGACCATCTTCTTCGCGCTCTTGACGGTCGTCACATACCCCTTTTCCTCAAGCCGGTTATAGATAAAGGGTTTGAACAGTTCGAGGGCCATCTTCTTGGGAAGTCCGCACTGGTGCAACCGCAAATCCGGGCCCACCGTGATCACGGACCTTCCGGAGTAATCTACCCTCTTGCCGAGGAGATTCTGCCTGAATCTTCCCTGCTTCCCCTTGAGCATGTCAGACAGAGATTTCAAGGGTCTCTTGTTGGAACCCGTGACCGCGCGACCGCGCCTGCCGTTGTCGAACAGGCAGTCAACGGCCTCCTGGAGCATCCTCTTTTCATTCCGTATGATAATCTCCGGGGCATTGAGCTCCAGCAGCCTTTTCAAACGGTTGTTCCGGTTGATAACCCGCCGGTAGAGATCATTGAGATCAGAAGTGGCAAAACGTCCGCCATCCAGGGGAACCAGCGGTCTCAGGTCGGGAGGGATGACCGGGAGCACCGTCAGAACCATCCATTCCGGCCTGTTCCCCGATTTTTTGAGCGTTTCAACGACCTTCAGTCGTTTCGTGAGTTTTGTCTTTTTCGTAACCGAAGTAGCTTCTCTCAGTTCGACCCGGAGCTCACTGTCCAGCTCTTCCAGATTGATCTCTTCCAGGAGCGTTCTGATAGCCTCCGCGCCTATACCCACCTCAAAGGCATCATCTCCGTGTTCATCGAGCAGTTCCAGATACTGGTCTTCCGAAAGGAGCTCTTTCTTTTGCAGAGGAGTATCCTTCGGATTAAGAACGATCCACGACTCAAAGTACAAGACCCTTTCCAACTCCTTCAGGGTGAGATCCAGGACATTCCCGATCCTGCTGGGAAGGCTCTTGAGAAACCAGATATGCGCTACCGGAGATGCCAGGGTTATATGCCCCATCCTCTCCCTGCGAACCTTTGACTGGATAACCTCAACACCGCATTTCTCGCACACCATCCCCCGGTGTTTCATTCTCTTGTAGCGACCGCAGAGACATTCGTAGTCCTTGACCGGCCCGAAGATCTTCGCGCAGAACAGGCCGTCTCTCTCGGGCTTGAATGTCCGGTAATTGATCGTCTCGGACTTCTTGACCTCGCCGCGAGACCACGAGATTATCGTTTCCGGCGAGCTCAACGACACCTTAATGGCATTGAACCTCACAGGATCCTTGGGCTTCTCGAAAAAACCGTAGATATCTTCCACTCGATACCGCTCCCTTTGTTTTCTAACAGTTTTTGTAGAGGATCAGTCCTTACACACCCTCTATCAATTCAACATTAATGGCCAGGCCCTGCAGTTCCTTGACCAGCACGTTAAAGGACTCCGGCAGTCCGGGCTCCAGGGTATGTTCCCCCTTAACGATAGCCTCGTACATCCTTGTTCTCCCCGCCACATCGTCAGCCTTGACAGTCAGAAACTCCTGCAGGGCGTAGGCGGCGCCGTAGGCCTCTATGGCCCACACCTCCATTTCACCCAGTCTCTGTCCGCCGAACTGTGCCTTTCCTCCAAGTGGCTGCTGTGTAACCAGAGAATACGGCCCTATCGATCTGGCATGGATCTTATCGTCGACAAGGTGGTGGAGTTTCAACATGTAGATCATCCCCACGGTCACGTTCTGGTCAAAGGGCTCTCCCGTCCGGCCGTCGAAAAGCCTCGTCTGACCCGTTTCCGGCAGACCGGCCAACCTGAGCATATCTTTTATCTCACTCTCATGAGCTCCATCGAAAACCGGCGTGGCCAGAGGAACCCCTTTCTCCAGCCTGTCGGTAAGTTTCTTGATTTCTCCGTCAGTGGCCCCATCAACAAAGGCATCAAATTCGGGAGATGCGTAGACCTTCTTCAGCTCTTTTTTCACCACATCCATGCTAGACCCGTTCACCATATCCTGGATCTTTTTGCCTAATCCCTTTGCCGCCCACCCGAGATGGGTTTCGAGGATCTGGCCAACGTTCATACGCGAAGGGACACCAAGTGGATTCAAGACGATATCGACCGGTGTTCCGTCCTCAAAGAAGGGCATATCCTCCTCCGGGAGTATCCTCGAGAGCACCCCTTTGTTGCCGTGTCTTCCGGCCATCTTGTCGCCGACAGAGAGTTTTCTCTTTATGGCAACATACACCTTTACCAGTTTGATCACGCCGGGCGGCAGTTCATCTCCCACCTGCAGCTTCTCTATCTTCTCAGCAAAGAAGGTTTCGACACTCTCCACCCTTTCAGCAAGACTGGTACGCAGGATTCGGACCTTCTCTTCGGCCTCATAATCATCAAGTGTTATATCCTTCCAGAACCTGGACGGGATAAGACCGAGTATCTCCCTGGTAATGGTTTCTCCCTTCTTCAGAAAGATCTTTCTGCCGTTCGGATCAACCAGTTTTGAAGCGGATGTTTTTCCTACCAACAATTCGGAGATTTTTTTCTCCACATTATCGGTAATAATCCTGATTTCATCATCCCTGTCCTTCAGGAGGCTTTCGACCTCTTCGTTTTCTATCTCCTGGGATCTGCTATCTTTATCAGCTCCCTTGCGGGTAAAGATCTTGGCATCTATGACCACGCCATCGACACCGGGCGGAACCCTGAGAGACGTATCTCTGACATCGCCCGCCTTTTCTCCGAATATGGCGCGTAGCAGCTTCTCTTCCGGCGACAACTGGGTTTCACCCTTCGGCGTAACTTTTCCCACGAGGATATCCCCCGATTTCACCGACGCACCCATCCTGACAATGCCGCTCTCATCCAGGTTCCTCAGGGCATCTTCTCCCACGTTGGGGATATCCCGTGTAATTTCTTCCTTGCCCAACTTGGTATCTCTCGCCACCGTTTCGAATTCGTCTATATGTACGGAGGTATAGATGTCATCCTTTGCAATTCTCTCACTGATCAATATGGAATCTTCATAGTTGTACCCGCCCCACGGCATGAAGGCGACCATAATATTCCTGCCCAGTGCCAGCTCACCGTTATCGGTAGCCGGACCGTCCGCTATAATGTCTCCCTTTTGTACCCTGCTTCCCTTGTCTACGATGGGTTTGTGATTGAAACAGGTATTCTGGTTTGAACGCTGATACTTGGTCAGACTGTATATATCGACACCGATATCGGACGCATCCAGGTCTTTGACCTCCCGTCTGATCACGATCCTCGCTGCATCAACATCCTCGACAATACCCGATTCCTTTGCCACAATGACGGCGCCTGAATCCCGCGCCACAACCCCACCCATGCCTGTTCCCACAAGGGGCGCCTCCGGCTTGAGCAGAGGAACGGCCTGACGCTGCATATTTGAACCCATCAGGGCCCGGTTGGCATCATCATGCTCCAGAAACGGGATAAGCCCGGCAGCAACAGAGACAAGCTGACTGGGGGATACGTCCATCAGATCTATCTCCCCCGGGCCCACGGTTACATAATTTCCACTCTTCCGTGCCGTGATGAGGTCTCCTGTAAACTTTCCCTTTGCATCAACAGGGACGTTCACCTGGGCGATGAGATAATCTTCTTCTTCTGTCGCGGTGAGATACCGTATCTCATCGAGGACCCTTCCGTTCTTCACAACACGATAAGGAGTTTCTATAAAACCAAAGTCATTGACCCGGGCATAACAGCTGAGGGATACGATCAGGCCGATATTGGGACCTTCCGGCGTTTCAACAGGACACACACGTCCATAGTGGGTATTGTGCACGTCCCGCACCTCAAACCCCGCCCGCTCACGGGTGAGGCCTCCGGGGCCAAGGGCCGACAGCCTTCTCTTGTGTGTGATCTCGGAAAGAGGATTGGTCTGATCCATAAATTGAGACAGCTGGCTGCTTCCGAAAAACTCATTGACCACAGCGGTAACCGGTTTGGCATTGATAAGATCGTGCGGCATCATGGTTTCTATATCGAGGAGATTCATCTTTTCCTTGATGGCACGCTCCATCCTCACCAGCCCGATCCGGTACTGATTCTCTATCAGTTCTCCAACGGACCTGATCCTTCGGTTCCCGAGGTGATCGATATCATCGACGCTGTATTCAGGCACACCGTTTTTCAGGTTGATCAGGTACTTTACCGCCTCCATGACATCCTCCTCACGAAGGACCGTCGTATCGGAAGGAACGTTCATGCGAAGCTTGTAGTTCATCTTTACCCGTCCGACATCGGACAGGTCATAGCTGTCCTGGCCGAAAAAGAGACTGTTGAAAAACCGATGGGCCGTTTCAATCGAGGGGGGGTTGCTGGGTCTCAATCTCCGGTATATGTCGATAATGGCATCTTCTTGGGTTTCGATCTTATCGACAAGCATGGTATTTTTGATATAGGCGTTCGTTCCTTCCTCGTCGAGTTGGATAACCCTGACCTCAGTGATCTCCCTTTCCTGAAGGAGATTCACGCCTTCTTCATCTAATTCATCGTTGCATTTCAGGAAGACTTCGCCCGTTGCGGGATCCACAATGTCCGCAGCAAGAACCTTTCCCACAAGGTAATCCCCGCCTACATCCAGCCGGCTTACCCCCGCATCTTCCACTTTTTTCAGAAAGGCCTTCGAGATCTTTCTTCCCTTCTTGAGAAGTACCTCGTCGGTCTTCGGATCCTTGATATCTTTGGGCACCCTCTCACCGATAAGATTGTCATCCACGATCAGGGAGACACTGTTGCCGCTCAAGACAACATTCTCAATATTGTAGAAGTAGTCCATCAGTTCTTCCGCGGAATATCCCATGGCCTTGAGGAGCACCGTGACCGGCATCTTCCTCCTCCTGTCCACCCTGGCATAGAGGATATCCTTCGGATCAAACTCAAGATCAAGCCAGGAACCCCGGATGGGGATCACCCTCGCTGAATATATCAGCTTTCCACTCACATGGGTCTTCCCCTTGTCATGACCGAAAAATATACCCGGCGACCGATGCAACTGGCTGACAATGACCCTCTCGGTACCGTTGATGTTGAAGGTACCCTTTTCGGTCATCAACGGAATCTCGCCGAAATATATTTCCTGTTCCTTGATGTCACGTATAGTCTTCTGCTCGCTACTGCGATCATTATTGTCGAACACGACAAGACGAACCACGACCCTCAGGGGGGCATTATAGGTCATGCCCCTCTGTGTGCACTCCCGGACATCATACCGGGCATTGCCTATCTTGTAACTGACGAATTCCAGGGAGCACTTCCCGCTAAAATCGACAATGGGAAAGACACTTTTAAAGGCACCCTGAAGACCGAAATTCCCCCTCTTTCCGGGTTCTATCTCGGCCTGGAGAAATTTCTCATAGGACTTCCTCTGAATTTCTATGAGATCGGGTATCTCAACTATCTTCTTTATGCGGCCAAAACTTTTTCTATACGTACCCATATCGATCCTTATGATGGTCTACCCTTCATAAAATAGAGAAGCCAGAACAGAAAAATCCTCTCTGACCTCTGGCTTCTGGACTCATACCGTTGAATCCCCTTTTAACGTTCAACTACGTGTGGTTGTTACTTGATCTCTACGGTTGCGCCCACTTCTTCCAACTTCGCCTTTATCTCTTCAGCCTCGTCCTTTGATACGCCCTCCTTAACTGGTTTGGGAACGCCTTCAACAAGGTCCTTGGCCTCTTTAAGCCCTAACCCCGTTACGGCCCTGGCAACCTTGATAACCTGGATCTTCTGGTCGCCGAATCCCGTGAGGATAACATCAAAATCTGTTTTTTCCTCTGCCGGAGCTGCTGCCGGTCCTGCTGCTGCCACTGCTGCGACCGGAGCCGCCGCGGAAACACCAAATTTCTCCTCTAATTCCTTCACCATTTCAGACAGTTCAAGAACCGTCATATTTTCGATAAAACTGATAACCTCTTCCTTCGTGATCTTTTTTGCTGTTGCCATTGTTCGCTATATCCTTTCCTGTATGTCTAATTTTCTTCTTTATTTAGTCTATGGGCCTCAAGTACCTGCACGAGCCCCCGGGGAACTGCGCTCAAAACGGTAACAAGCTGGGTCTGCGCCCCTACCAGGACAGAAAGGAGTTTTCCTAAGAGAACTTCTCTGCTCGGCAGCTCAGCTAGGGCCTTTATCTGATCCCTGCTCAGAATCCTGCCATCCAATACACCCGCCTCGATCTCAAGCTTGTCGTTCTTTTTGGCGAACTCAACCAGTATCTTGGTGGGCTCAACCACATCCCCAAAGTTCATCATGAGGGCTTTGGGGCCTTTGAGGTGGTCGTCCAGCGGTAAAAACTCCGTGTCCTTCAGAGCGATGCTGAGAAGGTTATTCTTTACCACCTTAAACTCACTCTCCGCTTTGCGCAGGTTATTCCTCAGGTCAGTGATATCCTTGACCTTTATGCCACTGTAGTCTGCAAGAACAGCCAGTTTAACATCCTTCAGCTTTTCATGAAGCTCAGCAACAATTTGTTCCTTCGCACTCTTATTCAATACATGGCCTCCTTTCGTTGTTTGAGTTTCAAAACACCTTGCCCGCCCTGGGGCGATCAAGATTCTCTGAAAGCCAGACCACTATACAGGAAAAGATATTTCTACAACTCCTACATAGTCTCGGCAGGCCGACTCTTCGTTCGATTAAACACCGTGGTACCTGCTGTCTCTGACTTCTTGTTCGTTTTTTATACGGCTCTTAAAATATTCCTGGCATCCATAGGATCTATACTAACTCCAGGGCCCATGGTGGTGGAGAGAGAAATGGCTTTCAGATAGGTGCCCTTGCTGGATGCAGGTTTCAACTTCAGTATGGATTCTACCACCGCCAGGATATTTTCTGCCAGCTTGTCCGTTCCAAATGACGCCTTCCCTACGGGACTATGGACAATCCCGGCTTTTTCCACCCTGAATTCAACCTTGCCTGCCTTCAGTTCTTCGACCGCGCCCTTTACGTCAAATGTCACCGTACCGACCTTGGGATTGGGCATCAGACCGCGTGGCCCCAAAATCTTACCCAGTTTCCCAACCGTGCCCATCATGTCCGGCGTGGCAACGACCCTGTCGAATTCCATCCACCCGCTCTTGACTTTTTCGATAAGATCATCCGAACCGGCAAAGTCCGCTCCTGCATCAAGGGCCTCTCGTTCCTTATCCCCTTTTGCAAAAACCAGTACCTTCACCGTCTTACCGAGACCATGGGGGAGTACCACACTCCCGCGTATCATCTGGTCCGCGTGCTTGGGATTGACCCCCAGTTTAATGGCAACATCCGCGGTCTCATCAAACTTCGTCCTCGCGGCCGATATGGCAAGTTCTACGGCTTCCTTCAACGGATACCGCTTGCCAGGCTCCACCTTGCTTCTTTCCTCTAAATATTTCTTGCCTCTCTTAGTAGACATCTTGTTCGAACCCCGAAGTAGATTTATTTAGCAATTTCAATACCCATGGACCTTGCAGTCCCCGCCACGATAGCCATAGCTCCGTCCATATCTATGGCATTCAGATCCTCATACTTTATCTCAGCGATCTCCCGCAGTTGTTTGGGGGTCACCCTTCCCACTTTTTCCCGCTTGGGATCCCCCGCACCCTTTGCAATCTTCGCCGCCTGCTTCAACAAAACGGATGTCGGAGGTGTCTTGGTAATAAACGTAAATGACTTATCGGCATATACGGTTATCTCAACCGGTATTATCATACCCTCCTGTTTCTGCGTGAGGGCATTATAGGCCTTGCAGAACTCCATTATATTGACCCCGTGCTGACCCAGGGCAGGACCGATAGGCGGCGAAGGTGTAGCTTTGCCGGCCTGGATTTGAAGTTTTATGTTCGCAATAACCTTCTTAGCCATGAGACTCCCCTTTACATATTTCCTTTTTCGACACTATTGTTCGGCGTTCCTAGTTCTGGACCACCTGTATAAAATCCAGTTCCACAGGTGTTGATCTTCCGAAAATACTCACAATAACCCGCAACTTACCCTTCTCCGGCTTGACCTCATCAACGACCCCTTCAAAGTTTGTAAAGGGGCCATCCACAATCCTCACATGATCGCTCACCTCAAACTTGAATTTCGGCTGAGGCTTCAAGGTACCCGCATCTATCTTGATCTTCAGGGACTCAACAGATTCATCGGATATTGGAGACGGCCTGTCCTTCGTCCCTATGAATCCAGTGACCTTGGGAGTCTCTTTCACCATATGCCAGGTATCGTCTGTCAACTCCATCTTCACCAGTATGTACCCGGGAAAGAATTTTCTCTTCGAGGTCTTCTTCTCACCCTTCTTGAGTTCGACGACATCTTCCTCCGGTATCAGGATATCGGCGAAACAATCCTGCATGTCGAAGGTGACCACCCTCTCTTCCAGAGAGCGCTTGACCCGGTTTTCAAAACCAGAGTATGTGTGGACAACGTACCACTTGAAAGCCATATGTTAACTCAACACCAATCGTACTATCCTGGTAAGGCCGAGATCTACTATACCAAGGAATATTGACACGATAATAACCACAACAATCACAACAGAAGTTGAGGCAAGGGCCTCCTTAGGGGTCGGCCATGTCACCTTTTTCAACTCAGCTCTCGCCTCCTTGAGGAAGTGCTTCACATCATCTATCACCGACTGTATCTTTCCCATCCGACATTCCCTCGGAAAAAACATAATGGCAGGCCAGGAGGGATTCGAACCCCCAACACCCGGATTTGGAGTCCGGTGCTCTAGCCGTTAGAGCTACTGGCCTGTTCCGGGCAACATGCCCTTACTTCGCGCCCTCGAAAACCCGCAAGGGGGCATCTCTACATCTTCACGCCTCGCACCAGCGATACCCCGGGGAGAAGTTCCACCTTGATTATATCTCCACGTGTAACCAGACACCTTACTTCGTCTCTTTATGCTCGGTATGCCGCTGGCAGAATTTGCAATACTTCTTCATCTCAAGACGGTTTTTCGTGATTCGCTTATTCTTCGTCGTTGTGTAATTTCTCTGTTTGCATTCGCCACATGCAAGGATAACGATATCTCTCATTCCCATCAACCCACTTTCATCAAAATGGAGCCCACGACCAGGATTGAACTGGTGACCTCATCCTTACCAAGGATGTGCTCTACCGACTGAGCTACGTGGGCCGATAAAGATCATTTTTCACACCCTGAAAAACAAAAAATGGAGCGGGAAACGGGATTCGAACCCGCGACCCTCAGCTTGGAAGGCTGACGCTCTAGCCACTGAGCTACTCCCGCCTCATAAAACCCGATATAACAAAAATATGGTGGAGGGGGGAGGATTTGAACCTCCGTAGGCTTCGCCGGCAGATTTACAGTCTGCTCCCTTTGACCACTCGGGAACCCCTCCACACAATTAACAGCAACTGGAGCTGGCGATGGGATTCGAACCCGCGACCTGCTGATTACAAATCAGCTGCTCTACCAACTGAGCTACGCCAGCAAGTTAACTTACTCACATCAAAGGATTTTCAAGACACAGGACGGGCCAACCAGTGCCTCGACTCCTTTGGACAAACGCGCTCGACTCCCCTCAAATGGAAATCGGGATACTAAATATAAAAGATGTGTTTGTCAAGAGGTTTTTATCAAAAATCATGGTTTAAGAGAAAAAATATCGTAAGAGAAAAACCATCAATACCTATCCTTCGCTGAAAACATGTGCGGAAAAAATAAATATCTGTGTGTCCGCATCCTCCCATGCGTCCTCCGGAAGTCCCGCCTTTCTGCAGGTCTCCTTCAGAAAGGTGATTCTATCCCATTCGTACTCGGTAGCAACCTGTGGCAGGAGCAATCCGGAATGAAAGCCCTTGACAATATAGATTCCATGACGCCCTACCTCGATCTCACCCACATCGTGTATCTGCTTGAGTGGTGTCAGGGCCGATATTTCTATCTCCAGATCTTTGAGTTCGTCTTCTCGCACGGGGGAAAACCGGGAGTCCCTGAAGGCTGCCGCCTGTGCCATCTCCTCAACCGTTTCATAAAGCGGTTTTCTACCATCTATAAACCCGATACAGCCCCTCAACCGGTCCTGTTTCTTGAGCGTAACAAAGGCACCCATCTTTTCCTTCAAGGTATCGGACTCTATCTCCGGGGGAGGCAGTTTTCCCCCGGCAAGGCCGGCCTCAATACTCTTCCGTGCTATTGTAAGGAGTAGATCTTTTTCCTGTTTCGTCAAGTTCATCCTCGACATTCCCCCGCTGGTCCACACCGTCTGCGTCCTTTTTATACAAGACAACGGCAGCGTATCCCACGACCCCGTTTTTATCCCCCGTGATATCACCGGAGTTCATATATTCCAAGATCCTGGCGTTATCGGCTCCCATCGCCCTGGCCACCATTGTTGTCACGACCACCGGTCCGGCACCGCACGCCTCGTATCTGCCGCCCTCAACACCCCGCAGGAATCCCTCCGCATCCATCTTTTCAATATATTCCAGCGCCACAGAATCCATTTCAACGGCCCTGTTGTAACTATGGTAATGAGAAAAATCGGAACTGGCAATCACCAGTACCCTGCCATCTCCCGCCGCCCGTATGATCGCATCGGCCACCGCTCTGCAGGTACCAAGGTCCTGCGTCCCCATCAGGATGGGAACAAAGGGAATCGTACCGAGGGCCACCTGGAGAAGGGGCACCTGGATCTCAAGAGAATTCTCAGGAAGGCCATCGTCAGGAACCAGCGATACCACACCACCACTGTACGCCGCTATATTCCCGGCCAGAGTTTTGTCAACAGGGATGACGCCCAGCGGGGTCTCATACCCCTCTCCATTATATATGGAGGCCCCCTTGAAAGACGCCCTGTGGCTCGGGCCTATGAGAATCACCGCGTCAAATTCACTTCCCTGTGCGGCTTTATAGGCATGAGCGGCAACCTGTCCCGAATACACGTACCCGGCATGAGGGGAGATGATCCCCATTACCTTCCCATTAACAGCATCCACCCGCGCGCCGACGAGGTATCCCTCTATATCGGCCCTCAGCTGTGCCGGATCCGCCGGATACCACGTACCCGCAATGATCGGTTTTCGTATGGTGTCCATCTCGCCCCCCCTCCCCTTTGCAGAAATCGAAAGGATAAGGAACACAACAAGCATTATACACGATGTTGTCCTGATAAATGTATTCATTATCTCCGGTAGTCCCACTCAAGTCTAGTTATGCTATAAATGATTAGCTCCCCTGTCAAGTCCCACGTGCAGTGATCAGCGATTCTGCTGTCCGCACCCTCAATCAGGCAGCTTTAACCATTTCACGAGAGAAAAGGGATTATACGAAAGAGTAGGATGGAATTAAGGGTTTATCTAATCAAGTCTAGTCCGCTGAAAATGCACACGCGGCAAACCGGCCGTCGTGGCTCATACTGAGATTGATAGAGGGGTTTCTGCCCCTGATCTTGATCACCGGGGGAGCCAGCCCGTGATCT
>Ga0075123_10000277_pt1 | contig 27200 bp, 27 predicted proteins | sample AntAceMetag02UKX_FD_69808 | JGI IMG/M metagenome (GOLD analysis project Ga0075123, IMG submission 69808) | Saline lake microbial communities from Ace Lake, Antarctica - Antarctic Ace Lake Metagenome 02UKX | ecosystem: Environmental > Aquatic > Non-marine Saline and Alkaline > Saline | place... | reverse complement strand
TGCGCCGAGTCGGCCGACGAGCCGGGATGTGTCCTGATGGACGACGCACAGGGCGTGTTCGAGAAGATGCTGGCCGTAGACGCGATCCTGTTTGCGACACCGCTCTACATGTGGAGCTACGCCGGACAGCTGAAGCTTCTCCTCGATCGCACGCTTTGCCTGGCGCGTAAGTACGGAACGTCGGAACATCGATCCTTTGTCGAAGGGAAGCGCACGGCGCTCCTCGTCGCTTGCGGCGGAGGGGTGGACGGGAACGCGGACGCGATCCAGATCGTCTTCCCTCGTCTGGCGGAGTACTTGAAGCTTGACGACCGCGGGGTTTGGATCTTCCCAAACTGCACCGATCCGAAGCGCATGCCGAACACCCATGGGAATCAAGCGCGGGAGCTGGCTGGCGCGTTGATGGTGTAACGGTGATCCGGAGTCGCAGCACGTGAGCGAGAGAGGAGATTCATGAAGAGGATTGAATGGCACGAAGAGACCGAGTGGCTCAAGAGCGCCCTCTCGAGCGGAGGCGCGTTTGTCGTGGCGAAGGACGCGAACGGGAAGGCGAATCCGATGACGATTGGCTGGGCGCAGGTCGGCATTGTCTGGTCCATGCCCGTCATGACCGTGCTCATCCGCGAGAGCCGCTACACGCATGCCTGCATCACGCAATCGAGCACGTTCTCCGTCTGCGCGCCGCGTCCGGGCGAGTTAAAGGAAGCCCTGGCGTTGTGCGGAACGAAGTCCGGCCGCGACATGGACAAGGCGGTCGAGGCGAACCTGACGTTCGTTCCGGCGCAGAAGATCGACACACCGATCATCGATACGCGCGGCCTGCACTACGAGTGCGAGATCATCGCTCGCACGCAGCAGGTGCGTGACGACTTCACCGACAAGGCGGACAAGGTGCTCGAGACGTACTACCCGAAGGGCGACCATCACCTGATCGTCCTCGGGCGGATCCTGGACGCGTACACGACCTAGCGGAAGGAGGGTGTTCTCATGCTCATGAAGAGACTGGCGGTTGTCTTGGCCTGCGTCTGTGTTGCAGGAGTGCCTGCGCTGTCGCAGGATGTACCCGCGTTTGAGCCCGACTACGCCTTCAGCGGCTTCTCGGCCTCGCTCTGGCATGCCGACCTTTCCAGCCTCAATGACGCCCTCGCAGACGCGGGATACGTCCGGCTGCCCGGGCACGTGATGATGTTTGGGGAGGAGACCACGATCGGTTTCGTCGACGGCCCTCGAGTCGGTCTCATCATGGCAGGCGGATCCGTCTCCTCCCGAATCGGCGACCGGATCGCCCGGTTGTCCCTCACCTTCGGCAGCGGCCTGTTCGAATGGGGGCTGACGACCGCGACGGGGAGTTCGATCGCCTTCGGGCTGTCGCTCGGAGGTGGAACGTCGACCCTGAGCCTCGTCGATCACCTGCCGGACTCGTTCGAGGATGCGCTGCGGGACCCGTTCCGCGCGAAGCTTGACCGTTGGCTCTACGTCATCGAGCCCAGCGTCTCCGCGCAGGGCAATCCGTTCGCGTGGTTGGATCTGAAGCTACGCGTCGGATACGTCATGACGATCGGTTGTGACTGGAAGGCCGAAGAGACCGCCTATCGCTCTCCGATGCCCGGATTCGGAGGTCCGATCGTCGAGGTCAGTGCCACCCTGCATCTCGAGCGCTTGGTTCACCAGGAGGCCGGCCCTTCGGAGTGACCCTGCCGCGGTCAGTTCTTAGGATGCAGCGACGCCCAGATGCCGTCGAGTGTCTTGCGTTGCGGCGATCCCGGCTTGGAGAAGCCCTCCAGCTTGTCACACGCGTAGTGGTCACAGTGCGCGCAGTTCTCGATGTGTTTCTGAACCGCACAGAGCCGGATTGCGCATTCGTGGCAATACGCGATCTGCCGTCCGGTCATCGAGCGGCAGCCGTCGCACATCGCGTCGGCCAGCGTCATCTCCTCGCCGAGTTGCTCCGTGGCCTCCTTCGCCATCCGCTCCAGCGCTTCCATGTCCTCGGTCTGCGTTGCCTTGTATGCGTCGCAGTCCGTGCAGATCAGCCCGCAGTAGGCAACCATCCGGTCGTCCATGTGAATCCTTCCCTTCATAGTCTCCAGGTGTCCCGCTAGCGTAGGGAATGAAGCGAGATTGGGCAACAGGTACCGCCGGCGAAGATCCATGCGGTATAGTGGCCGCGTGACGAACGAGCCGACGCGAAACCCAGCAGAACAAGCTCGGGACCTGATTCGAGCTGGAACGTGGACGGGGCCGACGGCCGATCTCGCTCCGGGATACGTCCAAGCGAATCTTGTTGTGCTGCCGGGAGCTCTCTCGACCGACTTCTCGACCTACTGCCGAGTGAACTCGCGGGCGCTTCCGTTGCTCGAGGTGACAGAACCGGGCTCACCCGTGCCGACGCGGCTGGCGCCATCAGCCGACTTGCGCACCGATCTGCCGCGGTATCGCGTCTATCGAGATGGAACAATGAGCGAGGAAGCGACGGACATCGTCACGCTGTGGCACGCCGACTTCGTCGCATTCCTCATCGGCTGCAGCTTCACGTTCGACAGCATCCTCCGGGCGAACGGAATCGCCGTCCGCCACCTGGAAGAGGGATGCAACGTGCCGATGTACATCACGAACCGGATGACCGAGCCTTCCGGGGTATTCTGCGGCCCGCTCGTCGTTTCGATGCGCTCGATCCGCGAAGAAGACGTCGATCGCGCCGTGGACCTGACACGGTCCATGCCATCGTCACATGGAGAGCCGATCTTGATCGGTTCTCCCACGCAGCTCGGGATCGACGATCTCGATCGACCAGACTTCGGGGACCCCGTGACGGTTGAAGAAGGGGAAATCCCCGTTTTCTGGCCCTGCGGCGTCACCGCCCAGGCCGCTGCAGTACACGGCAAGATCCCGCTGATGATCGCCCACGCCCCAGGCCACATGTTCATCACGGACCTCACGGCGGGCGGCGTCCCCCACGGCAGCTGACATCGTGGGACTTGGCCGGCTCTCAGGAGACAAGCCGTTCGTCTGTTTGACAACGTAGCCGCTTTTCGGCTACACGTCGTCTGTATCCGTGCACGCTGCTTTTGTGTCGCCGACGTGGCGATACGGTACGAACACCTTTTGGAGGTGAGGACGATGCAAGGTAAATCAGGTAGGATTGTGCAAGTCGTGGTGGTGACCGTAGTAACTCTGCTTTTGGCCGGGAGCGTCCTTGTGATGGGAGGTACGGAGGCGATCAACTTCCCCGCCACAACCGTCGGGCAAACGCGGACGGCTCAGTTCACGTACACGCTGACGCCGGAGAGCGCGACTTCGGCGGCGGTATCGATCGCCGTACCGGCATCTCCGTTCGGGATCGATGGCGCGCTGTCGTTCTCTTTGAGCCCAGGGCAGTCGCGGACGTTCAATGTCACATTCTCTCCGACCGCGGCGCAGCCCTACGCAGACTCGTTCACGATTACAGCAATCGGCGGCTTCCCGCCGCAGATGTTTACCGAGGTGGTGAGCCTCACGGGAACAGGTACAAGCGCCACTTCGGGGACGATATGGGATCTCTTCCCGGGAGTGACCATCACACCTGGCCAATCCACCGAAGAGACGCCCGAGCTGGCTCAAGTCGAGGCCAAGCTCGACGGTATCGGAACGGTACTGGACGAGTTCCGCAGCAAGCTGGACAGCCTGGGCTGGTGGCTCGGAAGACTGACTCATGGCTCGCCGATTGCCATCGAGCCGTACTCGACGAATCCGATGCCCCAAACCAACACGTGGGAGCAGCTGGCGCAGCTCGAGGCGAAGCTCGACCAGCTACTGGAGCAGCCGGCCGACATCACCGTCGTTGACATCTACGTCATCATCATGCAGATCAACACGCTTATCCTTGACATCAACCAGTGGGTCATCAACTTGGGCGGCAACACGGCCGCGCTCGAGACCAAACTTGATGCGCTTGAAGGCAAGGTTGACGACATCCACGATGGCATCTTCGACGTTCCCGGAGGGCTCATCGACCTCATCGACGGCCCTGGAGGGTTGATTGACCTCATCGACGGCATGGGTGGAGTGATCGACCTCATCGACGGGGTAGGAGGAGTCCTGGACGGGATCTACGGTGTGCCTGGAGGGATCCTGAGCAACATCGCAGTCCTCGAAGCCAAGGCCGACGCAAATGCCGTTGCCATCGCCAGCCTTGCCGGACAGGTCCAGGTGCTGCTGGCCTCGAACTCCCGAATCGAGGACATGCTGAAGCAGCAGCAGGGTTACCCTGCTGCGCCGGACGCCTCGAAGATCACGCTAGCCATGGGAGGCGGTCCGCTTCCCAACGTTTCCCTGGAGGCGAGCGTTATAGGTACGGCAGGAGTGGTTGGGCCCAACGCGGAAGTCACCATCTACTGGCCGATCGGTCTGCCTCCGAGCACGGTGACTGCAGACTCCGGCGGTGCGTTCTCTCTCACGATCGGGACCGGCAGCGTGATCTACTTCGGCGTTGACGTTACGCAGACCGACGCTCAGGGTCGTGAGAGCGGGCGCGTCAATGTCCCGGCTTCTCCGTAGTTCTTGAGGACGAGAGCGGACGGATTCGCCTTGCGGTTTCTTGTGTGTGTTGTGGCCGGCGTGGCGAGCTGCGCTGCGTACCACGGCGTGGCGATCGCCTGCGCAATCCCGGAGCTCTCATCAGACGACTCCGTCGAAGCGCTGGTTGTGCAGCTCTCAAGCTCAGAGTCGAACCAACGAAACGAAGCCAGGGAGGGACTGCTGTCGCTGGGGGCGGCGGCAGTCCCCTCTCTCATTGACGCGACGACCTCGAGCAGCGCGCTCCTGCGGTGGGAAGCGGTGAACCTGCTTGGCACGCTCGGAGACCTGCGGGCGACTGATGCCGTCCTGTTCCTTGCGATCAGCGACCCTGACGTCCACGTCCGATGGCGGTCGAACTGGGCGATCACGAACTTGGATGATGGCTCCGTCATCCCACGCTTGGTTGCGGGATTGGCCGAGGTTGATGATCCTGCAATCGCCTGGAATTGCGCCGTGACGTTGAGTCTCTTCGAGGTTCGCGACGCAGTTCCTATACTGCACACAGGCATCACAGCATCGGACTGGCGACAGTGGGAGGCCGTAAACGCTCTCGGCCGCGTGTGGATCGATGAGACCGTCCTCCTTCTGATTCCCGTGCTCGAAGAAGGATCAGAAAACGTCCGAAAGGAGGCCGCGCTCTCCCTGGGACGGATTGGAGGGGCCGAGGCTCTTGACGCGCTTCTGGGCGCAGTCGGTAGCGACCCCTCTGCAGAAGTGCGCTGGCGGGCGGCGATGATGATTGGCTCGATTGGCGACCCAGGCGCGATGCCTCGGCTGCTGGAAGCTCGCCCTGGCGAAACGGTCCCTTTCGTTATCGAACACATCGACAGCGCGATCGAGCGACTTTCGCGCGTCTCTGAATCGGGCTAGTCACAGCATCCAGCCAAGCTACCGAAGAATCCGCCGCCTGACGCCCCAAAGGCCGAGCGCGTCGAGTCTTTTGAGCGCGCGTTCCTGGATCGGGGAGGAACCGCGCGATACCCTCTGCTACACTGTGGAGCCCTCGTCACAGCAGCAGCCTGGTGGACGTCGCCGGGCGATTTCTCTTGCCGGCTCAATGGTCTTCCTCGCGGCCTCGGTTCACTTCCTCTGGTTGGTTCTGCAGCTCTTCCTCAAGTCGAGAGGCGTTCCGACATTCTGGATCGGCATGGTCGCCACGATCAACGCCGCGGGCATGCTCGTCGGCGGATTGATGTGGGGACCGATCTCCGATCATGTCCGCCGCAAGCGGCTGCTCTATCTCTTGGTCATCGGGTTGGCAGCGTCGATTGGGCTTCTCGTCTTCCTTCCGCCGACGAGCGTCATTCTGGGCACAAGCTTTGCCCGCTCTTTGTTCTTCACCGGGCTTGGGGCCGTGACGATCGCGATCATTTCGGGATCGAGCCAAGCGGAGCGGCGAGGCAAGAACCTCTCTTATGTCGGATCGGCTCGTGCATTCGGGTTCGCGCTCGGCGCGGCGACGTCTGGCGTGGTTCTGGAATGGCTCGGATTCCGCGCCGCCCTCGGCGTGGCTGGGGTTCTCCCCCTCTTCGCGTTGGTGTTCATCGCGCGTCTTCCTGTCGAGAATCCGGTGCAGCGCGCCCCGCGCTCCAACGCGTGGAAGGAAGCGCTCTCCCATGGACTCGGAGATCTCTATTTCGCATTGGCCCTCCGCCAGATGGCCGTGTTCGGTGCGTTCGCGCTCCTCTACATCTACATGGACACGCTGGGCATTCCTCCCAGCGTGATGGGGGTCGTCGCATCGTTGAACACGCTGACGCAAGTTCTCGCTCTGATCGCGTTTGGTTGGCTGGCCGATCGCATTGGGCGTCGTCGCGTGTTCATGCTTGGCTTCGCGCTGTCGATCCTTACGTCGTGCAGCTTCGTCATCCTCCCCAACATCTACGGCATGATTCTCGGCTACATGACGCTCGGCCTCTCGTTTAGCTCCATTCACGTCGGAGCGACCGTGCACATCGGCGACCTCGTGCCGTACGAGCGGCAAGGCCAGATGCTCGGCCTCTACGAGTCGTCGCGCGGGCTCGGTGGGCTGCTTGGTCCGGTCCTCGCGGGCGGGCTCGTGCCAATGATCGGCTTCCGGGGGATGTTCCTCGTGATGCTCGTCGGGCGGATCATTCGGCGGCGTCACGCAGCGACCGCTCCGCCCGCCAGCGAAGCCATCGGCTGACGAACAGCTGCGACCCTCGCTGTGTCTTGCCCGTCTCCTCGTGGTTGCCGACAAGATCCGCCTCCGTCGCGGGGCACCCTATCGATTGACTGAGGCCCGGCGTGCATGAATGCGCGATCAAGGCCTCCGCGTTGGCCAACGCCAATGCCACTGAACTGCAGCGTAGTGAGGATTGGCGCTTCTCAGGGCAAGTCAGGGATGCGTGTCGCAATGCCCAGAGCAGACTCGTGCTCCGGCAGCATGGGTGATTCGCACGATGTCCCCGCGACCCCGTTGCGGCAACACGTCGAAGTCGACTAGACTGCCCCGGGCAGCGACGCGCACGTCCTGTGGCGGGACCAGAAAAGAGGACCTGACCTATGTCAGTGGTTGCAGTACGAGGCTTACACAAGTCCTACGCCGGCAAAGCCGCGGTGAGTGACTTGACGTTCTCCGTCGAATCCGGAGAGATCCTGGGTCTGATCGGGCCCAATGGAGCCGGCAAGAGCACCACCATCAAGGTGGTGTTGGATTTCATGAAGCCCGACTCGGGTGAAGTCGAAGTCTTCGGGCATCGGATGAATGAATCCGACAAGGATCGAATCGGCTACCTCCCCGAGGAGAAGGGGCTGTACAAGAACCTCGCTACCATCGATCTCATCCTCTACCTCGCCACGTTGAAGGGAATGGACAAAGCGACCGCCGAGAAGGAAGCGAACGAGCTTCTTCGAAGGACCGGCATGCTCGAGAGTCGAAAGAAGAAGATCAAAGAGCTGAGCAAGGGGATGGCGCAAGTCGTCCAGCTGATTGTCACCATCATTCACAGTCCGGAGCTGATCATCCTGGATGAGCCCTTCTCCGGCCTGGATCCTGTCAACACGGACCTCATGAAGCAGATCGTCGGGACCCTGAGGGATGAAGGCAAAGCGATCATCCTGAGCACGCACCAGATGAACAACGTCGAAGAGCTTTGCGACAGTGTCCTGATGATCGATAAGGGTCGATCCGTTCTGTATGGGGGGCTGAGGGAAACACGAGAGCGATTCCGCGAGCATTCCGTTCAGGTGGAGGTCGACGGAGAACCCGGTGAACTCACGGGGGTGGTGGACAGGAAATCCAGCAGCGGAGCCGTCGAATTGATCTTGGCGCCGGATGCCTCGCCTCAGAGCATTCTTGACCAGTTGCGCGACAGAGGACTCAGCATCCGCCGCTTCGAGATCACGACACCGTCTCTGAACGACATCTTCCTGAGGATCGCGGGGCAGACGCATGCATAAGACAACTCTGATGTTCAAGCACGAGTTTCTGGTCACGATCAGACGCGTCGGCTTCATCATCATGACCTTGATCGTGCCCGCACTCGCCCTGTTGGGCATCGGGATCCTTGCCTTGACATCGAACGTCGCCGAGCCCTCGATGCCGGGACTCACGTCCATCGGGGTTGTCGATGAAGTCGGGATCTTCGACGGTCAAACCGCTCAAGGCTTCGTCAGACTGGTCCCGTTTGCATCGAAGGAAGAGGCTACGGCGGCTCTGGCAAGGAGCCAGATCGAGGAGTACATTGTCATCCCCGCCGACCACATATCCTCGGGAACCGTTCAGCGATACACCCTTGAGAAGGAGCTCAGTACCTCTCCGGTGAAGGTCGCCATGATCAAGAGCTTCCTGACCTGGAATCTCCTAGAAGGTGATGTGCCGCCGGAGATCATCACGCTGGTTGTCTCTCCTCTGAACCTCGAGGCCACCCGCATCACCGAGACGGGTGAACCGGCAGCCGAACAGAACAGCATCGGCAATGTCGTCATCCCGGCCGTATTTGCCCTTCTGCTGAGTTTGGCTCTCATGCTGGGCTCGATGTCGCTAATCAACGGATTGGGAGAGGAAAAGGAGAGCCGCCTCATCGAGGTGTTGTTCTCCTCGGTTTCTGTTCGGCAGCTTCTCATTGCCAAAGTACTGGCGCTGGGCATCGCGGGATTGCTGCAAGTCTTGGTGTGGCTGATCTCCATGCCTCTGCTGCTGAACTTGGCCTCATCCGTCTTGGGTGGAGCGCTGGGCGACATCCAGATACCGAGTGGCTTCCTCGTCCTGGGGGTTGTCTATTTCGTCTTGGGCTATCTGCTATTCGCCGTCCTCTCGATCGGGATCGGTGCGATCAGCCCCAATGCCCGCGAGGGAAGCCAGCTTTCGATGATCTACACGATGGCGAGCTTCATCCCGCTCTGGTTCGCTTCGCTGCTGGTTGCCTTCCCGAACAGCCCCATCTGGGTCGTGCTATCAGTACTCCCGATCACCAGCCCCGTGCAGGTCATGTTGCGACTCGGCGTTTCGGACATCCCTGTCTGGCAGATTCTGGTCAGTATCGGAGCGTTGGTGGCGTCGATCATCGCGGGGCTCTTCGTTTCGACGAAGCTGTTCAGGATGCAGATGCTGATGTACGGCAAGAGACCGAGCTTGGCCGAGATTGCGCGCAGCCTGAAGAACGCGTGAGCGTTGGTCGCCACCTACTCAGGGAGGAGGGGCGCCGGAGCAAGCCGTGGATGCTTGGGGCAGGAAGAGAGACAGCATGGGAAGATGCCGAGAGTGCAGGATCTGCTCGCCCTCCGCATTCAACCGGGTGCTTCTTCTGTTACTCACTTGGCTCATGACGCTGCTTCTCCTCTGCAACGTGGAGCCATTCCACAAACGATGTCCGATCTGCGGGCATCCGCTGAGGTACCACAAGAAGCGCGCCGGCGAATGAGACGACTCCGTCAGGCAAGGCGCAGGCAGTTCCCGGACGTGTCGGATGTCATCTCTTGCGAGGCCTTCAGCTCTGGGCCCCGGTGACGCATCAAGTGGGCTCTCTTTGACGGGTATCCGTGTTTCTGGCACCATCGCCCACACGCTATCCCGCCATTCTGGCGGGATAGATGGCGGGATGGCGTAGGCACGCTCTGCGATCAACATGAATCGCGACAGATTGTCGTGATTCGTGTCGGGATTGCCCGGGTTGGACCGCTGGGAGCGTCTTACGCGGTGGATTGCTGCAGTGGGCCTCATATCCACATCATGGTCAACTGCTTCTCTTCTGGCGCTCGTCCACCGCCTGCAACCGAGGAATCGGACACGATGCCCGGATAGATGGCTGGATAGGCACGTGCGCCTCTGGAGCAGGCTGTTCGGACACATTGCCCGGCTGGATGTCCGGGTGAAGCTTCCGCAACGTTTCGCGAGCATCCGGTGTGGAGAACCGCGCGGCTCTCGACCATTGGCGATCACGGTAAGCCTTGTGACTAGGCAGATGAGAATCCCGACGCTTTGCCGGGATAGTCGTCGGGATTCCGAGTGCAGGGGCGACTAGAGACGAATATCCCGCCAGATTGGCGGGATGTTTGGCGGGATAGCCTGACCAGCGTCTCCGAGAGTCAGAATCCCGCCAATCTGGTGGAGTGATTGGCGAGATGTCAAGCCGAGCTCTTACGAGCGGATGACCTTGTAGCGCGTCTTGGAGCCGCCGCCTGTCTTCTCCAACAGCTCAAGTTCCGTCATTCGCTTGAGATGATTTAACGCGGTCCGATTGGGAATGCTCATGGCTACACCGTATTCAGTCGATGAGACAACCTCTTGCGCCGCAAGCCACTCCCAGCCAGCTCTCTCAGCAGGGCTGAGCAAGGCAAGAATCTCTTTTCCGGCCGAACGAGCCGCACCGGCCACGCTTCGATAGACTGTGAGGGTGAGGTACGGAGCCTCCCACGAATACGTAGGGAGAGGCAACCCCGCTTTTTCGGCCTGTGCCTTCAGCGACTTGATCCCCAGCCCGCGCTCTTCCGCCAGCTCCATCCTCGCGAACACGTAGTGTAGCCCTGGGTTTCTGCTAAGCATCGGCGCATTGAAGGATTGGAGTTGCTCCACTGTGATCGGCGAAGGTGGCGGTCCGGGGCTCATGACCACAACCGTATGCTCATCGACAATCAACTGGCACTTCGCTCCCGCAATGTCGTAGTCGCGATGGACAAGTGCATTGACGACGGCCTCACGGACCATCTTGAACGGCAGTGCGGGGATTTCTGTACGGCGCATCTGATCTCTGCTGCTCACGCTCGGAAGCTTGTTCCTCAGCCACTCCTCGACCAGATCAGGGATCAAGACAAGAGACTGATCGAAGTCCCGCGTCTCCTCGGTGCCATTGGGATAGTTGATCGTGCCGAGCAGGCCCGCCTGGTGCATCGCGACGCGCGGTTCCTGTCCGAACAGCAGAAGGCCGAAACCCGATGGAGTAGCCTTCCCGTCTTCGATCTGCACAAGCCCTTGGCGCGTGAGTCGCCGAATGAACGGCTGGGAGGTCACATCATCCTCAATCCCTACTCGTGTTCGGTATTCCGTCAGGGCTTCAGTCGACAAGTCGGTAAACAGCGAGCCGACCGCTGGCGCTTCAAGCTCAGAGAGAACGACCTGCTCCACCTCTTCTTCCGCCGCTGCGGCGCGTTCCAGGGCCTGGGCAATGAACTCCTCGTTCTCCTTCTGGATGATCTCCTGAAGATCCCGGTCGAACATGCGAACCTCCACGCCGTGGTCCTGGAGATACTTGATCCCTTTGCGATCTACGGCGGGATCCGGATCTTCTATGCCGACCCAAACCTCCGAAATCCTCGCGAGGACAATTCGCTCGGCGCACGAGAGTTTGGGATGCGCACGTGCCCCTGGAGCACAAGGTTCAAGCGTGGAGAAGAGGATGGCGCCATCGAGTCGGGTGTCTCGGTTCTTCCTCTCGAGTAGCGTGTACTCAGCATGATCTCCGTGGCGAAGTTCTCCTCGACATCCTGTTTCGACTGCCCCGTCAGCCTTCCAGAGCACCGCACCCACCCGTGGATTCGCCTTGCCATCGTCACGAGGCTCGCACAAGGAATCGCGCATCACCTCAATGGCCTTCTCCATGAGCTCTCGGGGACTGAACTTCATCGTTGGGGACATGCCGCTCTCCTCAAGCACATTCGATTCGCAGGCAACTCAGTTGCGAGCGATATTGCCTATCAAGATTGTCGTCCATCGCTCAGCGGCGTAGCGCCGTCCGCTGTTTCTCTTTGTCCTAACAGCCGTCATCTTCTTCTTCATCGTTGTCATCGTCAACGGCGTCGGTGATGCCGCCATCACGACGAGGGTACACGGGCGAGGGCGCCAGTCCCCTCCCGGTGTCCGTGTGACACGGGGACACCGGGGCCCAATTCGGGGCGTCAAGCCCGAGGACTCAACTGCCGCACGAGAGCGCGCGGAGCCGAGCTGGCAAAGCGGGAGGCAGAAAACACTGCAGTGGGAAAGCCGTGGAGCCTTGGATCCTACTGAGTGTAGATCGCGTTCGGGAAGATGCCGGGAGTGCAGGATCTGCTCGCCCTCCGCATTCGACCGGGTGCTTCTCCTGTCACTCACTTGGCTCATGACGTTGCTTCTCCTCTGCAACGTGGAGCCATTCCACAAACGATGTCCGATCTGCGGGCATCCGCTGAAGTACCACAACCAGTGCCCCGGCGAATGACTCAACCCCGCCAGGCAAGAAGAGGCAGCGCTGAGATTCGCACGACGCTAGCTTCCGAGCCGGATCTGCACCAGACTCTGTCGTGGATCAGGCATCGAGGAACGAGGCTCGACGCGATCTCACCGCCGGGCGCCTTCGACCTACGGTTTGACCGCCTTTACCGTGATGCTCGAGATCGTCCCTGCCAGCTGAAGCACCTTCTCCTCGTCCAGGCCGAGCGACTCGGGATCGACTTCCTCGCCGTCCACGACGATCTTCGGCCGCTGGGTCCCGCCGTCGGGACTCGCGAAGGCCGAGTCCCCCGATGTCTCTGTCAACACCTCCTGACGCAACGCTGCCGGATTGCGCGGTACGACGAAGCGGACGATGCTTTCCGATCTAGGGTCCTTGCAGCGCCTTCACGTTCGCAATACTCTCCATCTCGAACGAACGGAGGCATCATGAGTAATCCCATCCAGCTTCTCATCCTCGTCGGAAGCCCGCGCAAGGACGGAAACAGCGCCTTCTTGGCACAGCGTGCCGCCGCTGCGGCGCGCGACAACGGCGCGTCCGTCGATCTGATCTTCTTGCAGGACCTCGCGATCCGCCCTTGCGAAGGCTGCGACGTATGCCGAGAGTCCGTCGACGCCGAATGCATTCTGAAAGACGACATGACCGGCCTCTATCCGAAGCTTCGGGAAGCTGACGCGATCCTCATCGCCACCCCGATCTATAGCTACGACATGACCGCGCAGACGAAGCTCCTTGTTGACCGGCTGTACGCCCTCGGCAGCGGGGACGGAAACGCCCTCTCGGGGAAGCGGTTCGGAGTCATCGTCGTCTACGGGGCGAAGGACCAGTTCAGCTCGGGCGCCGCGACGGCCATGCGCTGCTTCCACGATACGTTCGCCCGGAAGGCGAGCTGGATGCGGACCGTCCACGGATCCGCCCACGCCGCTGGGGATGCTGCCAAGAACGAACGCCTGACGGAAGAGGCGATGCGCCTCGGCGCGGATCTCGCGGCCGCTCCTTCTCCGGCCCGGTAGCCTCAAGCTTGCATGGAGTCACCAGATCTCGGTGCTGCAGTGCAGGACCTGAGCCCGAGTTCCTCCAAGCATCGCTTGCCTGCTTCATCGAGTTCCACGGCTTCCGGCCGCCGCACCAAAGCTATCGGACCAGGGGCAGACGCTCTCCGGGATTCTCTGGGGTGCCGCACGCGAAGAAAGCTGCGAGGAGGTCCGATGTGTCAACACCATTCCGAGGCCGGGCGCTCTAGCCGCTGCCTCCCGGTGGACGCTTGGCTCGAGCGTACTGCTCACGCTTTCGCCACGGCCGGCGGAGGAGGAAGCCGACGATCACGCCGACTGCCAGACTCAAAGCCAGAAGGACGATGCGAGACATCACCAGATCCCAGAAGAGCAGGCGGACGGAGACAACCTTAGTGTTCTGCACAACGACAACCAGGAACAGAAGAAGAAGCACGAGAATCACGACACTTCGTATTCGCATGGCACCTCACTCCTCATCAGACAAAGCCACTTACATCCGGGGATCGTCCTTGCCCTCCCCCGTTCGAGGGAACGCGACGATCAGGACTCGTTTGACTGCGAGCACGGCTCCGCGTGTCCAAGGCGGCGGCTGTATTGCGCTGAGCGGTGTGTCGACGATGATCTGCGCCGGCTTCCGTGGTCGAGACCCAACCATGAGCGCCTTCAATCGATGCCTGAAAGCGTTGCCTGTGCTCCCCACAAGGGCAGCAACCGGGTCCACGTAGCCACACACACGCCGAATCCCATAGCGTCTTCCTCCTCCAGCCATCATGCATCGGGGAGCGTGATAGCCAGATCCTGAAGAAACGCCGCAACTCGCTTCGCGATTTCCTTGTCGTTGACCTCATAGTAGCGGGTCTGGGCATCTTGAAGTGAACGTGACGAGGTTCTACATGCGCAGCAACTGGAGGTGACGCGACACCGTCGGAACGCTCACGTCGAGACGCGTCGCCAAGTCGTCAACTGTCAGATCGTTGTTGTTCCACACCGGCAAGTGTGATATTCACTCCTCGGTACAGAGCTGACGTATCCCCCGCGCGGGCCACGAAGCAGAGCACAAGAAGCACGCTCAGACAACAGACCAGTGATCGCATGCGACCTCCTTGTGGGAGAGGATAGCAGGAGACCGCGCCCAGGGTGAAGCGGATGTCAAGTGAGAAGGATGACTGTTGTAGGGAGAGGACATCGAATCGAGTTCTGAGCAGGATTCCGGCGTGAGACGCATGTGGCAAACGGGAAACCCCGCATCGAGAATCGCAAGAATAGGGTCGTTCTGGAGCCTGGGGGACTGATTGTAGAACGCGTTCGTGCGTTGCCCTGTGGCGCTCAATGTCTTGACTCGATCTCATGCTGATTGCGCTAGGCCTCTTGGGGATTGCGAGTTTCCCCATGTGTCCCGTGGAAGCGACAGGGTCAGAACCGGCGGCTCGGACACTCTAGTTTGGACCGAATCACTGGGTGAAGGTCAGCCTACCCCGGGGTGGGCGCTGTCGTTCTCTTGCAGTATCCTGCAACAGGCAGACGCAAGTGCATCTCATCTCACCAGAAGCAGGGAGCCGGCATGCGAACTACCCTGGGAATCTTGTTCACCTGCCTGCTGGGCTTCGCAGCCTCGGCCGCATCCTTTGTTCACGGTCCTTACTCCGGAGCGCCCTCCGCAAACTCGATCGCCATTAGCTGGCTCAGTTCCGAAAGGATTGCTGCGCGAGCCGAGTACTCCCTTCTATCGGACTACGAGATTTCTGGAGCGTTCAGTTACTCAGTCGATGCACCCTTGATCGAGAGTGGCTCCGCTTTGCAGACCGAGCACGTCGTTCTGCAATCTCTTAAACCTGACACGGAATACGTGTATCGAGTCGTGCTCGACGGCTCGGAGGGCGACGAGAGAGACGTGGCCAGCGCGCTGGGGCACTTTGTCACTGAGCCTCCCACCGGGCAGACGGTGTCGTTTGCGATCGTGTCCGACACGCAGTGGCAGTGGGAGGGCGACAACCGCTTGGCCGTGGTAGGAAATGCTGTTGCAGCGGATCAAACGCCGTTTGATTTCGTTCTTCACGCCGGGGACATCGTAGAGAGTCCTGCGGCCCAATACTGGGACCATTGGTTCGCGTCGTTCGGTAGCATGCTGCTCCGTGCTCCTTTCATCCCGGTGCTCGGGAATCACGAAAGAAACCACCATTCTTACTATGACGGCTTCGCCCACCCTCCGGGCGGCGGAAAGCAAGACGAGAGGTGGTGGGCGCTTCATTGGGGCGACGTAGTCGTGGTCGGGCTCGATACGAACGTGACCCAGGCGACCGACTACATCGCACAACAGGAATGGGCGAGACAGCACCTTTCAGGCCCTGAACCGCACAAGATCGTGATGTTCCATCATCCCGTGTACTCATCGGATGCCTATCATGGCAATGGCTACGGCCTTGAGAGGATCTTCCGTCGCATCTTCGTGGACACAGGCGTCGATCTGGTAATCAACGGTCACGCCCACAATTACGAGCGAATCGAGCGGGATGGCATAACCTACCTCATTGTCGGTGGCGGCGGCGCAGTCCCCCGCGAACTTGCCGATATCCTCGTAGATGGATCGAGGGTTGCGACCGAGGGATACAACTTCTACTTGAGAGTGGAGGCTTCTCTCGAAGGCCTTGCCGTGGAGGCGGTCTCTGTCGCTCAAGCCGAAGATGACGCTTTTCAGCTTACGGACGGCCATCTGCTTGACTCGTTCAAGCTGCCGGCGGACGCGCCTGCCCTCGCGATCTCAACCTGGCTTCTCGTCTTGATGGGGCTGTTGGGTGCGGCGATCGTCGGCTTCCTACTGATCCGCGGTCTCCATCGATAACTGCAAGGCTTCAGCGGACTTGACCTGCGTCTTGTGGCCGCGCTGATCTGGTCGATTGGATCCTACACCAACGGCTCTTCAGTCTGAGGATCGAACAAGTGGATCGTGTTGAGATTAACGGGCAGCTGGATTTCTAGTTCCGTCTCCGGAGCGATCTCCGGGGCAGGTCACCGGATGTAGTCGCGGTCACGTCTTCGGGATCGTCCCGGCAATTCCACAGTGGCGTTCTCGGTATCTGCGCCTTCTGGTAATGGAGCGCCGCCTCGTGCGATTCAGGAGTTTCTCTTCATGGAGTGTTGACAAATGGCAACACAACGACTAGGCTCTGGGCATGCCAAAAATGCGGTTCGGCGATATTCTCCACAAGGCTCGGATAGAAAAAGGAATGAGCCTACGGCAGTTGGCTGCGGAATCCGGAGTCGATTACTCTCGCCTGTCCCGCATGGAGCACGGAATACGCCCCGCTCCTGGTCTACTCGCGATTCGCCGGCTGGCGGAACTCCTCTCACTGAATCTCGTGGATCTGCTGGTCTCGGTGGGGATGCCGCGAGAGGCTGTGGAGCAGATGCTATGGGCCGAACGACTGCAGCAGGCCAAGCGAGCGGAGACCTTTGCCCAGTACGCGCCCCACGAGAGCCGGGCAAGCTTGAGGAACGAGTTCACGGTTCAGGTGGTTTCCAGAGAAGGAGCAGGCTGTACGGCAAAGCTGGGTTCGTTGACTTGGACCCTCGTGGCATTCTCGGACGCGGAACACTTCCGGGTGGTGATCCCTCCGGAATCCATCTACGTGTTCTCCAGCGACCCGCATCAGCTCCTGGCAGCGTCCTACAACGTGTTTCGCGCTCGAATCCGCAAGATCCGTACGACCGGGGCATTGCTGAATCTCATTCTCGTGGTCGGGGACATTGAATTGAACGCATTGGTGATGAGAACGAAGGATACAGCGCCGATATTACATCCAGATGCGGAGATCCACGTTGCGATTTCTCCTGTGGCGATATCGAGCGAGGCGCAATAAGACGAAAGGGGCAGACTGGAATGAACAGAGCCAGGCAGTTGGGCATGTGGATGTTCTTGGCACTACTTGCCGTCGGATCGGTAGCAGTTGCCGAGGAAGCGCTCTCGGTCTACGTGCAAACGGATGCGGGATTCGTTGAGGTCCCGCTGGGAGGCTTCCCGTCGCTCGAAGGAACGGTCGCCTACGAAGGTCCGGCCGTGGACGACGGAACGGCGAATTGGAAAGATCCGCACACCTACAAAGGCGTCGCACTTCGAGATATCCTGACCGCCGCTGGTGGATTCGAGGAAGCAACCGCCTGGGGAGTAGTGGCTGTCGACGGGTGGTACAAGTCGCTGCCGGTTGCCGTCCTCCTCGGTGATACGGCCGCCGGAATCCCGATTCTGGCGACGGAACGAGATGGCGAGTCCGGCGACGACTGGGAAGACGCGCCGATGCTGCTCTTCCTGCCTGAGGACGAGGCCTTCAGCAACGAGGACATGTTGGCCACACTCGGTTCGGAACTTGCGCACTACTTCGGCGACAAACTCTCCACGACGGGACTGATGGTCAAGGGCGTTGCGTATCTCGTCCCCGACTACAGCGGCGAGGATCTACCGCTCTTGCCCGAGGCCGCGTCTTTGGAAGTGGCGAGTCGGCCTGAAAGCGCGTCACTCACAGTAGTTCGAGGCGAAGAGACCTTCGCCTACACGCTAGACGACGTTGAAGTCATGGACACGCTGACCGGATCGGGAACCTTCACCACCTCGTCTGATGCGGAGTACACTGCTATCTACGCCGGTGTGCCGATGACGACGCTGATCGGCAATGTCGGGGGCGATGCCACGGTTCGCGTGACGGCGGCCGACAGCTATTCGATGAACTACCCCGCCGACCTGTTCCAGGACACTAGCACGGGAACCTGGATCCTCGCCTACCTGCAAAACGGCGCCTACATGCCGTTCGACCCCGGGTACTTCCGGATCGTACAGGTGAGCGACGACAATCCTCACTTCGCCAGTTCGCTGTCCGCAAAAATGGTTGAACGGATCGAGGTCCTTGGCGTCTACGAGGAGTACTCGTTGAGGGTTGTCGGCATTGGTGAACGAACCTTCCTGCGCGGAGAACTGGAGTCGGGTGTCGGTTGTCTTTGCCATACGGCGACCGTGTCAGTCACGAGCAAAGGGGAAACGAATCAGTATTCCGGGCTGCCGTTGTGGCGTCTGCTGGCCTACGTCGATGACGGCGTGTTCCCGGCGGTCGAAGAAGGCATCCACTACAACGACGGCGACTTCAACGATGATCTGGCGGAGACTGCCTACGCCATCAACCTCGTGGCCTCGGATGGCTACACACAGACCGTGACGTCCGATCTGGTCGCTCGCGACGATCGCTTTGTCGTTGCCTTCAAGAAGGATGGCGCCTTTCTCGACCCGTCGTCCGACGGATACATGCGGTTCGTGTTCGACGACTCCGTCGAGCTTCCGGTAGATCTGAAGCTTCGCTCCGTTAAGTTCCTCAGCGAGATCCTGCTCGATCTCTAAGATGGGCGAGGCATGAAGTTGACGAGTGCGAGGTCACCGAGGCTGGATCTACGTGACCTCGTGCTCGTGGCACTGCTGTCCGCCGTTGGCGGCGTTCTATCGACCTACATCGGTTATCTGGGAAACCTCATCAACCGGCTGTTCGGCGTTCCGTTTGGGGCGGGGCAGCTGATCGCGGGTGTGCACGTGCTGTGGCCATTGCTGGCGCGCGCCATCATCGGCCGATTCGGCTCAGGAACGTTGACCGGCTTGATCAAAGGACTGGTCGAGTTTCTCTCGGGCGGAACCCACGGTATCGTCATCGTACTGGTGTCCGTGATAGAAGGGCTGTTCGTCGACGTGGGCATGAGCATGACGGCCCGCCGGCGGCTGAGCGTCATGATGATTGCTGGCGGCGTTGCCTCGGCGTCCAACGTGTTCATCTTTCAGGCAATCTACTTCAGCGGAATCCCGATCCCTGTCCTTTTTGGGATGGCGAGTCTGGCTCTCATCTCGGGCGCCTCATTCGGCGGCTACCTCGCCTGGGATTTGCGCCGGCTTCTGCTGTCCTCCAATCTGATCCGTCTCGAGCCCTCCTCGTCGCGGCGTGAGCGATGGAACTGGCGGCGTCACGTGGTGACCGTGGGCATCGTTCTTGTCGGACTCGCTGGTGCCTGCTACTACTACATCGGCGTGTACGAGCCGTTCGCTCCGGCGGATGCCGTTCGCATCGAAGGGGCCGTGACGTCCCCTTATACCGTTTACGTCTCACAGTGGGACGGGGAGGTTGCGACGATCCAGGCCGAGTTGCGTGGGAGTGTCACCACGATTCCCGAACGCGAGTACTCGGGACCGCTACTGCGGGACGTGGTGATTCGTGCCGCGCCCGAGGAGGAGGCGACGTACGTGCGCGTCATTGCGGCCGATGGATACGAGATCGAGATCCCGTGGGCCGACGTGTTGTCCGACGACCGACTGCTACTCACGCTGGACGAAGGCGGCCTGCGGCTGGTCGCTGCGATCTACGACGGATCGTATTGGGTTGAAAGGGTGAGACGCCTTGTCGTCCGCTGATGTCCCAGCCGTCGAGCTTCGACACCTGACCGTCCGGTTCCCCGGGCGCAACCGATCGGCGATCCAGGACCTTTCGGCCCAAATCGACGGCGGCCAGACGATCGCTCTTGCTGGCCCTTCCGGTTGCGGGAAGACAACCCTGCTGCGCACTCTGGCCGGATTCATCCCAGACATGATCCAGGCCGACGTGCACGGCGAGGTACTCCTTGATGGGCGTCCGAGAGCCTCCCTCGACCCCTCGCGGCTCGCCCCTGTCATCGGCTTGGTACAACAGGACCCCGACGCACAAGTGTGTACGCTACGAGTTCGCTCCGAGGTTGCGTTCGGTCCGGAGAACCTCTGCCTGTCCCGTGCAGACGTCGACAGTCGCGTCGCTTGGGCATTGGGGAGCATGGATATCGCCCATCTGGCGAATCGCGAGACCCCGACCCTTTCGGGAGGAGAGAAGCAGCGCTTGGCCGTCGCCTCGATCCTCGCCATGCATCCCTCCGCGATCCTGCTCGATGAACCCACGGCACATCTCGATCCGGCAGGCGCCAAGGCGCTGTTCGAGCTGCTGCTTCAATTGAGGCAGGAGCGCTCATGCACGCTGTTGATCGTCGAGCATCGGCTCGGCCCGCTTGCGCTTCTGTTGCCCGACCTGTGGATCATGACCCAGGGGCAGTTGGTCCAACGACATCGCGATCGCGTCCACACAGACCTCCGTCAGTTGACGCGAGGCGAGGGGGCCATTCAACGGAATGGCCCACCGCCTCTTCGATCGGCCTCGGATCTTCTTCGAATCGAGCATGTGACATTCGGCTATCAACGCAGGCTGCTTGATGATCTCACGCTCTCGGTTCGCCCGGGAACGATTCTGGGCATCATCGGTCCGAACGGCGGCGGGAAGACCACCTTGCTCCGCCTCATTGCCGGTCTCGAGCAACCGCAGGAAGGACACATTGTGCGACCGGCCGGCACGTCGGTGGGTATGGTGTTTCAACACCCGCATCAGCAGATCTTCGAGCGGACGGTACGGCGCGACCTGGCCCTCGAAGGCCCGGTCGATGATGCTGAACTGGAAGGCCTGCTTCAGTCTGCACGCCTGGAGGGCATGGCGAACGTGCCGCCGCATGCCCTGAGTCTGGGCGAACAGCGACGTCTCACCGTGTTGTCGGCATTTCGGCCGGAGCACGGGCTGCTGTTGCTGGACGAGCCGTTCATCGGTCAGGACCGCGAAAACGCCGCATGGATCGTCGAGCAAGTCCTTCACGCCAGCCGACGGGGCGCCATCGTGTGCCTCGTTACGCATGACATCCCGATGGCTGAGGCGCTCTGCCACCGCCTGCTCTTCTTGGGAGAGGAAGCGATCGAAGGGCTGCCCGAGGTCGTGTTTGGCGCGCTGAGGCAGGCCGACCTGGCGGCCTTCACGCCCGAATTCTGGGAGGAGCCATGATTGGACCTTTCGCTCGCTCATCCGGACATCGCGGACTCCACCTTGCAGGTCCGGGGAGCTGCCTGTTCCTGCTCATGAGTCTCGTGCTTGCTGCGCTTGCCGGTGACAGTCTGCTGTTGAGCGTCGGCTGTCTCGCGCTCGTCATCCTCCTGACGGTTTGGTCGACGGGTTCGGCTCTCGCCTGGGGATGGTCGCTTCGCTTCGTGCTGGTGTTCGCCGGGCTGCTCTTCGTTGCCCAAACGTTGTCTCTGCGCGAAGGGGTGGTTCTGTTTCGAGTAGGCGTCCCGATTACCACTGGCGGATTGACGGCCGGAGCCAACATGGCCCTTCGGTTCAGCCTGATCCTCTCGGCGAGCTATCTGTTTGTGCTGGCGACCGATCCCGACGCACTAGCCGGGCTCCTGATTCGGTGGGGAATTCCGTATCGATACGGCTTCACGCTCATTCTGGCGATGCGCTTCGTCCCGTTCTTCCGCAATGAACTACGCACCGTCCGAGAGGCGCAACAGCTGAGAGCGATCAGCGTCTCGGTTCGATCCCTCAGTGGCATCCGGCGTGCCATAAGCTATACCTTCGTCCCGGTCCTTGTCTCGGGGCTCATCCGGGTTGATACGATTGCCATGTCAATGAAGGGACGGGCGTTTGGTCTTCATCGACGCCGGACGGCAGCGCCGCGCGTTCCGCTCCGGCGGGAAGGCCTCGTGGCCTTGGCGTGCGGCGGGCTGATCGTGGCACTTGTGGTGCTTGCTAGGAGCTTCGCATGGCCCTAACACGAATCGTTCGCTGGAACCGTCAGGTCGTCGCACGCCTTGCCTTCGTTCTGTTGATCGCTGCCTGTCTCGTACCTCTCGTCGTCCTAACCTTGATGCCCGAGCAGGGTCCGAGCATCGACATTGTGGGCTCTGCCGGCGGCATCCGGACCGTCTCGCTTGCCACGATGAAGAGGATGCCCGAACGGCTGACGCGCACCGGCAGTGCGCAGAATCAATACGGGAACTGGCGTGACCAGGGGATCTACTCCGGCGTGCCCATCGCCTCCCTGATTCGAGAGAACGACTACAGTGCCCTCGAGATTGAGGCCGCGGACGGCTATCGAATCACGATTCCGCATGCACGAATCAACGATCCGGAATACCCAGTGATCCTCGCCTTCGCTGAGAACGGGGTCGAGGTCCCGTCTTGGGATGGAGGCTTCCGTCTTGTGGTGCTACCCGAGGATGGCGATGTCAGCAACGCGGAATACGGTGTCGAGTCAGCGGGCAGCTACTGGGTCAAGCGGGTCGTCCGGGTGACAGTCCTGCCGCGACCTGCGGACAATCTACCACAGGATTGATCTACCCTACGAACTACGTTCACTCTCGGAGCCAGTCTAGACCGCCTCAAGGGGTCGCCTCCGTTCATTGATCGAGATCCCAGTTTCGTTTCCGGACCGATTTGAGAGGGGCACGTCAGTCTGGAAGAGCAGTCCGGGGTACGCAGTACATCTCTGCCGCACCGGGACGACGCGTTCACCATCTGGTGCCACAGGGTGACATCTCCTCAACGCCCTGTTAACGTGGTCGGGCCACCTAGGTTCGACACTCCGGTCGGATACTATGTGAGGTCGCGGAGCCACTTGCGAAGAAGGCGGTGGATGAGGCCAAGTGAGGCCACAGCCGCTGCGATGAATAGAACGTGATCCGTCCCGCGCGCGGGAACCGCAAAGGCGAGCGTGTTGGCCGCGGCGGGGGGATGCTCGGTGTCAGTCATGGTCATCGCGAGGATCGCGAGACCTACTGCGGCGGCGGCGATCAGGCCAACCGAAGTTGAAGTTTTGGCAGCAAGGCCAATCGGAAAGGGATGGAGCAGAGCAGGCCGATGGCAATGCAGATGGCGTGTCCACCGAGCAGGCTGCGTGGTTGGGCCGTGTCATGCTCGGGCGTAGCGAAGACAATGAAGGCGCTGGCCCCAAGCGCGACGACGACAGCACCATTCGTGAGAGCCCCGAGATAGACAGCGATAATGACCACGGCCCCGAAGGCTAGGAAACTCTGTGCCAGGAAACGCATCGGCTCTTGCTTGAACTTCTCGTCCAGAAGCTTCATTGACCAATCGTACAAGTTGTCACTCACGAGAGCTAATGCGCATTGCAGGGATCGTAGGTCCGACTCGAGGTCTCCGGCAGCCCGGGATCGCGTGCGGATCGACCTCGCACAGCCTAGACGACCTCCCCGTCATCAAGCAGCGTGGCTCGGAAGACCCTACCCATGCCGCGATACTTGGGTGTGTCATCCAAGTATCCGAAGTACTGCGCTGTTCAACGGCTTGGACAAGGAAGGTGACCCGTGGGGACCACTGCAGTCGTCATCGTCATTGCTGTGCTTCTGACTGGCCTGGTTGTCGCTCTGCTTGCGCTCTTCCGAAGTCGAAGAGCGGGCCTTGGCCTGTCGATCCATTCGACGATCCAGCACATGAGGTCAATCGGGCATCTGTCTGTGTTCAAGGTCTTCACGAAGGAGATCGTGACGCAGACTGATCACTCGTGGGGGAGTTCGGAGCGAAGTATCTGAGCTGGGCCATCTCGGGAAGGAAGATGGCGATGATCTTCGAGTTCGAGATCGACTTCCGGTACGAGCTGCGCCGGCCGGAGTTCCAGATCAAGGAATCGGCAGAGGGCGGCTACGCCATCGCGATGCCGCCGTGTCTGCATGAAGTGCACATCCGCGACATCCGCTTCTACGACGAACAAGGATCTCGCTTCCTCCCGTGGCTTTTGCCCGACCTTGTGTCCAGTTTCGTTGGCGGTCGGTTCACAGAGGCAGACAAGAATCGCCTGGTAGCAGCTGCGCGAGATCACGCGGAGCAGCAAGCCTCGGAGCTGATCGGGAGCCTCCAGTCAGAGGTTCAGAACTCAGCCAAGGCAACACTGCAGTCGATCAGCAAGGCGTTTGGGGCAGAGGATGTGACGCTCGAGTTCGCCCCGCAAGGCCACCTCGATTTCACCGTCGATGTTGCGGGGAAGGTTGTCGCCGGTTAGGCATAGATGCGAGATGAGTCTCTCTCTGTGTCTGTGGTGTGGAGCCTGGGGGGACTCGAACCTGCTGCGGCTTGCGCGTCTCGGCATTGGATGGGGCATCGTTGTCGGCGAGTGTGAGTGAGCGCCTTCGAGAGCGGCCTGCAATCGCTAGCCTCTGGTGCTGCGCTGCAAGACCCGACCCTCACGCTCCTCCGCTCAGTTTCACTGACGCGAATGCCGCCGGTGTAGAGATCTTTGTTCCGGAGATGCCGTAGGGTCTGGAAGTAGTCAACCTGGTGGTGTTCGATGCTCAGGGTATCGACCAGCGACTCCAACGTGACGACGTGATGGCCCCGGCGATCGGTCGGGCGCAGGTCAAGTGCCCGCAGACTGACGAGAGCGCAGTTGAGGATCGCGTGGTACGCCTGCTCCAGCCTGGTCTCCGGATGGTTGGCCTCGTTCCCGGCATCCTCGAGACGTCGGGCGATCGCTGTAAGGAGCCGCTGAACCTCTCCAGGCGTCGCGGGCTCTCTCGCCGTAGCTCATCGCGAAGCAGCATCTCCTCCCGCGCTTCGTCGGGCCCGCGCATGTTCGGTACGGGAATCCGCACGATGAGCTCCTGGCGACGCTCCTTGCGTCCGGATATCATGTCGCCTCCGACAGACCTCCCCTACTCAAGATCAAAGGAGAACAGGACCGAATGGCGCTTCGTTGTGGATTGGTCGGCGTGCCCGGCTGTGGAAAGACGACGGTGTTCAATGCGCTGACCGCCGCTGGCGCGTCGGTGTTCGACGGTGCCGAGATGCACCGGGCCACCGTCGAGGTGCCGGACCCCCGCGTCGAGCAACTCGTCGCCTTGTATCAGCCGAAGAAGGTCGTGCCCGCGACGCTCGATATCATCGACATTCCCGGCCTCGAAGAGGGCTCGGCCGCCGAGGGGGGACGTGGCTCACGCCTGTTGACCCACGTCAAAGAAGCCGACGTGCTCGTTCATGTCGTCCGCTGCTTCGACTCCTCGTCCGGCGACGCGCCGGATCCTGTCCATGATGTGGAACTCCTCGATCTCGAGCTGATGGCCGCCGACGCGCAGACAATCGAGAACAAGATGGCTCGACTCGCCAAGCGCGTCCGCGCCGGAGACAAGGATGCGATCCGCGAAGTCGCTGACTGCGAACGGGTGCTCGAAGGACTGCACGACGGGATCCCGGCACGGCGGCAACACCTGAACCAGCAACAGCGAACGAGCGTACGCGAGTGCACGCTCGTCTCTCTCAAGCCGGTGCTGTACGTCGCCAATGTGTCTCATGCCGATGCGCTCGACGGCCCGTCCGTGCGGGCGCTCCATGCTCTCGCCGCGCAGGACGGCGCGGAAGTGGTCGCGATCAGCGGAAGCGATGAGGCGGAAATCAGCGAATTGCCGCTTGAGGATCGCCCCGTCTTCCTCGCCGAACTCGGACTCGGGGAGCCGTCCGCCGCGCGTGTGATCCGCGCTGCGTATCGCGAACTCGGTCTCGTCGACTTCTTCACCGCCGGTGAGCGCGAGGTTCACGTCTGGACGTGCCGCACCGGAGACGCTGCGCCCGTCGCTGCAGGCAAGATTCACACCGAGATGGAGAAGAGCTTCGTCCGTCTCGAGGTCATCCCTCACAGAGCGATGATCGAACACGGGGGGGAACAGCCTGCGATCCAGGCCGGCGCACGCCGCCTCGAAGGCAAGGATTACGCCGTCCAAGACGGCGACGTGGTGGTCGTTCGATTCAGCCCACCGCGCTAGCGCAGCGCGTTACTTTCCCCACTCTGCGCAGAAGCCGACGGACGAGTCGACGGAGCACGAGAGCGACGCTGGGAATCGCCAGGATCTAGTGCTGCGCTGCAAGACCCGACCCCGAGTTCCGCTTGGGTGTGCAGTAGCTCTGCGTCTGGGCCGATTCCAGGGTCAAGGCCAGCATCGCCATGAGAAGGCGAAGCGGATGGGTCTAGTTCCTGCTTCCTGCTAGGGCCTTCACGATTGCTCGAATGCGCTCTCCCGCCCCGAGCGATGAAGTGACGTATTCAGCTGCATCCAGTTGGTGAACACCATCTACGCCGACACGCACTAGATAGAACGGCATCGCGACGCTTGGCGCAGCATCAGATGTCTCAGCCAAGATGAAATGCACCAATCTGGCCAATTCTCCACAGGGGATACCGTCCAATGGCTGTTGCAGAAGAGATAGGTAGTATGAGGCCAGGTTCTCTTGCCCGATCTTGTTGAAGCCCTCGGGTTGGTCCAGGATGAAGAATCTCCCGACCAGCCGAGCATCGAGAGCATAGACGACAGAGCGAACCCCACCGCCCAGATAGCCCGCCAGAATGAACTTGGCACTCGCCAAGAGTCGCTTCTCCTTGTCAGCGGCCGTATCAAGCCGACGATTGAGGACCTTCTCGAGCCCTCGGGCAACCTCATGAGCATCAGCAACCCGATCAGTGGACAATCCCATCTCCTGGACCGCATCCCGCAAGAACGGGACTCCTGCCGAGGCTGTCTCTGCAACGCCAACACAGCAATTCCTCGCGATCTGCACGAGCTTGTGAACCCCATCGATCGCCATGCCGTTGTTGATCGCACGCGAATCCGACCCCATTACGACACCGTCAGATCCACGCACAGCCAGTACGAGAGTCACGGGGAAGATCGTAGCTACTTCATCGAACACGGGCAATTGGCTGGATGCCTCGAAGGGACATGTGCTGATTGTAGAACGCGTTTGACTCACCCTGCCGGATCGGTCCAGCAGCGGAGCTAGTACCAGGATCAATGGAAACGGGCGAGTGTAATGCGCATCACGCGACCCTAGGGGATTCGAACTCGAAAGCGCAGGCGGTGTCTATCGATACAGGAATTCGAACTCTTACCGCGGAATCCATGAAGAGCGGGAAAGGCTGATACCATCAGTGATTGATGGATTACTCTGGAGGCTGGGGAATTCGAACCTGCCATGGGGCCCACGCGTCTCAGTGTCGGATGGACCACGTCGTCGCTTAGTCGGTCGGAGGCGACTTCGAAAGCCGCTTGCAGTCGCTAGGATCCCGTGCTGCATCGCAAGACTTGACCCTC
>Ga0075123_10000271_pt1 | contig 27506 bp, 34 predicted proteins | sample AntAceMetag02UKX_FD_69808 | JGI IMG/M metagenome (GOLD analysis project Ga0075123, IMG submission 69808) | Saline lake microbial communities from Ace Lake, Antarctica - Antarctic Ace Lake Metagenome 02UKX | ecosystem: Environmental > Aquatic > Non-marine Saline and Alkaline > Saline | place... | reverse complement strand
GTCTCAGCTCCACCAATACCTTCTGTTGGAGTGTATGTTGACGGAGACGCTTGAGGAGTTGGTGTGGCATCTTCTATTTTATTGTCAATTGCTTTAGTTGGTTTGATTTTCTTAACTCCACGAACCAACCCACTAGACGCAGATATTCCAAGTGCACCAAGAGCTTCTTCTGTGGCCCCAAGTGCAACCTTACCGTAATCAACATTACTTACATCTTGCGTTATAGCCATCTGATCAGAAAATTCAGATCCACCTCCAGATGCACCTTCTGAAAATAAGCTTTCAGCACCTTTGGCTAAAAATCTTAATGGTTTTTCAAGTTCGCCCGCTGACTTTAAAAATTGCTTTATAAAAGTAGTATTACCTGCAAAGGCTCTATCAGCACCAAATTTTTCAAATAAAGCTGAAGCAGCTTTCCATCCAGCTATAGTGTTGACTTCCTTCTCATTTGGTTCACTACCATTTGTAAGTCTAAATTCCTCAACACCATCCATAGTACCGCCTTCAGACATAGCAGCCATGGTTACAACACTTACACCTGGAGTAGCAAGAGGGACCATAAGTGGTAGGCTTTCAACCATCTTATAACCAAAGTGCGGAGCATTCTTTAATCCAAACAGTAGCGCACTTCCAAGCCCCTCATCTTCATACTTTTCTATGAATTCCTTGTTCACAGCTACACTTTTTCGTCTATCGACAACACTAGATCTGTCCTCAGCATTTTCACCAATTTCTTTAAACTCTTCTCTCTTCTCTCTATACTCAGTGGCAATCCTAAGCATATTCCTACCTGTTGGGCTACCAATAAACTCTTCTTGCTCGTCGGTAAGCGTCTCAGCATTAACTATACTATCAAACATCACCCTCTCATTATTGCCAATAACACCAGCTTTTGTTTTACCGCTAGCAACATGAGGAATATTGTTCCAAGTGTTAAAACTATCTTCAAGAGTGTTCCCTGGAGTAAAGCCAGACAATATACCTTTCTCAAATATATCTTTAACCATGCCTGTACCTGAATACAACATACCTGCAACATCAGCAACTTGACCAGCTATCCCACTGCCAAGTTTTGCATCCCAACTATACTTGTAGGCAAAATCTGCATCATATAGCTCTCGGTTCTTCTCAAGGTCGCTACGGGTCAAGTGCTGATGGTCACCATACACAAACAAGCCATCTGACCCAATCTGAATTTCCGGACTACCCTTATCGTCAAATCCTGTTCCAACTTCGCCTGTATACTTACCCTTTGCAGTTGCTGAATCAAATTGATTATTAGCATTTCTTCCACTCAATGTATCTGCTAAATTATCACCATCACTACTATAAACATCAGCAAGTGTTCTTCCATATCTATCAACACCTTTTTCAACATATTGTATATCGGACCCTTCTCCACCAAGTGCACCAAGTGCAGCTTTTTTAGCATCCAAACCTTCCTGCTTTATAGTTGCCTTTGTTACTGTCTCCCATGGTACTCCATACTTCGCACCATATGATCTCTGTTGACTCCTAAGGATCTTATTATTAGACAACCCAGTCTCTGTTGATTCAGCAGTGTTTATACCACCAGAAAGCCTAAGATTCTTTTCGGCTTCAAGTATGTTAAAAGTATCCCCATCAACGGCACTTACAAGCGTTGCCTTCTTACTAAAAATAGGTAAAGCCGCTTTTTTACGAGCAGCCTTGTTTTCCAACTTCTTTTCTTCACTTAAATATAGGTCATCAACACCAGAAAACTCAAACTTTCCAAAAGCCATTATTTGTCACCTTTTAATGCCTTTAACAGTACATCTCTTTCTTCTTTGGTATCAAGAGACCTGGTAAGATTTTTAGATTTGTCGAACAATGTTTTACCTAATAGTCCAGCACCAAGAGGTGTAAACATACTGGCTGTTTTGGCTACACGACCAACTTTTCCAGCTAAAGTAGCAGCTTTCACCAAAGTAGACTCTGGTGCCCTTGTAGCTCTTAGCTCAGCAGTCTCTTTTGCAACATCTTCTCTACTTAAGTTTGCCACGGCTGGCATGAATGTATTATTAGTACTACCATTCTTTCTACTAACTATGTTCCTAATCTCCTCATACACAGCAACATTAATTTGTTTAGCAGTAGCACTTGGATTGTTTATAAGCTCTATATTGTTTGTATCAAAACCAATAGTACTTCCAGCCTTAGTGACATTACTGATAGCCTCAGCTATTAGACCATCTGGAAGACTATCGTATGCTGGTGGAACTACATTGCGCATTGTGGCTATTTGATTTTTAAAGTTACTTATATCATAGTCGCTATCTTTATAGTTTTCGTTATACACCTTTGACACACTACTAGTTGTATCGTAATAACTTCTTACCTTGTCACCCTTAACAACCGATTTCCCCTTCTGTGTTCGTTCAAACTTTTGTTGCTCAGAAACCTTGGAGTTAAATTCCTTGCTCATGCTGTCAAGCTTATTTAGTCCGGACTCCTCTCTGAATTGCTTCTCCCTTGCGTCTCTCTTTGGACCAGCGGGGAAATTACGAAGATATTTGTTCATCTGCTTTGTCATTGTACTCAGCCTACCATCCAACATCTTACCGGCCTTAACTGCACCAGGAGCTATCTTCTGATCCTGATCTTGGAATGCAGAATAGTCAATCTTACCGTCTTCATCAAAAAACTCTAAATTCGTAGCCATAAAATCATTGATAGATTTCTCTATAACTGGAGAGAATGCATCAACTGCGCTTGAAATAAGTATATCACCTGACTTGCTTTCAACCTCATCCCTGTTCGACTTAAACCCACCGGTACTACCATTTAATTTTAAATCTTGAATCGCAAGTACAGTTGCATCTTTACGTGACACAAGTATTGGGCCAGAGCTGTCAAGATCTTTTGTATCACCTTCAAACTGTGGATTACTTTTAGTTTGGTTGATTGCAACGTTATCTATTTGCGCTTGTTCAATTGGATTAACACTAGTCGATCCGTCCCACATGGGCATTGGTCTTGATAATCCATTGGCAACGTCATAAGACCTGTTAAACTCATTGGCTTTTTGATTATACTTTTTGACAGATAATGCTTTTGAGAAAGCGTCCTGTTCCTTTTTATATTCAAACTTAGATAGATCCAATTCGTTCTGAATATTACGCTGAGCACCTGTCGCATCGGTTGTGGTTCTGAACTTGTCTTCAGCGAAATCCCGTGCATCAATCTCAGACGCAACCTTGCCTATCTGATCGCTATGCATACTAATATTGCTATCAGCGAAACTTTGCAACAATCCTTGCCTGTCATCTGGGGCAGCAGCCCTTAAGGCATTGACAGCTAGATCTGTTTCAGCTTGAATTTGATCATCACCGAACCCACTAGCTGCCTTGCCTATATTAGCTATTCCTTGCCCTATATCCTGTCTTGAACTATTAGCAGCAGCAAGCGCACCTGCACCACTAACAGTTCCAATATTCTTCCATGTTACTGCATTAGCCATGTCGTCACCTGCTGAATTAAATTATGCTACTACAAAGTTCTCTTTAGATCTGGCGCGAGCATCTTCCCTCTCAGCACGACTAACAGCTATGTCATCTCTCTGGGCTGCGTAATTCTTCTCCCACTGGGCATTCTGCGTACCAAGCTGTTCTTTGGCTAATTTTAATCCCTGCATCCCTTGCCAAGCTTGAGCTAACCCGCCAATACCACTAGTAACTGAACCGAAACCTTTAGCCGCTCCACCCCAATCAAATCCAGTATCAGGTGGTGCGATATCCTGTTGTGGAACACCGAAGTATCCACCGAGGTCACCACCTAAGCCCATCGCATCTATTCCCATCTTATTCCAGTCGTAACCAGTATCGCCAATCTGTGGCCGTTGGTCCATGTAATTACTTGCCATTTCATTACCTCCCGGTTAAACCGGCATTAATTGTGCTTCCATATCAAATGGAGCTTCTAGTAAATTATCTGTATCGAAAAATGATTCGCCTATCTCGTGAAACTTGTCGTAAAAATCAAAGTAACTACTTGCGTCCATTGGATTCACAGTAGTCCTTATACTGCTATTTATCAAGTCTTCTATCAAAACCTCACTGCCGACATAACCACCTTCTTCTTCTTCCAGCTCTTCACGCTGGTCACCAAGCAAGTTAATCTCATTGGCGTACCACTCTCTTTTTCCTTCAAACTCTCTTCCAATATCACCAAGAGACGATCCAGTGTATGTATTTACAGCTTGACTTAATGTTTTGAACGATGTTGACAGTATATCCATCAAACTCATACTTGAAAAACTAGAACTGATACTTCCAATACTTGCGAATGAACCAGTAGTCATCCTACCAGTAATATACATTGCTAACAATGCAGCTATGGCCCCAGCTATTAAACCAAGATCCCTAGATATACCGACAACTATCTTGCCCATTATATATCCAGCTATCATGAGCGCTCCCATAGCAATGACATCAGCAGCACCAAGCGCTGACAATGTAGCTCCGGTCATCTGTCCATAACTTATCCACGTAACAACAATTACAATGATGATCTGAGCTATTACCATCCACCAGCTTTTACTTTTGGTTTCTATGTCAGCTATATACATACTAACATGAAGTCCACTTAAGAAGTTATCAGCTAACTCATGGTTAGTAAGTACTTCTCCAATAGCAGGTATATACGGTACAGTTATACTATTTGGATCATCGTAGTTAAGTCTCCTCATCTTAACCACACCAGTCTCAGTATCCTTAATTCTTACCTTGCCACCAATACCAACTATCTTAATAAACCTTACGTCACCACCATCACATTCACCAAACATTATCTCAACTGGCTGTTCACCCTCTTCTGGCCACATACCAGCTTCCGCGGGAGGCTGCTCATACTCCTCCTCACGACTTGGATCACCCGAACTTGAACTTATGTACCAAAACTTACCAGAAGCGTTAGCACGGTCCTCGTATTGCGGTCCCATAATCTCATCGGCCAATACAGCAGCTACTGTCATAGTTTCGTCTGAGATCATTGAGAACGTAAATTCATAATAATAGTCATCTGTTTCAATAGTAATTATATTACACATTGCAGGAGTATAAACACTTGGGTTTATAGCACCTTCGACCTTTACAATTTCATTGTACCAACATGGATAAAATCCAAAGCTACCATCTCCCGCCTCAAGTCCATACTCTCTTATCTTGCTAAACAATAAATACAAATACCTACAACTAGCTTCAGAATTATCATGAATCCTTGTCCCAAAGTTAAGAAATACATGATCCATCTTGGAGTCGTAACCTTCCTCTTCCGCTCCCTCCATTACATCATCGATAAGCTTGCCTGTATCAACTCCAACAATCTTACCAAGCTTCTCTATATCATCTATTTTTGCTTCGTCAAACGCAGCATAGTAGTTTTCATTGTTAACCCTCAATGGAAGTGGCGGAAATGTTCTGAACTCTCCGCCTTCTTGCCCAAAACTAAAGTCAGGTTCTTCTATAGGATAATATGCAAGACCACACCGTTCAAATGATTCTGGTCTTTCCTCCTCGCTCCAACCACCCTCTGGTTCCTCTGGATCAATTTGTCCATATGAATAATAAACTACACTAAATATACCATCTGGTTTTAGTGGTATTTCTGGTTCAAGTTCTATAACTGTGTCAATTGGATTTTCACCGGCACCATGATCCAATGCGTATGCTATATATGCAGTGCCTGTAGCGTTCAACGATGCTCCTATAACACCAACACTCCTAAATCCATCGTTACCATCGTCTATGTCGACTATTGGCCGTTGTATGCAAGGTTGATATGGAGACACTGAGTTTTGGGCCATGTAGAAATTGATCCAATCGATAACACGCATATGGCCAACTCTCACACCAGTACACTCTCCACCAACTGGAACCAATGACTCATGATAAGCATTAGGTACAACTAGTAAGTTTATGTTTGAATCCGGAAACTCTATATTTGGAGTTACACCATCTTCAATTATATTTTGGAATTTATGAATATCCTTTCTACCAAGAATGGCGACCAAGGCTAGTCTTACGTGATCCATGAAGTCTTCTTCTCTCCTCATGGCTACTACTGCAGGTCCGATAAGGTCTGCAGTATTTGGATCATCTACCAAAGGCTGGTTATACATCTCAAACTGCCTTATTTCTGTATCAAATAACCCCATACTGCAGACCTCTTTGGATTCTTACGGTTGACTTGGTTTACCTACACTTGCGGCATCTTCTAGATTTGCTTCAGAATATATACTTCCAGTAATACCAACGCCTTCAATGTTTGCGTTTACAGATTGACCATCGATAATAGTCTTCATGTACTTTTGGTTAGCTGACCACAAAAATCCTTTTGCTTGTTCAGCTATCATTAGAGCCTGTTCAGCCAACACATCCAACTGCTTGTCTTCAGTAGCTCTCTTTGCGTCAAGTAATGCTCGCTCAGCATCTATCTTCTCACCTTGCTTGTATTCAGTAGCTTTCTTTGCGTCAAGTAATGCTCGCTCAGAATATGTCTTCTCACCTTGTTGTCCAATTAGAACAATCTCAGCATCAATCTTTCTAATTTGAGCGTCAATCAATTCAGCATTAGCCATACCAAGAAGGTACTGTACTGCATTGCTCATAGCCGCCTGAAGGCTGCTAGCGTAAGCATTTGCGTAATCAGCACCTTGGATCCTAGAAAGTCTAAACTGTGCGTCAAGATGCTTATTTACCGCTTCCATTAGGTCATCGAAAGTTCCTGAACCATGAACAGTAAATGCACCGTCCTGACTAACCTGTAATCCATCGGCAGCAGTTAAATCAGTATTGGTTAACTCAGCCATTAATCTATACTCCCTCTAGCAGCCTGTTCTTTCTCAAGACCTTTCAGTTCCTTTTCACTCAAAGGCTTTAACTCTTCAATACTATATTCTTTGGCCATAAAGCTAACCTTGTGAGGCTGTCCATTGGCGAGTTTTCCGTTCTTGAATTTCTGGCACATTTTTGCACCCATGACATCAAGTATCGCTTGAGGCACGTGCCATCCATTTTCATTGTCAAATGGAACCCACTTCTTAAGAGTACCAGCAGCACAAATAACTGTAATGGTTTGACCGGTCCATTCCTTCTTATCGTCATTGTTGCATCGAACGACTACACGAATCAACTTCCGCTGTTCATCTCTCAACCGCTTAATTCTTTCACTTTTGGTTTCAGCCACAGCTTCTACTTCTACTTTTGTTTCAACTTCTCCTACATCTTCCACATCTTCACCTTTGGTTAGTTCGTCATTGATCATCTGTTGTAGTTTAAGTTCGCCAGTAGAGTGATGAGGTTTAAGCCCCAAACTCTTCGCTTCTTCCATAAGTAAGTCTTTCTTAGAGTCCATCTTTACTCCTAAAAAGTTAATATTAGTTAACGTATCTCCAACCATATCCATTGGCCTTTCTACGCTCTCCCCTTGCACATCTTGCTATACCAGACCTATGGAATCCAGTCTTCACTTCTGCTTCCACAACAGAGTCAAACGTGCTTACACAGTTAGTATATATTATATTTTTACCTTTACCTGATATCTCGAACTGCATAACTTTTTTTATCTTATCTTTTTTTGCGCTTTCAGAGAAGGTTAACCACTGACAATTTTCTTTACAATAGTCACTGTTGTTATCTATTCGATCTATTGATCCACCATCAAAGTATGTCGGCCCCATGTCTTTCCAAAATTCATTGAAATTTGACCATGATACATCATACTTAATTCCTTTCTCACGCTTCTTGTCGTCACATCTCTGCTTCATTCCCTTCCATATCGCATGTTGCCTAGTGTTACACATGTGATGCTTACACTTCATATGATACGGCCTACACTTTACACAGGTTTTTGCTTTCTTGCCGTAATATATATCAACCTCAACTTTCTCAAAGCACTCTGGGCACATAAACAAACCAAACCTTCTACCCCTGATATTGCCATTCTTAGATACTGTTTCTTTGATACCAAGATCTTCAACACATTCCATAATAACCTCTACAATTAATGTTTAGTTAAACTATAACTACCTAGTCACACCACACATTAACCGTAGAGGATACACAAGCTAAAATCCTCATTTATTGACTGTTCGTATATCAATAAAACTTAAGTGCCTGTTTTTACTCTTCAATTGCAGTGTATATCAATGCAATCCATTCTGGACGTGTTATTAGAGTCCCATACCAGAATCTCAAACTGTAAAAGCCCTTCTTACCATACGGGTCATTATACGCATCAGCAGTAGCAACGCCAGGCTTCTTGTGAATAATACTAAACTTCACAGACTTTCCGGAAGAACTAAAGCTAATAGTTGAGAAACTACCTGAACCAACAAACAACATTGGAGCTACATCAAAATGGTCAGTACCTTCAACATCAGTAACTGCACAATTCTGATCATTCGCACCAGCAGCAGCACCACCACCTTCCCATCGCATCATCTCTGGGGCTACAATAAAGCGAGTACGACCAATTGCACCCTCCTCACCAACAGCAACATTACCAGCCTGAGCATAAGAGGCAACCTCTTTCCAAGCAGCAACATCATGCAGATCAACCATTCCCTCAAGAGTCTGAAGAAGTTCTGATCCAACATAACAATAACGAGCAGCACTAATAACCTTGGTATCGATCATACGTGAACCACTAATAAGCTTGGTTCCTTTTGGACACTTATTGTCATCCAAGGTAATATTGATCTTCAAAAGATCCTTATAATTAACGATACAATCAGAAGCAGCATTACCATCAATAGTTTCAACAGTGGTTACACCGCCAGCAAACAAACTTACACCAGCAGCAGCAATAAGATCAAGCTGAAGGTTATCTTCAACAAGCTCATTAGCAGCAACGAGTGATTCGGTCATAATGTGATCAAGCAGCATGTCGTCAGTATCAAACTGAATAGAATCTTCAGTATAAGTACTAAAGAAACCCTGCTCAGCAATAGAACCCTCAAGTGTAGTACGAGAGTGACCGATTCTATTCACCATCCCACCTTCCTCAGTGAGAGCAGGAAGACGCTTCGTAATGGTTCCGACATCCTTAGATCCACCATACAAAGAAAGCCCACCACTCATTGCAACCATTGTAGCGGCAACGTAACCAGTAGCGGCTTCAGCGAGTGCAGCGGTACTGAAACCAGCAGCATTACCAGCAACAGTAGCATCTGGAACCAAAACATTATCTGCGGTGAACAGATGAAACTTGTCCATAATCAGAGTTGCACCAGCAGCATCAAGCCCCTGATCATTCACATTACGATCATCCAAGACCGGAATGTATTCATACTTTTTAATCTTTTTACCATGATACTTAGGCATCACAGTAGTATCTGCCAACTGTTGGAATACCTGACGGTTACGAATGGCAATAAGAGCCTTGCGTTGCCATTTAAACAGATTAAACTGTTCACCTTCTGGAGCACCAACATCAACACTTGACTTCAAACCGTTTACGGGATCACTATAAATCATAACTTTTACCTAATTTCCTTTAGCCAACCTCTGCCATAAAGTCTGCATCAGACATCTTATCATAATCTTTTTCAGACTTCTTTGACTTTGGTTTACCTTTAATTGGAGCAGCAGCTTTCTTGCGCTTTTTGCGACTAGCTTCCTGCTTCTTCTTAGCTTCTTTTACCAATGGATTAGGTTCTTTGTTTTTTGGATCAGATTCTTTCTTAACGCCATCACCCTCAAGAACCCCATTTTTCTGCAGTACCTGCGTTGCCTCACGGTACGCCTCAATGCTAGACAAACCTTTCATCCTACCTAAAGTTTGTTCTTTTTCAACATGAGCTTGCACTGCATCAAATACACCACTTTGAATGTGGCTATCTATAATACCTACGATCTCAGGATTTTCGGCTATAATACCTCTACTTTTCTGGTCCCATTGCTCTCCCATCACGGCTATTGACCTATCATAGCTTTCATTGCCACGAATATTGTCAATCGCTTGGTCGAGATCGAACTCAGAATCAGAGACACCATAATCTTTCGGCTTATACTCTTCGCCAGCCTCAGTATCGATATCAAGTGGATCTACTCCCGCTTCCTTAATTAGCTTAGCAATTGCACCAGGATCTTTCTTATCCAAATCAATAAGGCGATTTATCTTATCTACATCAAGCAAATCGTTATTCTTAAGACTTTTGATAATCTTCAAATGTGGTTTAAGCTCTGACATCCGCTTTTGATACCCAACACCCATTTGCATGAGTCGTCTGGCATCTTCCACATTATCTACCTGCATGTACTTACCATTGGCTTTAAATGGCGCAAATAAATCCTTATAACCAGCTTCAAAGTCGATATCAGGGGTATCTTCAGTATCTTGCTCTCCATCGAGAGTTTCCGTGTCTTTGTCTACTTGACCATCATCTTCTTCACTGCCATCTTCTGACTCATCATCTTCATCGTCTGATTGGTCATCATCCAGAGTGTCCTCTTGATCATCGACATCAGCTTCATCCAAATCTTCATCAGGTCCATCTTGTTCATCGTTCACTACTTCACTATTTACTTCGGCAACGGTTCCAATAGGATCGTCAGACTCAGTTGCTTCCATAAAATCATCATCACTCATATTCTCAAGATCAACGGTTTCGTCAATGCCATTAGCCATTAATTAACCTCCGGATCAACTTCTCTATCAAGTTCGTCCCGTGCAGCCTTAACATGCTCTTCCATCTCATTACCCTGTAGAACAGTTACCCTGAGCCAACGCTGAAAATAGGCAATACCGTATAGCATCTTTTGCATCTCAAGCTTAGTCCTATCGTCAAGATTATCTTCACCCAGACAGGACACAAGTCTCATAGACTCTTCCTGGAAATAATGATGGCCAACTACCTTATTAACCAATGGATTTTCAAGCATCTTGTTGATATCATCTCTCAAAGCTATGGCATGTTCTGCCTCTTCAATACTGATACGAATTTCTTCCATTTCACCTAAATTCTCGTCTTGCATACAGGGTCACCTTATGAATGTGTTAATTATTATTGTACACCAGCATTACCATCACCGACAGCACCAGCACCTTGTTCATCAGCTATCATTAAATCAACCAACTTCTGTTCATTCTTATTCTTACTATCATTATCTTGTTTGTCAAGTTCATGTTGTCTATGTACTCCAGACTCTTGCTCGACAAAGTCAAGATCTTCTTTATCAGACTTACTATTAAGACTTCTACCTTTTGCAATCTCTGTTTCTGTCTTAGCCTGCTTAAGCCCAACGTCCACAGCATTCTCTTGGCCCTTAGCCTGTTCATTGTAAACCTGAGCTTCCAACAACTGAATCTCAAGCTTAGCCTTATACGCAGCAGCGGGATCTGGTTGTGGCTGGTATTCAGATATCATCTTACTAAGTTCTGGCATCTTTCTAAGCCTGGCTATATCGCTAAGTATAATCTGCTTAAATTCAAACGGCATAGTCTCACCTGCGGTCTGCAACATAAACTCTAGGCCAGCAGCTTTCTCATTATCAGCTTCCGGAGTACTAATACTCAATGTAATATCAAACTCTCCAGCAAGATCATCTCTGCTTATATTAACAAATTCTTCATCAGTTATCCTAAGAATTTCCTCATCACTGATAAATTCTTGGTTCATACTTATAATCTTTCTACCTATCTGCACGATTCCATTAGCAAGCCGTCTAAGTATGTCAAGTTCTCTTTTGGTTGTAGCGTCTGTAGCAAGCCTAGCTCCACCAACACTGTTTCCAAGTGAATTCCCTGTAATGCCACCGCTACTAAATGCTTTAACGCCAGTAAGACTCTCAGCTTCATTTGAAGTGTATCCAATCATATCCATAGCGCTTCTTGGAACATCAGGATATGTACCCATGTGAAATGCTTGCCTTGGGTCAACATTAGCATTGAACTTATAATCATCACCACGTTCATACTTACGTGCATTGACTGGATCAAGAGCGTCTTTACGGCTACCTTGCTGCCCATTTGCACTTCGACCCATTACATCAAGAATACCTCGTGTAACAGCACCTATGACCTTTTGATTGTCCTCAATCAACGCACCATCTGGTTCACCGTAAACCTGCTTCCTACGTGGAAGGAATTGAACCAATGCAAAAGGTATCTTTTTATCTGGGAATGGAGTTTCTTCCAGTCTAAGCATAACGTCACCTGCCCACGCAGCTACAATAGGTTTCGTTACTCCATTACCATCTATATCCCAATATCCAAAATACCTATAAACAACAAACTTCTTTCTAGCATCGTCTCTAAACCTAAAGTTACTTGCATCTGCACTTTCAAAGTCACTATCGGTCAAACTATCAGATGAATCGATAGATATCTTATCTATATTCTTATACCTACCATCTTTCTTAAGCTCACTCTTACTTGTCTCAAAACTCCTAATAACAAACTCTGCTTTATCAAGATCACCATCGCAAGTTGGATCTATTATTGTATTATTATAGTGACATATTTCTAATGTTGGTTGGTTCTTAACTGAAACAGTTTTAACCTGCAACTCAACACCAACCTGAACAGTTTCACCTGTTGCTGGGTCGATCCCCATAACTGGAACTTCTACTTCACGTTCGTCATCTTCTTCTTCCCAGCCTAACTCAACTATTACTGTTCCCTCGTCAACACACGTTCTGATAAATTCATCTATAAACTTAACTTTATTCAATTGATGGTTAAACTGATAGTTCAGTACCTGTGCATTCTGTATGGCTGATTGCTTGTCTTCAAATGTATTTGGAGCAACATTAAATAAATCTGTAGTGCTAAGAAATGGATCACTAAGACTTGGATACCTCCACTCAGCTTGTTTCCTGATAACCTTTGGTACTATCTTGCTCCTACCAGCCTTAGTCTTGATTATCTGCTCACCGTTATAGTTCTTGAGCCAGTTATCAACTTCTGTGACATGGGCATTGTGTGCATGTTCTGCCTCAGTAACGTCAGCCTTCAAATCTTGCAAACTTGGAGCATTTTTCCAATCAACGAGACTATCATTATTTATATCATCGGACATCACTAACCTCGTTTAACTATGTTTAACTTAATTATATTCTTTTTAGAAATACTAGAAACTATTTTTCTGCTTGAAACATGAACACTTATAGTTCTTCTTACCATATTAAATATAATTTTACTATTTATCACGGTATCTTCTTTGGTATGGTTTGAACTACTTGGAACATTCCAGCGGCAACTGTTGACACAATTCCACTACCAATCAGTTTAACATCGTAATGCATATTCCTAGATGGAACCAGCGTCATAGTTACCTTTGAAGGTATGGTGATTGAACCAATTCCATTAGTTGAATCATCACCAACCTCAAATAAGGTAGTCACCTTAAAGTCACCTATGACACCATCCTTACTATCTTTATTTAACTTTGCTGAAAATATAAGCGTCATCCCAGTAATATCTACAGGCGACCCATCAGAATACGTAAGCTTAACATCATATATTGGTGTGTCGCCTCTATATATTGGACACAAGTCTTCTCTAATTAAACAATCCATAGCTGCTCCAATTTCCTAAAGACAAAACTTCTGATACTTCTCAAGGGTAATCTCCCAATGCGCAGCACCTCCGGCATTGTAAAATTCTTCGTGATACATTGCCATTCCTTCAAGAGTACTTGGTATTGGGCCAGGTGCTCTGTAGTATTTCACTCTTGCCATTAGTATATTAAGGGCAATGTTGTATTCAAGTGCGTCTACATCAGGCATCCCAACATGGCAAGCTGAAAAAATCTGCTCCTTAAGCTTATCCCTGAAGTGCAAATATGACCCATAATTGTCACGCATTGTTGCTGGCTCAACCTGCATCAATCCCTTAGCTGGCCCCTTTACCTGGTGCAGATACGTGCCGAGGTCAGATTCGGAAGCAGCGGTCATCATCAATAGTGTCACAGCATCTTCAGAGTAGAAGTTGTCTACCTTCTTCAACACCCTTATGATTAGATCACGCAACTGGTCTTTATTAAAACTCATATCACATCCACAACCTATAAATTTTATGTCCTTCAAACGAGTGGGACCTTCTACTATTTGGATCAGACAACTCAGCGTCCTCAAGATCATTACCAGCATCATACGTCATACCAGAAGCGTGATAAAGCGCCAGTATTACCTGACGCTTCGTAGCAATTACCTTTGGTTCTCGTTTAAACCAGTTCCACATACTACTCAATAATCCCAAGAGCTTTCTCAGCAGCATCAAGAAGTGGGAGCATAATTTTATCATCCACCTTCGTCTCAGTATCCTTAACAAACTCACGAGCCAATCCAATCAGTTTTTTACCATAAATCTTGAAGTTGTCAGGGGTAATCATATCCTCTACTAATCCGAGGATAATAGGAAGGGCCATCTTAAGTACTAAATTATTCATTTGTTTCTCCTGTTTTTAAACCAAACCCAAAGCTTGGATACGGGTACCATTACCCTAAATTTTTTATTCTTTTCTTTCGGGCCGTACTGGCCCTCATATATGGGACTATCCCAAACAAGCTTGTCCCGACCAACATCACTAATGCTATTGCTGTATGATTCCTTCTTTTTACACACTTGTAAAGCCTCCAGTTTGCGGCAAAGAATGGGACACCAATGTAGTATGCCCGGTCGTGTTTTTGGCAGCAGTGGCTCCAATTACCTTCTGGGAAAAACGTGCAAAAGTCTTTCGTTGACGTACTTACAAGCTGATGTTTCGTCATCACACCAAATCCTCATTCGATTAAAGTAGGTTACTTGCTTTCGGGCCATGACCCTATCCTCTACACTGAGACTACTTTACTTTTAATAGAAACGCCACCAAGTACAGTAATCTTTCAATTATCACTGCTCATTCTACTGGAAACGAGGTTTCTGTACCATTGTCGTAAGCATACGCTCCTGTTCCCAAGAACAACTCACTTGCTGCTGATTGGTAGTTTGAATGAGAGTCAGCTCTTGTAGACTGAAAGAATACATCACGACCAGCAGTAATACCCTGAGTAGTATCGTCACCACTCTGCCAGAACAACGGAACCAGTGGAGTAACTATACGACCAACACCAAGTACCCAATCAAGGGCCGAGTCTTCTTTGTAGAAGTTCTGTTGTCCCATGTTACCAGCGAAGGCCATGGCCATAGCAATCCTTGCACCCTCGGAAGTGGAAGCGTTCATGCCTTTTGTGAAAGCTTTGAATCTATCTGTGTTAGCCTGAGCTATCAAATTATTAGTTTTCTCGTGAGCACCACACCCAGACAGCAACATAAATACTATGATCACACACCCTATTGACCTCCACATCACTTGTCCCCCTTACTTAAATTGTCAAGCTTCTCGAATACAAAAACCAATTGCTTTTCTATGTTCTCCAGCGCAGCAGCTACACTACTGTCAATATGGTTATGTTGTTCCTTGTTCTGGGCCATCCACATATCAAACCTTGTTTGCCACAACTCTTGCTTGGCATTACAGAGACTTAGTGGCGTTACGTTTTCTCCTAGTTTCTCAATTGCATTAACTATTTTTTGATCCATTTGCTCTTTAAGTGCCACGATACTAGCAGTGTTCTTACTTGACTTGTTCTTCAAAAAGAAGAAACTCCCCATTCCGGCACTAGTCACAACTCCTAATGCCCATTCCACTACAAGATCTGGCACATCCATATTGAGATTCCTTTATACTTCTGGTTTAACTTCAAGAGCTTGACCTTCACCTTTTGTCAGTAATACACCCAATGATTCTTGGTAGATCAACCTCTCGGTGTTCATTAGAGCGTCATTTCCAACTTGTATCCTGAATCTCCAAGTACCGTCAGCAAGTTCAGTCTGTGTTGACTTACGAAAATAATCTTCATAAGCTATTCGCTCATCTTCTGCGTCTTTACTGTTTGGCCAGTCTACAGGAACAAGATTGTCTTTCTCGGCAGTAGTAAATACATGGTAAAACATACCATCATCTAGTATACAACCATATCCATGACAGGCAGCATATGCCTCCGCAGTAAACAGGTTCTCGCCAGCATCGCTAAATTGATATATTGTTCCAAGAGCATGCTCTTTATTTGTTGAAGATCTGCGCCTGAATCGTTCTCCGATTTCAATCATCACCGGTTCGTCAATCACTTCTTCTGGTACTATTATTTTTAATGCCATTTCTATCTCCCGTTAAGTGAATATCCCGTATGGGTAAGCGTCTTTCTCTACCGTCTATGGTTTCAAATATCAATAATATTATCAAAGACAGCCGAGGAGCTTAATCTCAGCATCCTCAGCCGTGGTACGTGGTGTTTTATAATCCCATCGCTCGACTGGTTTACCCTCACAAGCTGTCATATAGTACTGTTTGTTTTGGTTCATTACTGGGTTTACTTCTCTTATGGAAATTGAACTTAACTCGACAGTTGCTGACAACGGTTCGATGTTGATATCTGGAATAGTTCCATCTGCTACTATGGTGAGGGGTGTACCTTCCCATGTAGTGTACGCGAGAGAACCAACCTTTATCCTGAAAGACCCAGCCTCCAGCTCACAGTCAACATTGTAAGTTGCCGACAGCGTTACATCACCTAACTGAGACACTACTGGTCCAAAAGCCGCTCCAGAGTATGTAAGGACTTTATTGGCTACAGTCCACCCAGTTCCAAGGGTCCAATCATCAGCACCATAAATAAACTGACCATTGATTACAATATCAGCCCCAAGCTCACCCCAATTGGTTTGTGTCATAGGTAGTGGATGCCCAAGTCCATCAGTAAGATAATTCCCACTGGTACTAGCAGCTTCCATATCCATAATAGCCTGAGACACCATAGGCTCACCATTCCAGAATGTAGGGATAGTTACGCTATATGTGCCTATAATGTTACCCTCTGAGTCGTGACAGTCTAGTCCTTCGCCTTCGTTGATTGGAATAAGAGTTCCATTAATATCCACATTTCTTATGATCCCACTAAACGAAACGGTGTTTACTGAAATGTTTTTGATAGCGAAGGATACACCTGTTGGTATGTTAATGCTCTGCGTTTGATCTCCAACTGTAAGAGTGAGTACACCGTTGACTCTCACAAACGAACCAAACCCTGTAACATTAGTTACTAAACTAAAGTATCTAGTGTTGTCATCATTTAATTTGGCAGACCATTTTCCACCTAGAATCCTAAGCAAGCAAGGACCAGCACCAGCACCAAACAACATCTGGTGAACTAGATTACCTGCGCTTGAATCAACATAAAAAGTTATGTAAAAATCGTCATTGAATACCACTTCAGTATCTAGTATTATTTCATCATCAATCCCATTAAAAGTACCAATAGGGCTAGTCTCAGGTGCGTAATGCGTATCTTTACAAAAGTTAAATGTTCCGCCTTTGTGATAAACATCAAATTGACTAACAGGGTAAGGGTACATCACGTCATCACCAGTAATCTCCCACCAACCATCAACAGCATTAGGGTTATACCCAGACGACTGAACACCAGCTCTCATGTTAGCTGTAGTCCCATCCCACGTAATGGTATGTAATCCGGTGTCGTCCCACGAGGTTAGTCCAGCTAGTGGACCTTCACTTAATCTAAAATGTGCAAATAGAGTACTCATGCTCCAGCCTCCCTCATCTTATGGTGCACAACTTCATCGCTGGTTAGCTCCCTCCCGAGAACTTCTCTGGCTATATCTCTATGTTCCCTGACTCTATCGCCATGCCTGTCTGTAATATAAATATAACCTTGACTGCTCAGCCTAGATACACCATTCCAAAAATGCGAGTTCTCACCGCTTACCTTTTCCAAGAATGAGCATCCGCATGAAAATGTATTGTTTCCACTAAGGTTATCACCCATAACAGCTACTGCGTTTCCACAGTCACACTCGCAGTGCCAAATTTCGTCTATACGTAAGACTGTGAGTCTTCCGAACTTATGCCCTGTGAGATTTTCTTTTTTTCCCAACCTACTTAACCAATCAATCATAAGTCAGTCCATACGTTGAGGTCATAGAATGTACCAGCAGTTGTGAATGTTATTTCCTTCAGTACTGTATCAACAACAGCAGTAGCAGTTCCTTGATACGTTATAGTAGCATCAGAAGGCATATCCGGCATGGATAGTTTTTCATCAGTACCGTTCACAAAAATACAACTAGACTTGCTCATATCAAAGTTTTCAGCGTCTGGCTTCTTCCATGAGTCTAGTTTTTGATCTACACCATCATCATTTCCCCTGAGCCAAACAAGGAGGTCTTCTGAGTATGGAGGCTGAGTCAACACCCCACCACCAACTGGCAATCCGAATGGATTACCTATTGTTGGCGCAATTATCTTCATTATAGTCGGATAGATAACACCCATGTCAATTAATTCCTTATAATAACAGGTTGTTTACTAGGCTTCTTTCTATGATACAGTCTAACCCCAGTGCCTACCGCAGTAATCCTTAGTTTTATTGGAGCGAATATGCTTTTAGCTGTATTATCTACATCAAGATTGGCACTAACTCCTCCATCTTTATATTCAAACCAATCAGAGGTAGTCTCACCCATCTGATCTACAGCTACTGTTCCTGTTGGGTCTGTCATGGCAATTGTAATCTTATCACCATCGGGGCTAAGCATCTTAACCCCTCCTGCTTGTTCTATCCACATAACGCCCTCTCTACGGGTTTATTAAATTAATGCCATCCACCACTGAAATCATAGGCCAATATATCGGCAGCAGTACTACTTGCGTTAGACATGATAGCCTTAATGGCAATAATGTGTCCAGCCATGGTAGTATAATTATCAGAACCACGAAGGAAATATTCTTTAGCAAATGTTATAAACTCTTCATTTGTAAATGGAACAAACCCTTCTGTAGTAAGCCAAGATCCAGCATTAACAGTACCACGAAATGTTAAAATTGGATCTGTTCCAAGTTGAGATAAACAATCATTCTGTGTAGCCTGAATTGATTCTTTATCAGAAGTAAAGCTAACACCATTATAACTAAAATCTTTAAGATTTTCTTCTTTTTTTCGTTCAGCTAATGCTTCATTATGGTTTTTAAACGCAAGGTCCTTGGCAACATCAACATCGAGACCATAATACTCATTAAGCTTGTTCTGTGCTATTTGATTAACATCATTAAGAATCAAATCATAGGTGTCATAAGGAACGCTTTTCTTGATACCATCTACAATATGAAAACCTTTATCTGGTTCGTAATTAACTTTAACCATTCCTGCAAATGATACTGACGGTACACATCTGTTAAAATCTTCAACCGTATCAAATGCAACTTCATTTCCATTACTATCTCTAAGAAGTATAAACTTAGCTTTTTCTAACAACAATATTCTTTTCATTATCTATTCCATTGCAAAAGGTAGATTTCCTTTTACTATAAAGTTTAATGCGAACCAAGGAGGTAATCCCTCTCCAGACCACGTAATAGCATGATCATGATCAACTATCTCTGGATGTTGTCTATCACATGACATAGTTGCTGGCCCTGTATACATATGAGTATGACCAAACGAATCTGTAAGACCATCAACGACAAGTTGATTATCACCAGAAATAGTACCATCACCAGTAGCTGACGCTTTAATGAAGCAATCTCTAAGGTCAAGAGTGCCTAGTGTACCATCACATTTTAACCAACCCTCTGGAATAATATCTGATTGGTACATAACAATAGGATTACCACCAATCCTAGCAGCAGCAGCCTTCCACGCCCTTAGAACAACATGTTTAATCTGACCTGTAACTGTAGTATTGGCTAAAGTATGGTCATGAGCAAACTGCGAACCTTGCCAAGTATTTGTATTTCCGCAACCAAAGTCCGCCATATTTGGCCACATTGTCATATGATCATGACTCATAATAGAACTGTTGGTAGCTATACTATGTGCAGCAGCTCCAGCACCGGTTACACTAAAACCTTTAGCATAACCTCCATTTGCTTCAAGAGCATCAAACGCTATAGCATTACTAATCTCACCATCAGAGAATAATATACCATTTTCTGGAACAAATGATTTAGCTGTAGCTTGTATCAGTTTAAGATTTGAAGACTCAGGTTTGTAAGAAAAATCTACAGTATGATCGTGAGCACCCTGTGGTGTATATGTGGTACCGGGTTTACCACTACCATTACCCCAATCTGTACCATATGCACTCTGTAAACCACCAGTATGAGCACCACTAGTTGTTGTTGTAGTAGTAATCAATGGAGAATCTGTAGCCCCTAAAGTCTTTGTACCTGATGCACCAACAATATAAAAGTCATCAGCATAAGTAAACGCTTGAAAGCCAGTAGGGATGATTAGACTATCCAACCCTATAATGGCTCCAATCGGTAGCATAATACCGCTGGAACCAACAGTATACCACCAATTTTTAAACATACCCTACCCCACAAACACCACCATCAATATTAAAACCACCATCCTCACTACAAAAGACAAGTCTATCTCTATATGCAGACAATGTTGGAACTGATCCACCTGGCCACTTAACAGCTGGGCTCCAAGTAATGTTATGATTAGAACTATTAAGTATTAACATTATAGTTTTATGTAAATTAGATTCAAAACCAGTAAAATAAATACTTGTTGCTCCAGCAATATTTATAGTAAATACATCACCAAGAGATACGTCTATAACAATTGCTCCTGATGTTTCTACAACATTTACTGAAGTGTTTCCACCTGAACCAATAGCAACCCACATTGTATTGTTAAATACAGATGCAGTATGTTCTTGAATACAGCGCCAAATATTTAAACCATAAACAACAATATCTCCAACATAATATTTAGCTGATAATGAATGAAATTTAACTGCTATAATATCAATAGGATTTCCATATGGATCACCAATACCAAACTTAAGATCTGTTGTATTTACAAACATCTCTCCATGTCGCATTGATCCATTATCTGGTTCATCGCTTGCAGTATCGTAGATATCTGCATCTTGCGCATCGTTCATAACCTCAATAGTAATACGACCTTCAACACTACTAGCAGCACCATGTGCTTGATTAAAAGCTTCACAAGTGAATACATTACCACTTGTATTTGTAACCTTTATTACTTCTTCTTCTACAGTAACATACATCCAATCTCCAGAAGAGAGGATTGGAAACTGTGAAGCACTTGCAACAATCATCACAGTATGGCCAACCTCAACCGGAGAGTTAAGTACCGTAGAAGCATTATTGCTATATCTAACTTTCATATCTAACCCTCTTTCTGGTTATAAACTAACGTTATGCTACAGTAATTGTCCATATAATTGTCATAACGTCACCATCACCCTTGTTAACAACGTCAAACACTGTACGTGCAAGCATTACACCACCAGTTGCTTGATCGAATAGTCCAGCTTCAGTCAGAGCACCATCACCATCACCATTACCCCAAGTACATGCATACTGAACTGTATTGGCAGTAAGAGAACCACCGGCAGTTTGTAAAGCATTACGGTCCACAGCACTAACTAATGCAGTTTGTCCAGCAGCTGCGCTAGCAGTACCTGAACCAACCTCCATATGGGTCATTGCATTTCCAACACCAGTCATCATACCGGCAACCCATTCTTTACCGGCATCAACAACAAGGTTGTTAAATTCGCTGTGAAGGTTTCCGTTCATAAGCACTTGAAGCTTACCTGTGACTTTTACATTCGCTTTTACGTTCATCCTATACTCCTGTTACAATAATTTGTACTTCTTCTGTAAGTCCAACAACCGTAATGACTGTAGACTCATTATTACTACCATTAATTATTAACTCATTAAATAAAAACGAATTAAACGGACTATAATTACCTTCATCACCAACTTCATTATTAAACTCTTTGGTAATGGAATCTTCTACTTCAAGTAGATCACAGATACTCTTCCCACCAATTTGTGCAGTAAAATGCTCAATAAAGCTAACACTATCAGTTGCATCATATTGGATAGTTTTAGTAAGTCCAATCTCAGTTACATCACTAACAAATGAATTATCTTCAACAAATCCATCATCAATTGTTCCATCAGATATGTTTCCATATAGACTATCGTCAGTATCAACAGAATCTACTTTGGAAAAACTAATCTCTTTATTAAAATATTCAACTGGATATATTATATCATTAAGCCTTACTATAGCCCTAGACAAATCAATATTAATATCTTCTTGCATAAAGATTGCGTCATCAAAATCAGACAATCTTCTAACACCTACATTGAATTGTGTTTCATTGAACAATGCAGTACCAAGTCCACTACGTACTTGACTAATATACTTGTACAATACCTTACGTTGCTCATCTAAGGCATCAATTGGATCAATTTTGTTTTTTGTAATATCATAACCAAGACTATCTTTAAAATAAACATCTTGATCAGTGCCGTCGAACCATCTGTTTAGACTAGATTCAATCTTACATGCGAATGCCCAAACAGCCATTACTTACCTCCTGCACATTCTTTGAAATATTCATCGAATGGATTACAATAGAAATCCTCTCTAACTTCAAAAGGTATATAGTTTCTAGCAGTAACTATTCTATCACCACTTCTGTCAGACCCCTTATATCTAACTTCAACCAATCCAATATATTTACCATGCTCACCTCCAAACGAAGCACCGTCGAACCTAAATATAACCTTACCTTCTTCAAGTGGTTGCATTGGAACTCCAATAATTTCACTATGAAGCTCATCGGAGTTTTCTTCTTTTATGTACATTATTACTTCATTAAAACCAGCAAGACTCAGGTCTGGCCACTCCCATTGAGAATATAATGAATCTTCACTCTGACAGTCGCTAGACCTGAGATCGACAACAACCTCTTCAAGTCTGTCTTGTGCTGATATGAATATAGTATCTGTATACTTATTGTTAGAAATATTATATGGATCAAATGAATTAAAATTACTAGACATTATACTATTGCTCCATGGTAGCGTTATAGTTCAGAACTTCTAACAATTTGTCTTGAGATACTGTATGTATAAATTTATTCATACAAATCCTCTCTCTTCAAGCTTAACGTTACTATTAAGATTATCGATTGCAGCAAGACCGCTTGTTTCAATGGCCTTACAGTCGGCGATGTATCTCATATAGTAAGTATTGTTTGTCTTATCAACATGTCCGTCAACACCAAGGAACGCTTTATACGCAACGTAATCAAGTATGGCTTGTGTGAATGCACTTGTAATAGAAATCTTATCTGTCGGTCCAGTTACCTTTTTCGGACTTGCAATGTAAATCAAACTAACCCTAACCTGACTATTGAGATCCTCTCCTTTAACCAAACAAACAAATGGCTCAGGAAACATTAAGCTCAATGCCTTGTCAGTCTTATCAACCAACACTTTACGTTCATTATTAAGAGGAACCTGAGTCCCATCTTCTAGCGCAGCATTAATTGGATAAACAAAGTCATCTGGCAACGCAAATGTTTTATTGTTCTCTATGTCTTCTAGTAGGAATTCTTTCTGAAGGAGGGCAAACTTTTCATGTAAAGCTGAGTTCGCTAAATTAAGGAGGCCAATGATATCTTGGAGATTCTTCTCTTGGATCTCATCTCTGAAATCACCACCTATATTCGCTAAGCCAAGAGGCTTTAATTCACTTGCTACTAGCAAGTTGATATACTCATACACTAACATTATTTGCTCCACGCATAGTTAATTGATACAACCTTTATAAACCAAACAAATAGCAATGTCAAACAAAGTAAGAGCTTTCCTCACTATCCTCATCCAACGACCTATTACCCCATACTCCACCATCACCAGCAGGCTTAGCTGTCTCATCCTCATATTCAGCACCACTTGGTCTCCATGTCTCCATCTCACCCAACATACTAACAGTATCTATCTGGTCGTCGTGAGCCGACTTAAACCCTTTTATGGTAGCCAATCTCAACTCCTGAAGTATTTCCATTAACTCACTACTCTCCATCAACTCTTCTGGAAAGTGTATCTTACCTGCCTTGAACAGAGGCACAGCATTCATCTGGAACCTACTCATCTTATCCTTCGTTGGCCTCAATCCAGGCTTATTTGAACCAATAGGACAAGCTAAATTAAAGAAGTTGTTCCTGTCGTTCATCAACTGTTTGATCCAAGAAAGAAACCCACCCTGTTGTCCAGTTATCTCAACTCCAACCGACTGTGGTTGCCACTTTTGAGCCAATCTAAACAAATGATTCATGCTCTCGTCCATCAACATTTTCTTACATACACCGTCAACCCAATACCAATCACCAATACTATTCAGGCCCCAAACATTCTGAACACTAAAGTCTGCATGTTCCTTATCGCTAGTCGCAAAGTCTGTAGTAATATAAAAGTTGTATGCACCCTTGTTCTTAACCACACTTCTTCGCTTGTACCACTGTAAATCACCATCCTCAATCAATCTTTCCTCGTCACTCATAATCCTCAACATAAGCTCCTGGTTAAAACTATTGATCTTCCCAGTCAACACAGCTTTATCGTATCTAGCCTTAACAAATTCATACGGAAACCTGTCTTCCCAGCCACCTCTGAACTCTTCCTTTTTACACGGAAATTCTTGACACACTGGAAACACACTAACATACCAAGCACCACTCTCTACCGCCTTATACAATGGATCTTTAGCATTAAATGGAGTTCCACACCATATTATCTTTCTTCTACTTGGATGCAACGCATTGTCAATAGCCGAATAAACAACATCTTCAACCTTATCAATAACAGTTTTACTCCTAGCATCCTCATCACTAATAAGATCGTCCAGTATGGCAAGCTGTGGTCGAGTATTAAGCTCAACTGTTCCCCTGACTCCAGTACTTACACCGTGACCAGTAACAACGAACTCCTTACCAAACTTATTAACAAAGTACCATCTTTGATCAGTTATCTTGCTCTTTGTTATATATTCTTGAAGGAACTCGCTGTTCTGGTATCTCCTTTCTATTCTGTTCCTCATCTTCTTAACACCGTTGTCAATACTATCACTAATATACAATGCATAGTCAACTATTCCGAACCCTGGAATCGATCCAAATACAGCCAAATAAAGATAGAAATACTCAGCAAAGATGCTTGATTTGGCGAACCCCCTTGCACACAATGCAACACTGTCCTGTTTCCTATTACAAAGGTTGTCTAACCACTTAAAGTGAATAACAGGACTTGCATTCTCTTCACCCTTATCACCATTGACCATCTTGATAAAGTTGATAAACTCTAACGCAAACTCACTTGGTACATAGTTTGGATCATCACCGTAGTCCACATCTCTGAGCCAATCCTCTACAGTCTTCTTAACTAATTGACTCATACTACAATCCTACCATTAACCAAAATTTCAAAGAACATCGAATAGAATCTACAGTACTTTTTCCTCACATTAGCCTCCAGGCCAAAAGTCTTTAACCAAATTATTCCTATTAACCGGATCAGGTTCCATCTCCTTAAACTCAGCATCAATAGCATCTTCTCTTCTCCTAATGACATCCATCTCAGCGATACCTTTTGCGCTCATACCACCAGACTCTATCATCCTCTTTTGCTCGACAGCCAAGGCTCTTGTGATACTCCTAAGATCCTCCACAGTATCATTGCTTACACCAACATTAATATCCACCTTCAAGCTCTCAGGGGCCTTTAAGTGCTCTATTAGGATAGCTGCCGCTTTCATTCTAACGGTATCACTGCTAGATGTCCTCATCAACGTTGCCTCAACATTAATAGCTTCCTGAAGGATATCACTATTAAGCAAATGTATAGCGGGCAATGTTCTCTCATGTATCTTCAACACCAACGGTGTCTTGTTGTACATTGTAACATGAGCAGATATATTCTTATTCGGGACCCCCTTATCAACCAGTCTCTGGAACCTGTCTGGGAACACCTTGACCCAAGAACTCATCTGAGTATCGCCAAGCAGTTTATACGTGACATACTTTACAGCGTTGGCATAATCACTAATCTTCCACTTACCCTCCTGTAACACATTGATCCAAGAAAGAACGTTCTCCCTATAGACATCCCTAATCTCACTGTCGTCAATTGATGAATTAATAAGATCCACTATCTTCTGAGTTATATTCTTTCTAACACCAGTCGGAGCACATGCTCTAACCTGATGTATTGTCAACTCAGTAGCATCTATCGGTATTGGGGTATTCTCGCCATCAATTACATTAGTCATAACAACTGGCTCTGACCTTTGTATCTTGGTATCCTTAGCGCTAACCTTGACTCCTGGGTCCCAACTCATATATTATTCCACCTTGCAATAGTTTGCACTCTTTGCTCTTCTGATCCAATAAAAATAAAATAAGGACTAAGCATATATCCACCCTTAACTTTCTTTAAAGCTTTCCATTTAACCAATACAGATATGGCCCTACTAGTAGAAGGTTGTGTTGTATCCATACGATTAGCTATAGCTGATTGCTCTATAAACACAGTATTAGCCATATCAAACTTCATCCTTCTTGCCAATACAGCAAACAATCTTGTAGCCATTGGACTCTTGCAATTCTCAGCAAAGTTATCAAACTCATCAAACCTCACCGAGAACCTTGGTTTCTCTCTTTTCAACGTACTCACGTATAGCCCTCCGTATTGTTGCGCTTAAGGAACGTTCTTCCTCGGTGGCAATCTTTGCTAATTTAAGCTTTAAGGTTGGTGTTATCCGCATCGTTATTGGTGCATCCTTGTTCATACATCCTCCATTTGTTTAAACATAAGGTATACCATTACGTATTACAATGCAATACATACTTCTAAATATACCCTGTGTGGTATGTTGATATACCCTGTGTGGTATGTAGATGTATTCAAACCAACCGGTATCATTAGCAAAAACAAGTACCTTAAGTGTTATAGGCTAGCGCCGATTGAGCGACCCTGCCCTTCGGAAACTCCCCACCAGTACGCAACTCCGGACTCCAGGCTTAACGCCTGCGTCCTCCATTGCTATATGAAAAATAATATTATATAATATTGTATGATAATTATTTCAGAGCACATAACCAAACAAGATGAATCCGATTGGTTCATAGAGACGAATACTGGCCTTGACGTGCCTGATTTCAATCCTCCTATACTACCTGACCATATTCCAGAATGTTTTGCTGTAGCATGGCTTAAAAAGGATTATACGGCTAGATGTGATGAATACAAAACTGGGCTGCTCGTAAATTATGATGATAAATTCCAATCCAATGAAAAACCTAGCTGTTCAGATGGTACACGGTGCCCTGGATAATATTCAGAAAGGAAACAAGTACGCTGAACAGTCCAGGCTCTTCCTCAGCGAGTATGGGGACACTTGGTGTGCAATTGTATTGGATATCCCTGTTGATGTCATTAGCAGGGGGATAGACGGTGTCCTGAGTGGTAGCAATACGCTTGGTTCATTGTCTGGAGAGAGAGCCAAGAAATACAAACATCATCCACTTGAAGGTTTAACAAAAGATGATGTTTGTCACAAAGGATCAGTACCGTTAAGTGA
>Ga0075123_10000269_pt1 | contig 27526 bp, 21 predicted proteins | sample AntAceMetag02UKX_FD_69808 | JGI IMG/M metagenome (GOLD analysis project Ga0075123, IMG submission 69808) | Saline lake microbial communities from Ace Lake, Antarctica - Antarctic Ace Lake Metagenome 02UKX | ecosystem: Environmental > Aquatic > Non-marine Saline and Alkaline > Saline | place... | reverse complement strand
ATTGTAACGCTGCACAAAAAACAGCTGACTGAATTAAGAAAAAGAATCGCGTTTGTTTTTCAAAACAGTGCCCTGTTTGATTTTTTAACGGTTAAAGATAATCTTGGTTTATTTCTTAATATGCACAAAAATTTGGAGGCCAGACAAATTGATGAAAAAATTGAACAAACGCTTGCATTCGTGGGCCTAAACGGGGATACATTCAACAAATTCCCGGAGGAGTTGAGCGGTGGCATGAGAAAAAGAGTCGCCATTGCCAGAGCCATGATTAAAGAACCGGAATTTATTTTTTATGATGAACCCACCACCGGGCTGGACAAAATCAACGCGGAAATGGTGAGTCAATTGATTAACACGTTAAAAGAAAAAATCAATGCGACCTCCATCGTGGTAACACACGATATTAAATTAATGCAAGAGATATCCGACCGGGTGGTATTGTTGAAAGCCGGCGAAATTGTTTTCGTGGGCAAAAAGGAACAGGTTTCAGATCACGTATTAGAAAATCTTTATAATGGAGAGACGAATGAATTATAATAAAATGAGCTTTGTTGCCGGAATCGTAATTTTCTTTAGCATTTTAGTTCTGCTATTTTCAGTAATTGGACTTGCCGAAAGCAGAATATTTTTCACTCATGATTATATCGTTTACGTAAAATTCTCTGACATTATTGGATTAAAAGATCACTCCAAAGTATACATGCGAGGCTATAAAGTCGGATGGACCAAAGATGTGCAGTTTGAGCCCGATGGCGTCGTCGTCCGGGTGGATCTCAATAAAAAATTTCAATTGCCGGTTGATTCCAAATTTGAACTTAATACCGTTTCGCTGCTTGGCGAAAAGGCAATCACAATTGTGCCCGGAACTTCAGATGAATATTTACAGCCAAATGCTTTTACCACCGGACAAAATAAAGATATTATGATGGTAGCAAAGGGGATTTTAGCCGACATAAAAACAAGTTTTGATCAGGGTGAAGTGAATTCCAGATTGCAGCAGCTCTCCGGATCGGTCGCAATGCTTCACTCGATTTTAGGAAAACTGGATACAAAACTTGACGATGTAAACATTAATGAATACAATCAACATTTTGCCAATATTGGCAAAGCGGGCGAAAATCTGAAAAATCTAATCGCTGCCAATTCGGATAGTTTGCGGACAAGCATCACAAATTTTAACAGGACCTTAACCGAAATTACGCTTCTTTCCGAAGATGTGCGGCACATTACCAGCAAAATCAACAATGGTGATGGCAGCGCCGGGGCGATTGTTCAGAATAAGGAATACATTCAAAATTTAAATAAGACGATAATGGATTTGGGAATATTGATTGAAGATTTCAAAAAGAATCCGGGAAAATATATCAGCATATCCGTGTTTTAATAATTCATGATTAAGGAACTCACGTGTGAACAAATGAGTAACACTACCTGTGAACTTGCTATATTACAACGGACACAAAGTTAAGTGGTTCATTACAATATTGTGTGGGTAATTAGTTAAAAAAAATGCTTATGTTCCTCTAATGAATTCATTATTAGAGGAGAAAGGAGATGATTACTGTGGAAGAGTGGACCACTATTCGAATCCTTCATGAGAAAGGACAGTCGCAAGCGGCTGGCAATGACATATGACAGATCTCCCGGGTAAGCTTTTAGTCCTGCACATCTGGACTGGAAGAAACCGAACCGTAAGATGAAGAATCTTATCAGTTTGGGAATTCCTCCCGGCATGGCTTATGCGTGGAGCCGCACCCGAATGGGAAGCTGGGCCGTTGCGTGCAGGCCGATTCTTGGCACAACCATCACACTTGCCAGATTGGAAAGCCGGGGCTATGTTTCACTGCTATCATACTACTTTAAACTGACTCATGGGTAATGAACCGCCGCTTACGAGACCCGTATGAGCGGTGGTGTGAGAGGCGCACTCTGGTGGGAAACTGCCGGAGCCGCCTACTCGATTAGCTGTAAATTTATATTTTTAATTTAACTTTGTGACCGTTAAACAAAAAAGTTAAAAATCTCTTGACAAAGGTAATTTTTTTTCATATGTTTAACCATGACGTTAAACGATTTGATTAAACCTGGAAGTCTAGATGGATACTAAAGCAAAAATAATTTCTGCAGCAATTGAAGTATTTGCTGAAAAAGGTAAACACGGTGCGAGGATGGAAAAGATTGCAGAAAAGGCCGGGGTCAACAAGGCTATGCTTTACTACTACTACACCAGCAAAGATCTTCTTTTTAAAGAGGTTCTTAGGTATATTATAATTACCATCCGAAAAAATCTTGTCACTCGCATGGAGAAAATTTTTGAACATTCCAATAACCCAGTGGAAATAATAAAAAATTATGTACAGATTCACTACCAAGCTTTTTCCAGGAATGTAAATTATACAAAAATCATATTAAATGCGCTCTCCAGTTCACCACACGAATACCGGGAGGCAATGGAAATAGAAATAGGATTATTCGCGAAAGATATATTGCAGAAAATAGAAGATGCCCTTATACAAGGCATTTCCCAAAATATCTTTCGAGAAATTGATACTAAACAATTTATTATTAGTATCATTGGAACAAATCTTATTTATTTTATCGCCCAACCCATTGCTGAACTAATGCTTAACCTTGAAGTAAAGGATGAAAAAGCCTTTCTAAAAGAGCGTGAAGAGAGTATTGTAGACCTCTTGCTATCTGGTATCATGAAGAGAGATTAAAGAAACAACGAATAACAAAGCTATGTTGATTAATCTAAATAAAAGATTTTTTTTGCTCTGTCTTAACTAAAACGTTAAACGTAGTGATTAATAATTGCAATTCGTATAAAAAATGAAATGAGGTCAGTATGAACGAAAAAATTGCCAAATACGTGCTTACCTACCCAAAAACAGTCATCCTCTGTTCTCTTATTATTACTATTTTATTGGGTTCGGGGATAGGTAAAATTCGTATCGATGATGATATCAAAAACATGCTGCCAAAAGATTTGCCGGCTAGACTGGCACTTAATGAGGTGGAAGATCTTTTCGGTGGTTCCGACGTCTTACTGGTGACCATCAGTAACGAAGAGCAAACAATTTTTAACGAGGGAACGCTAACAAAGATCATCGAAATAACCGATTCGTTGGACGCCATACCCGGCGTTATACGCGTTACCAGTCTTGCCACTGCTAAGCAGATTAAAGGCGAAGAATGGGGCATGGAAGTTACGCCGTTTTTGGAAGAAGTTCCTAAAACCGAAGACGCTATCAGAAAACTGGAGAAAACCTTTTTCGATGATTCTCTATACGTGGGTAGTCTAGTTTCTCAGGATGGCAAATATGCTTCAATTCTTGCTGTAATGGATGAAAACTCGGAAACGATGACCATCTACGAAGGAGTCCGTCAACTGACCGGCAGAATGGAAGGACCGGAGAAAATATACTTAGGCGGTACGCCGGCGGTACAAGCGGAATCAGCAAAAAATATAAAATCAGATATGCGCAAATTGATGCCTTTTGTACTGATTGTTGCCATCATTCTTTTATATTTAAGCTTCTGGACTTTGTCAGGTGTTTTTCTACCCCTGCTGGCAACATTGATGGGGGTAGTTTCCATGATTGGTTTAATGGGGCATCTTGATAAGCCTTTTATGATAGTCAACAATGTGATGCCGGTGATGCTTGTTGCGGTGGGTGTTGCTTATGGAATTCATGTAGTCGCCGCCTACTATGAAGAACTGACCAACACCATAGATAAAAGAGAAGCGCTTACTCTGGCAATCCGCAAAGTGGGCACGCCGGTCTTAATGGCGGGTTTGACTACTTTGGCTGGATTTCTTTCGCTGGCAACTTCTCCCTTACCGGTATATTTTAATTTTGCAATCATAATTGCGTTTGGAGTATTTATGGTAATGTGTTTTTCGATGACCATGATTCCTGCAATTTTGCTGCTTATGCCGATTCCCAAAAAAAAGAAGGCCCAGAAACAGCCCGCTCTATTAGATCGCCTGCTAACCCGCACTGCTAATATTGTCCTGAGATTTCGTTATGTTGTTCTCGCGTTGAGTATTGTGCTAATTATTATTTTCGCCTTTGGAATACCGCAGATCAACCTGGAAATGAACGCGATTACCTACTTTCCGGAATCCAGCGATTTGCGGCAAGCCGATGAAAAAATTAACCAGCATCTCAGTGGTTCCGTAAACATGAATATACTATTCAACGCAGACATTGAAAGTGCGGAAGTGTTGTCAGCCATGGATAGTGTGCAGCAACGCCTTGAACAATTTCCGGAGACCGGTTCTACCGTCTCGTTGGCGACGATTGTTAAAAGACTTAACCGCGTGTTGAATGCAGATAATCCGCAGTTTGAAAGGATTCCTGAAAGAAAGGAAGCTGTATCTCAGGCGATTTTACTTTATAATATGTCCGGCAGCCCGGAAGATTTCGAACAATTTGTTGATAACAGTTTCGAAAATGGCCAGGTCATAGCAATGATGAAATCGGCAAGTACCAGACGTATTGCAGAAATCGCCAATGCAGTGGAGGAGTATTGTAATACGAAGTTTAATAATAACATGGAAATCAAGTTCACCGGCTATTCATTATTTCTAAAAGAATTGGTTGAGTTAGTCGTTGAGTCTCTTGGCAGAGCATTGATTTTTGCCCTGGTAATTGTTTTTTTGATGGCCTGGTTAACGTACCGCTCGTGGAAGATAGGGGTTCTGGCAATCATACCGATTGTAGTGACCATTATTTTCAATTTAGGCTTAATGGGATTTGCAAGTATTGACCTGAGCATACCAACTGCCATGATAACCAGTATTGTTATCGGGATCGGGGTCGACTTTTCCTTCCATTTTATTTCCAGATTTCAAATTGAGAGAAATACAAATGAATCAAGCACAGCCATTGTTAATACCATCCGCACGGTTGGTCGACCGATATTGTTCAATGCCACTGCCACCGGATTTGGTTTTTTAGTATTGGCTTTTTCTAATTTGCTGCCATTGCGTTTTATGGGACTATTAATTGCCTTAACGATGATTATTTGCGCATTGGGGGCATTAACTATTTTAGCAGCATCGTTAACTTTTATAAAATTAAAATAAAGGATCATACTATGAAAAAGAACATCGTTTTGATATTAAGTCTATTGGTCTTTGTTGTTACTCAACATTTCAATGATGTAAAAGCGCAAGAAAAATTAACAGCGCATCAAATTATGGAACACTGGGATAACCGAACCATTCCGTTAGATATGACCAGTCAAATGACCATGAATCTGATCGACAAAAAAGGAAAAGTAAGAACAAGGCTCTTAAAAACATACCGCATGAGTGATGATAAACAAATTATGTGGTTTCTTAAGCCGTCAGATGTCAAGGGCAGCAGTTTCCTTCGTCTGTCTTACGATGACCGGGATGATGATATGTGGATTTATCTTCCCGCATTTGGTAAAGTGCGGCGCATTGCTTCTCATTCCAAAAAAGGTAGTTTTATGGGTACTGATTTTACTTTTGAGGATCTGGGCGATCGTAAGCTAAAAGACTACAATTATCAATTAATAAAAGAAGAAGAAATTAACGGTAAATCTTGCTGGGTTGTCAAAAGCATACCTGGTGAAGATGTTACCACCGATTATTCTAAAATTGTATCCTGGATCTGGAAAGAAGACTATATCAGTTTAAAAGAAGAATTTTTCGACAAGAAAGGTAATCTTAAAAAAGTTAAAATAGTTGATGTAATAAATGTTGAAAAATACTGGGTACCAAACAATGTCACTATGGAAAACCTCAAAACAAAACATAAGACAGAAATGATCTTCGATGATATGTTGGTTGACACCGGTCTGGAAGATAAAGTATTCAAGAGTAATTATATGACCAGAATTCACTAAAAAAAAGTAAAGGTATTTTATGAGACGATTATTTTTGTTATCGCTAGCGCTGATCGTATTATTTGTATTTTCAAGGGAAGCCGATGCCCAATCATACCAACTCCGGGGAAGTCTCAGAGAATGGGTAAAAGTATTTGCTCAATCGCCTAATGAGCTGGATATTGTTGAAACCAGATTAAAATTAGAACTTCTTTCAGCGATCGGTGAAAATACATCATTCAAAGTAAAAAGTTATAGTACTTATGGAGCAATATCCGGACAGAAAAACTGGAACTTTCAGGAGGCGTTTATCGATTATTATAGTGATTTAGTCGATGTACGATTCGGGAAACAGGTGATTGCCTGGGGTAAGGCTGATGAAATAAATCCGACCGACATACTGAATCCGCAAGATTTATCTAATATTTCAGAAGAAAAAAACATACGCAAAATTGGTCTCACGGCTTTGAAAACGGAATGGAAGTTATCCGATTTTATTCTGGAGGCAATCTGGAAATTGGAATATGACAATGTGAAACTTCCGGCATTGGATTCACGCTGGGCATTGTTTAATATTCCGGGACTTGAAGCATTACCGGAACCGGATTATCCACGAAACAGAATCAAAGATACTGAGTGGGCCTTTAAACTATCCCGCACAATATCCCTTTTTGATCTTTCCATGAACTATTTTGATGGCTGGGATAACATTGCTACTTCCGTTTTTTCATTTGATCCAGTTGCACAGCAAATTCAACTTGAAAAGTTAAAATTTTCCCGTACGAAAATGATTGGCGCTGATTTCGCCGGAAGCGTCTCATCATTTGGATTATGGGGAGAGGCAGCTTACTTTATCACTGAAGACAACAATGATCCCTTAATAAAAAACCCCTATATGCAATATGTAATAGGATCTGATTATACTTTTAACAACGGTGTTAAAATTAATTTACAATACTTCCAGGAAATAAATAAGGAAAAATCGGATGATGAGATAATTAGTAAATTGGGATTTGGGATGCCACTTCAGCAGGCATCAACTTTTAGATTGGAAAAAAAGTTCGGTGAAATTGAAGAGCACAGCGTTGAGATATTTGGAATTTATGATATAAAGGATCATGGTCTCTTATTTCAGCCAAAACTTATTTTATCGCCCGAAGATGCTATTGATATTGAATTTGGATTGATTTTATATTACGGTGAAGAGGAATCCCTTTTCGGGCGTTTTGAAAACAATGATCAGGTTTATTTAAAGGGTACTTATAGTTTTTAGGATATTTTGAATTTAACTAATATAGCAGCTAACGCCTGTTTCAGCCGAATTTTCCGACGCGAAGCGGCGGTAAATTTCGGTCTGTAAACATTTGTTATAAGTAATTTACACTGTACTTAATTTGAATGAATTCATTTTGATATGCCGTCGCTTCGGCATTTTCAAGCTTTACTCTCTGCTTAATTTTTCCGAAAAGTAGAATCCCTTCACCTAAAAGTACAGGGACTTTTGTAATTATCATTTCATTAATTAGTTTGAGGTTAATAAAAGATGTGATGGTTGAACCGCCATCGATGTACGCATGTTTAAAGCCACTGCTCTCTAACTTTACAATTAAATCTTGAATGTCGCCTGAGTACATTTCAACTTTTCCACGTAGATTATCGGGCGGCTCTTTCACTGTATTACTTAACACAACAATACGCATATCACCGTAAGGCCATTGCTCAGAGGTTAAATTCATGCTGGAAATCATCTCCATGCACTTACGCCCCATAATCATGCAATCTACAGAATCCACAAAAGACTGAAAACCCATATCTTCAGAACCCATATCGGCTTCCAAGTTACCTGCTGTATGAAGCCAGTCAACACCTCCATCAGATGTTGCGATATATCCATCGGCACTTGTTGCTATATATACAGAACATTTCATATTTCTATTCCTTGGCACAATGTTAGAGATTACTTATAACATTTAATGGACGGCAAAATGCCGAAAATTTCTGTGTCTATATTTAGGAAAAAATGTCTATATACGGACATAAAAAACAGTTTTTCCTAATATTAGGAAGAAAGTTTTCCTCAAGGGGGTGAGAAGAAATAAGATAGATATTTATAATAGCTTAACTTTAATAATATCAATCTTCTATTTATAATCAAAATAGCAAGTTATTTTTTCTCACCCTCTAAATATGTCCATTTTTCTGGTCGGATTTTTAATATTGTTTTCCTAAATATAAACATTTTCTATTTACAATTCTTTCAGAATTAATATAAATAAATATTTGTAGATTGTCAAGAAGAAAAAGAAACAATTACGAATTGTAGAGAAAGGGTATAAAAGAAAATAAATTAGTGCTTTAGCAGCGAGATTGCTTTACTCAAGTTTAAAGTAACCACCCGATTTTGCATTATAGCTCTGTAGCCTGAATAATTCATTCACCGCAAAGATGCAGGGGTGCAATCCCATAATTTCCGAATTGGATTGAAAAGTACTAAAAATTGTAACTACTTGTTTTATTGTAGAATAGGGCTATTAATTTTAAAGATTAATTTTTTGATTTCGAATCATTTTTAAAATGGCAGAATAATTAAAAAAATAGAAAATTGAGTAGTGTTATATTGTCAACCTTTAGATTGACAGGGGATAACAGATTATAATATTCAACTACTAACTTAATGCAATTTTAAAACTTACATCAGTAAATAAAATTATTCTGCTATCAATCATTCTGCTATAATAAGAATCTCATGGTTATGTTCTGAAATTTTATTGTCCGAAATTATTGGTTTACACCCAAGATGCATAGACGCAAAGCCATTAATATTAGAGAGTTAATACTTTAAATATGATAATATTGTGATTACTTTTAAAAAATCAATTTTTTTTGCCCAAGTTTTTTATCTTATTGATTCTTTGCGCCTTAGCGCCTTTGCGGTAAATTTTTATGAATATTGCAAAAGTCCTTACATTAATTAAAAAAATCCTTATATAATTTTTGAAGATCAGATCAAATTCACTCCTTTATCACCTCAATTGCTGTCCCCACATTCCCAAACGGAGCGCTCACTTGAATACCAGCCACGTGCCCACGGATTTTAGCAACAATTTTCCGGGCGATGTGGATACCTTCTTCCTTTTGTTCCTGTTTTGTATCTGCTTTTGCCATTCGTTCCATCACTTCATCCGGGACAATAACGCCGGGCACTTCGTTTTTCATAAATTCAGCATTGCGGTAGCTCGCCAGGGGCCAGATGCCAGCGAGTACTGGGATATTCAATTTATTAATCTTTTCTAAAAACTTCAACAACGGCGCTGTTTCAAATACAGGTTGCGTAATGATGAATTCTGCACCTGCTTCAGCCTTTTCAAAAATTCTACGGATTTCGCGTTTCATATCCAATGAGTTGGGGTCTGCTCCCACACCGATCAGCGTTTGAGTTTTCTGGTTGATGGCTTTTCCGCCGAGATCAATTCCCCTGTTCAGTTTGTCCTGAATACGCACTACTCCGATTGAATCAACATCAAATACTGCAGATGCAAATGGATAGTCTCCCAATTTTGGTGGGTCGCCGGTAATAAACAGAATGTTTTGTATCCCAACAGCGGCACATCCTAAAAGATCAGCCTGCATCCCGATCAAATTTTTATCCCGGCAGCAAAAATGCAAAATTGGTTCTATTCTTGCTTTTCTTAAAATTTGTTCCGCAGTAACGAGCGGTGAAATTCGTGAACTGGCTCGAGGTCCATCCGGAATATTGATAGCGTCAATACCGGCTTCCCTGCATTTTTTCGCTTTCTCCACAGTTTCTTCAAGATTGTATCCTCTCGGGGGGACAATTTCCACAGAAGTAACCCATTCGCCTTTTACCAATTTCTTTCCGAAATTTGATTTTTGTTCCATCAGAACCGGTTCCTGAAAGCGCTCTTCAGGTATTGAAAGCGAAACACGTTTTGTATATTCGGAAACTGACATGGGACGAATGCTTCTTGCCATATCGCGAATATGTTCCGGACCAGTACCGCAGCATCCGCCAATTCCGCGAACACCAAGATTTACGTAACGAAGTGCATAAGTCGTCAGGTACTCCGGATTTGTCATGTACAACAATCTGCCATCAACCTGTTTGGGAATGCCGGCATTGGGTTGCACAATAACAGGATAAGTAACTCTCGGTAAAAATTTTTCCAGGGCATTTAGCAAACTTTCAGCCCCGTCTCCACAATTTAAGCCCAAAGCTGTTGGTTTTCGCTTCGAATCTTTTATCGGCTGTAACAAAACCTTGAATGGTTCACCCTTTGATGATTCTCCGTTTCTGTCAACTTTAAGACTTACAACAAAGGGAATTTCTGAAACTTGATTAATCGCTGCCATTGCCCGCTCAACATCCTTGAGCGAATAAAGCGTTTCAAATAAAATAAAATCAGTGCCGGCTTTCGTGAGTGATTTAACCTGTTCGGCAAGGATGTCAACGCTTCTCTGTTCATTTGTTCCATTTTTATACGGCATCTCTCCAATGGGTCCAACTGAACCGGCAATCAATGTTTCTTCATCACCACATTGCCGAGCAAGTTGAACAGCTACACTATTTATTTCCTTCACTTTATCTGCCAATCCAAATCTTGCCAATAAATTTGCGTTTGCGCCATAAGTATTAGTCGTAAATACATCTGCGCCAGCTTCATAATAGCTTTTATGAATATCTTTTACCACATAAGGATTGGTCAAACACAATCCTTCATAAGAGACGTTGATAAAAAAATTACGTTTATAAATTTCCGTTCCAATAGCCCCATCAAAAATGACGATTCCTTTTCTTAATTTTTCTTTGAGTTTATCCTGCATTACATGTCCTGATAATTAATTTTTTTTATTACTTGATTATACATTTAACCTGGTTAAAGGTTCAACAATATAATTGTTAAATAGCAGCTATGATTCTGTTGATTTAGTCCCAAAAATCATCCCGAAGGTTTCTGATGTAACTAAATATAGCGTATATAAAAATAATCACTACAATATATTGATATTTCTATTTTATAAAACCTTCGGGAGGATACTTTTTCAATAAGGTCAGTTACAACTTTATTAAAACATTACCATAAATCGTGCTTGACAAAAAACTCGTTATTTTATAGCAAAAATCATTTAAATATAAATAGTTTTTTATCTTGACAATTTCAAAATAAAATGTTACATTAATGTTCGATTGACAGTCGTTCTTTTTTAAAGTACAGTTTGGCTTGACTGATTCAGAGCGCTTTGTCACATTTTTAGTCACTTTTATTTTTTCATTTTGATTCTTGAAGGAGGTGAAAATATCGTGGCAGAACGGGAAACCGGAACTGTCAAATTGTTCAACAAAACTAAAGGCTTTGGCTTTATAGAACGTGAAGAAGGGGAAGACATTTTTGTCCATTACACAGCAATCCGCGGCGAGGGTTTTCGTACACTTCAACCAAACGATAAAGTTGAATTTACTGTTGAAGATAGCGATAAAGGACCTCAAGCACAAGACGTAACTCCCTTATCTTAAAGAACTGTTTGTTTTATCTGAGTGCGACGTATCTTGATGGTGCGTCGCATCTTTTTATATATCAATGTGTCTATTTACTACAAATACATTAATTCTCCTACGTCGAATCAATGCTCCAAAAAAGATGGCGCATCTTCGGTCTATTGTAAAAATCTGCCGAAGAAAGATTGCAATAAATTTAAGTTCAATAAAATCAATCTTCTTTAGCAGATCACACCATAGGCAATTCGCGTCAACCTAATAGTTAATAAAAATCGGTTAGCTATTATATTTACTGAGAATTATATCTGTACATAAAAATTGTTTTAGACTTTTGTTTTTTAACATTTCGTACCTGACGGTACTTAAAAAATGCGGGAGAATATTTTGCTATAAACATTTAGCACCTAACGGCGCTTAAAAAATTTATTGATGTTAATTGCAATAAAACCAGTCATGTAGGGACGGAATGTTTATAGAAAAACAAAACCCCAAAATTTGTAAAAGTCCCTTTAGGGACGATATGTTTATTAGGTTTAGCATGATTTTCAGATTTTAGGTTGACGCTAATCTCCATAGGTAGATGCGACGTGGCGCATTTCAACTATTTAATGATCCACCCAACAAAACGGCGGACAGGTTCGCTAAAGGAGAATTAATGAAAATTCGTGTAAATAGTTAAAAACTTTTTAGTATGAACTCATCAATGTTCAAAAAACAAAGCTCTCCATTTTTCCTTTCTTCCATCTCCAGTTCTTTTACTGATTTTTTTGATAAATATTTTTTTTAAAAAAACATAAATTCTGGAGTCAAACAAATGAAGAAAAATTCTTATACTTCAATGGAAACCCGTTTTCATTCATCCAGACGTACATTTTTACAAACAGGATCTGTGGCTGGCGCTGGTTTGGTATTGGGAACGCCGACACTCTGGGCACAGGAAAAAAAAGAAAAGAAACAGCGCCAAAAACCGAAAACAAATTTAGAAGATGTATTAAAAATACCAAAGACTAAAAATTCAGTACCAGGCAAATTTCCAGGTAAAGTTATTGAGCTAAATAATCCAAATGCTCTAACTGAAGATAAACCTGTCCCAAAAATTGTACGTAATATGCTTGAATCAGGGATAAAAAATTTAACCGGAAAAAATTTACAAAAAAGCTTCAAACTCTTTTTTGAAAAAGATGATATCGTTGGAATTAAAGTGAATCCAGTCGGTGCTGGACTGATTAGTACGCGGCTTGAGGTTGTTGATGCTATTATTGATTGGCTTCTTCAAAATGGGATGAAGAAAGAAAATATTATCATCTGGGATCGATTTGATTATATGCTAACCGATGCTGGCTTTACCCCGGAAAGATTTCCCGGTATTGGTATTGAAGGATTGCAAACAATGGATGAAGCTGCTGCCGAAGGAAAAACAGACGATAACAGCCGCTGGTTGGACAAGAACGGCAAACATGTTAGTCTCAATAATTTCGATACGCAAGTATATTACTGGGTGGATGTTGAAGGGCCAAAAAATTTGCCACATTTGAATCAGCACGTTGTTAATGGAAAATATTCTTACTTTGGTAAACTGCTTACTAAAAAATTAACAAAAATAATCAACGTTCCCGTATTTAAAAACACGGGGAATGGAATTTCCATGGCAACGAAGAATATCGGTTATGGTTCAGTGTGCAACACAAACCGGCTCCATCGTCCGTTATTTTTTGATGTCTGTACCGAGGTGTTCGCTTTCCCGCCAATTCGGGATAAATTGGTGCTAAATATTACTGATGGACTAATAGGGCAATATGATGGCGGTCCTGGACCAAATGCAAAATTCACCTATAATTACAATACACTGTTTTTTGCAACCGATCCATTTGCACTGGACACGATTTGCCAGCAGCTAATGGTAAAAAAACGAAAAGAGATGAATGTCAAGGTTAACGAACATCCGATGTACACTGAATATTTGCATTATGCTGAAAGGCTTGAGCTTGGTGTGGCTGATCTTGAGAAGATTGAACACATGAAAATAGGCAAAGCTTAAGCCATAGGTTAAGTAAAATACTATTTGAAATGAAAACATTCTCAATTATAATTCTATTATTAATCGCCACCCAACTATTTGCACAAATTGTATTGCCAGAAAATAATGATGTTCCTGGTTGGATAAAAAGTGACAAAACTCGTAAATTTCAAAAATCAACTCTATTTAATCACATCAATGGCGGGGCAGAACTTTTTCATGAATTTGGTTTTGACGAATTAACGATGCAAAGCTATAGAAAAAGTTCAGAGGAGATCGCCATTGAGATTTATAAAATGGAATGCCCCACATCTGCCCTGGGTATCTATTTGATGAAATGCGGGGATGAAACACCATTAAAAGGGATTTCGGCGCGTAATTCTGGCAGCCGATTTCAAATTATCATTTTTGAAAGTAATTATTTTATTCAGATCAACAATTTCTCTGGCAATAAAAATATTCTGCCGGATATAATAAAATTCGCCCAATTCCTGACTTCACCAATCCACAAAGGAGAACCAGTGAAATTGTTTAAATACCTTGCGAAAAAAAATATTGTTTTAGGCTCGGAAAAAATCATTCGCGGAAGCTACGCTTTGGAACCAATCTACACTTTTGGTCAGGGTGACATTTTAAAACTGGGAGGAAAAATTTTCGCTGTTATTGGAGATTATAAAATCGGAGTTGATGAGTTTTTCACACAAATTTTTATCCCCTATCCCAATGATAAACTTGCTTGCAAGGTTTTTGAAAATCTTATAGAAAATTTAGATCCTTATTTGGAAATTTTGCATCAACAAAATGATAATTTCGTTTTCAAAGATTATCAAAATAAATATGGTATAGTAGAGATTAAAAAAAATCTAATGAAAATAAAAATTCATCTTAATAGCAAACCATAAAACAGAAAAGTTGTAAGTGGCAGAAGCAGCAGGTGTAATCACCAATTATCAACATTTCCACAACTTCTGCTTTATAATATTACTGAACAATTTCTGTATAATTACCTTATATTTTTTAATGCTTATGGCCTCAGGTCAGCTAAAAAGTCATTGCGAGGAGCATAGCGACGAAGCAATCTACTGACACTTTGAATGATATTGCTTTGCTTCGCTCGCAATGACTGGCTAATTATAATTTTTTGTAATATGCATAATCATCTAAAATTAAAACTCCTTTGGCTGATTAAAGGGGTTAAGCATTTATTTTTTTAATGGATACAGACTACGTTTTTTTTCAGGAAAAATAATTGAAAAAACTCTTAGCCTGGATTATTTCAAATGTAGCACAAGGCTGCAAACAAATATTATTTTCCACGCAAAGCCGCAAAGCTTGCAAAGTTGTGAAACTATATTTTTCTTGGCGCTCTTTGTGGCTTCGCGTGAGATTTTTAAAAAATGGAGTTAGATTTATGAGCAAAAAATTTACATTCACAATCACTTGTTTTTTGTTACTACTTATTCTTTCAGTTTGTATTTATGCACAGGATACCCAGAATCAATACAAAAATCAAGAACGATCAGTCAATAAAGCAGCCTGGACTATTTCTGCTGCTGAGTGTTTAGAACATGTCGAGAAATTAGCAAGTCCTGAATTTGCCGGTCGTGGTACAGGCAGTGACAAATTCAATCTCACAGCAAATTATATTGCAAATCAATTTGAAAAAATGGGATTAAAACCTGGTGTAGGAGATTCTTCCTTCTTTCAGTTATTTTCAATTACGCCCAATGTTATTGGAGAAAATAATCAATTATCAATGGAATTGTTAGTCAAAACAAAAAAGGGATACGACACATTGTGGGTGGATTATGAGTTGGAAAAAGATTATTTACCGTCTGCTTTTTCCCAAAGGATAAATAAAACAGTTGAAGTTGTTTTTGCCGGTTATGGTATTACTTCACCGGAAAATGATTGGAACGATTATAAACAAATAGACGTTGAAGGAAAAGCAGTAATAGTTTTAGGCGGCTTTCCTTCGCTCAAAGGCGCTAAATGGGGAAGTTCTCACCGAATGCGCAGCAAAGCACAGAATGCCAAAGAACATGGTGCAGTTGCATTTTTGACTATCGGTTCCCCGATTGGTTTAGCAGCGAACAAACAAATAATTTCTGGTTTCATTATTACTGAAAAGGTCGTAAACGACCTGCTCAAAGGAACCGGATTTACCGCTAAAAATCTCAAAGAAAAAATTAATAAAAGCAAGAAGACCATTTCTGTAAAATTGAAAAATCGGATAAAAATAAAAATTGAAGCTGAGCTAAAAAATGCAAGTCAAACTGAAAACATTGTCGGTTATTTGCCCGGCAGTGATCCGGTTTTAAAAAATGAATTTATTGTATTGGGTGCACATGCGGATCATCTGGGCACATTGGGAAAATTAACTTTTTATGGTGCAAATGACAATGCATCCGGAACAGCGACGGTAATGGAAGTCGCCCAGGCATTTGCTCAACTTAATGAACCTCCCAAAAGATCCATTCTGTTCATAGCATTTTCGGGAGAAGAAATGGGTTTACTCGGCTCAAAATTTTATACGGAGAATCCCCTGTTTCCTATTAAAAATACCAAAGCAATGATCAATCTTGATATGGTAGGTTCAGGCAGAAATGGCGTAATGATAGTTGGTGGACACACTTTTCCTGAATTTACGAAATTATTTGAAAATTATAATCAACTAATTGGCTATACTGAAATCCATCGTCGATGGACATCAAGTAATTCGGATCATTTCCCTTTTCACGAACAAGGTATTCCTTCCGTATTCCTTTTTGCCATGGGCGGTGTTCCAACCTATCACACAACACAAGACAAACCAGAAACGCTTGATGCTGAAGTTATGGAATCCATCGGCAGACTAGTTTTTCGGGTTATGTGGGAATTGGCAAATGCTGAGCGGATTGAGTTTCCAATTGTTAAGCAATAATTAGTGATTGATGAGTTGTTAGTGGTGAATGGATTTTTAGTGTTGGGTAATTTACTTACTCTTATTGACTAACTTTGACAAGTCAGAACCAATTAAAAAAAATGTAACTATTCATCCTAGTTATAAATGTCATTCTGAGGGAGCGTGCGACAGAAGAATCTCCCCAACATACAAACTTTTGTTGAAATAATAAGAGATCCTTCACTTCCCAACATCACTCTCATCCTCCCTCGTTCAGAATGACATTGATACAACAGACAGCTGAACAGTTACAAAAAAATTCAATTAATCAAATAAGTTTATTGATGTGAGCGCATAAAGCCTATTACCCGGTTACCAACAATTTAAAACAAGGCAAAAAATATTTATGAATGAGTTAGTAAAATTACTACTACTATTCTCTGTCGGTTCGATTGCCGGATTTATTAACGTGATGGCGGGCGGTGGTTCAACATTAACGCTGCCAATATTGATATTTTTAGGTATGGAAGGTTCGCTGGCTAACGGCACCAATCGTGTGGCAGTTTTTATTCAGAATATTTCGGCGGTCATTTCTTTTAAACAGGAAAAATTTTCCCAGTTTAGATTCAGCCTCAAATTAGCTGCAATCACTTTGCCCGGGGCAATTATTGGTGCACTCATCTCTGTAAATATAAGCGATGAAACGTTTAAAAAAATATTAGCTTTTATTATGATCGGTATTATTTTCACGCTGATTATTCCAAAATCAAAAAAGAATAGCATAAAAAACGGTGACAGTTATAATCCCTGGTTGCTTTACCCAGCGCTTTTTGGAATTGGATTTTATGGCGGTTTCATTCAGGCTGGCGTTGGATTCTTGATAATGGCAGCGCTGCATCATTTAGTCAAGCTAAATCTCATTCACGTAAATATGCACAAAGTTTTTATCATATCTTTTTACAGCATTCCTGCAATTATTATTTTCACAATAACAAAAAATATAAACTGGATTTATGGTCTAACTTTAGCTGGAGGAATGGCATTTGGCGCCTGGTGGTCAGCCAAATTGGCAATTAAAAAGGGTGATAAAGTTATTCGAGTTATTTTGCTGGTGGCAATTTTTATTATGGCGTTGAAGTTGTTGAAGATTTTTTAATCACTATTTTATATAGACTGCTTGATTTGTTTTTAAAAATAAGATTTACCTAATTTACAAAAGTTTAGATATTAATTTTTAAAATATAAGTACGTATTATTTTTTCAATAAATGAGTCTGCTCTAAAAACCAGGAATTTTATGAGTTATGAAGATTTCACAAATAATAACTTCAATAAAATCAATTGGTATGGAATTTTGAATATTAGTAATTGGAATTTATTTGGAATTTGGGATCTGGAAATCGTGATTTTTTAAAAATTCTTCCAAAAAACGAAACAAACAATCATCCCTTATCTGCATTTTTTACAAATTCATCAAAGCTCACGGCGGCATGGTAAGAACTTCGCACAAGAGGACCTGCTTCGACATGTTCAAATCCAAGAGAGAGACCTTCTTCTTTCAACTGTAAAAATTCTTCCGGTGTAAAGTATCTGTCTATTGGCAGATGATCTGAAGAAGGCTGTAAATATTGTCCCAGGGTTAAAAAATCGCAGCCAATTTTGCAGAGATCTTTCATCACCTGGATTACTTCATTTGATTTCTCTCCCAATCCTAACATTAATCCCGATTTTGTAATTAAACCAAACTGTTTAGCTTTTCTCAAAACATCAAGCGATCTTTGATAATTAGCCTGAGGTCTTACTTGTTTGTAAAGTGAAGGTACTGTTTCAATGTTATGATTTAAAATATCCGGCTTTGCCTTGAAAACAATGGACAAAGCATCATCCACTCCTTTAAGATCCGGTATCAAAACTTCTATCTTGCAACCTGGGACAACCTTTCGAATTTCATAAATAATTTCAGCGAAAATTGAAGCGCCGCCATCGGGTAGATCATCTCTTGTAACAGAAGTAATAACAGCGTATTTTAATGAAAGTGTTTTGATGGCTTCAGCAACTCTTTTGGGTTCTGTTTGATCTACTGCTGAAGGAGTTCCCGTATCGACTGCGCAAAAGCGGCAGTTACGAGTACAACCATCACCAAGGATCATAAAAGTCGCTGTCCTCTGTGCCCAGCACTCACCAATATTTGGACAATGAGCGCTCTGACACACAGTATGAAGTTGATGTTTGTTGACCAATTTTCTAACTTCGTTAAAATTTTTTCCTGCCGGTAAAGGCACTTTTAACCAGTGCGGGAGCCGTTGTTGTCGAATTTTCATATTTTCCCTTTTTAGCATTGCAAGTTTATCTTTGGTCTTATATATAAAAAATTTAAACGTAAAGGGCTCAGAGAAGTCGCTAAAGATGCAAAGAAAAAAATTAGTAACTATTCAGGACACTTCAGTGTCCTTCCAACTTTTAGCCTTGTCGTTCACGGCACGGCTGAATAGAAACAAATATTTTTAACCAATCACAAATAACCACTCCCCAATCACCAGCTAAACATGAATGGCTTCATCATAAGCAGCAGCAGCCGCTTCCATAATTGCTTCAGATAAAGTTGGGTGAGCGTGAATTGTTTTGATCAGATCGTGTCCTTCAATCCCCAATGTTTTAATTACAGAAAGCTCACCTATTAACTCGGTCGCTTCTGCGTGAATAATGTGCGCGCCTAATAATTTATTAGAGGATTCATCAAAAATTAATTTTACCAAACCTTCGCTCTCTCCTGCTGCCAATGATCTTCCGTTTGCTACAAATGGAAACCGACCGATTTTGATAGAGTAGCCTTGCCCAATCGCTTTTTCTTCGGTCAGGCCAATACTGGCAACCTGGGGTTTGCAATAAGTACATCCTGGAACACTGCCATAATCAATCGCTTTCACATCTAATCCTGCCATTTTTTCCACAGCATTTATTCCCTCTGCTGAAGCTACATGCGCCAGCCAGGGAGGTCCAATAATATCGCCAATGGCATAGACATTTTCGATGTTTGTCTGAAAGGAATCATCAACTTTAATATAGCCTCTGTCTGTTTCAATTCCTAATTCTTCCAAACCGAGCCCTTCAATGTTACCTTGCACACCAATAGCCATTAAAGCTAATTCAGCTTCTAATTCTCTGCTTTCGCCCTCCGACTCGATGGTAACATTCACATTATCACTTCCGGTTGCCGCACTTTTCACCATACTATTCGTATGTAGCCTGGATTTATATTTTTTGAATGATCGCTCCAAAAGGTCCGTAATTTCTTTATCCTCAATCGGCAAAATAGTAGGTAGCATTTCCACAAGAGTAACCTGGCAACCCAGAGTTTGATAAAAATATGCGAATTCCACACCAATCGCACCAGCGCCAATAATGATCATAGATTCAGGTATTTTTTCCAGTGACATTGCCTCTTTGCTCGTAATGATACGTTTCCGATCAATTTCAATTCCGGGTATTGAGCGTGGTCTTGCTCCTGTAGCAATAATTATTTTTTTTGCGGTCAACTCATCTGTCATTTCTCCCGCTTGATCCAGAACCGCAATTTTATTTTTTGCTATTAATCTTCCAGTTCCCGCATATACGGTAATGTTATTTTTTTTAAATAAAAATTGCACGCCTGTAGACATTCTCGATGCCAATTGGCGGCTTCTTTTTATAATAGCGTTAAAATCATAAGAAAAATTTTCTACTGTAAATCCAAATTTATTTGCCTGTTTCAATATTGAATACGTTTCAGCACTTTTCATCAGCGCTTTTGTGGGGATACATCCCCAATTCAGACAGATACCACCAACATGCTCCCTTTCAATAACTGCCACGCTCATCCCCAATTGTGAGGCACGGATTGCAGCAACATACCCGCCAGGTCCCGAACCGATAACGATCAAATCAAAATTTTCATTACTCATAAAAATTACACCGTTCCCTTTTAGTTTTCAAAAAATATCAAAATAATTTGTAACTGTTCAATACTTTCTTTGCAAAATGATTATACGATAAAATAATTTAGCTTTTAACAAGAGTTCTCAAAAGAGCAACATCATATTTAAAACAATCATCTCCACCAGGTATTTCTAAAATTTTGGGTACATTTTCAAATCTCGGATCATTCATGATCAAACGAAATGCCTCAAGTCCTATTTTCCCTTTTCCAATTCGTTCGTGCCTGTCCACTCGTGAACGAAGTTCTTTCTTAGAATCATTCAAATGAAGAGCGCCCAGCCGATCTAAGCCAATTATCTTATCAAATTTTTTAAAAGTTGTCTCATAACCTTCCCTGGTTCTGATGTCGTAACCAGCCGCAAAAATATGACACGTATCAATACAAACACCTACTTTATCTTTTTCATCAACCATCTGGATGATCTGACCAAGCTGCTCGAAACTGTATCCCAGCGCAGTTCCTTGCCCGGCAGTTGTTTCAAGTAACAGTTTAGTATCAACATCCCAACATTCTTCTAAAATAATATTGAGGCTTTCAGCGATTAAATTTAAACCATTTGTTTCGCCCAAATCTTTATGCGCTCCCGGATGAAAAACTAATCCAGATATTCCCAAAGCTTGTGTTCGTTTATGTTCTAATATAAAGGATTCTCGTGATTTATGCAAATTATTTTTATCGGGACTGCATAAATTTATCAGGTAGGAATCATGTGCCACCACTGCTTTAATAGGGGAATTTGCCAAAACTTGTTTATATTGTTCAATTTGCTCATTGGTCAAAGGAGGTGTTTTCCACTGTCTTTGATTTTTGGTGAATATTTGAATGGCGCTACATCCGATTTCACTTCCCCTGATCACTGCCTGAAATATCCCGCCAGCAATTGAAACATGTGCTCCTAATAACATTTGATTTTTACTCCATAATTATAAAAAACCCGATACAAAATTAATAATTTAATTCAGTACCGGGTATTATTTTTAATGAAGTTTGTAAGTTGTAAAATTCATAGCCACAAGTCACGAAAATTATTATGCCCATTAAGGTACACAAACTCACAGCAGTAAAACAGAAAAAACGTTGCTAATTTTTAACCTAAATATTGTTGCAATTTCTCTCGGCGATTAACGTACCGAAGTTTACGCAACGCTTTATTCTTTATTTGTCTTATTCTTTCGCGACTTAATTCCATAATGCTGCCGATCTCTAAAAGCGTTAAAGGACGCTCTTCTTCAATCCCATAATAAAGGCGTAGAATTTTTGCTTCACTTTCCGTAAGTGTTTCCAGGGCTATCTTCACATCTATTTTAAGCGATTCATCGAATAAGTTGCTTGAAGGAGTGGCAAATTCATCGCTGCTGATTCTATCCATTAAAGACAGGTTTTCATAATCTGGACGTGTAGAATCTTCAAGTGATAATTCCCGTCCCCAGTAGGTCATATTCTCAGACAGTTTTTTGGGAGATATTTTTAACTCTTTAGCAACCTCTTCCAATTCTGGAGCACGACCCAAATTTTGTTCCAGATTTTCAACAGTATTTACAACCTTTTTCAATGCCCAGATGTGATTAACTGGAAGACGCACTAATCGGGAATGATTTGCTAACGCTCGCAAGATTGACTGTCTTATCCACCAAACAGCATAGGAAATAAATTTTACACTGCGGCTGCTATCGTATCTTTTTGCAGCTTCCATTAAGCCGATGTTACCTTCGCAGATAAGTTCATCAAAAGGTAATCCGCGATTCTTATAATCGCGCGCAATGAAGACGACAAATTTTAAATTAGCATTCACCAACTTAGTTAAAGCATGATGATCACCTTCTTTAATTTTCTCAGCTAACTTAATTTCTTCATTAGGAGATAACATGGGAATTTGATCAATATCCTGAAGATACCTGGCTAAAACATCCTGCATTCTAAAATCACGCTTTAGTTTTTGCATTGGTATCACCTACTTGAAAAAATGAATGGAAAATTTTATCGATGAAATTACTTAAAATTAATCAGCTATTATATAATCAATTAATATATATCCAAGCATTTTAAAAAAATGTCAAACTATACTATATATTTTGAACCCTCAATAGCAGCGTCAAGTTTCATAGATAATTTTAATTTTTTTAGTTTGGTTTGATAATCTTTTAAAATCGATTGTATTTGATCATCAGTACGGTCAGGTTCATGATGGAAAAAAATTAAATGTTTCACATTAGCTTCAATGCCTAAATTAAGCACTTGTTGATAAGAAGAATGCCCCCATCCTGCTGTTTCAATCATTTCATCAGGCAAATAATGAGCATCGTGGATCAGTAAGTCTGCATTTTTACAAAAATCTACAAATTCATACCAGTGAGTAATTGAATTTCCATTAGCATATAGTTCGTTGTCAGTAATAAAAACTATTTTTTTATTAGCTTCCATCACTTTAAATCCAAAAGCAGTTCCGGGATGATTATTTTTTATGTATGAAAAGGTTGCATTGTTCAGTTGAAATTCTTTTTCAGTAATTTTTTTAAAAATAATCTTTGCTTTTAACTCATCAAATTTAACAGGGAAAAATCGTGAATCCATTTGCTGAGTAAGTATATCTTTCAAATAATCAGCGATTGGTTCACAGGAATAAATCTGAATTTCCACATCATCATAATATGCAGGCGTAAATAGAGGAAATCCCTGAATGTGATCCCAATGAGAATGTGTAAAAAATATGCGCATTTCTTTAGGATAACCATTTTTAATAATTTTCTGACCTAAATTTTTAATTCCTGTCCCAGCATCGAAAATCACCAATGTATTGTCATTCAAAATTAATTCTACACAGGTTGTATTGCCACCATACTTAACTGTATTTTTCCCGGGCGAAGGGATAGAGCCCCTCGTTCCCCAAAATTTAATTTCCAACTGCTCGACCTCCTCTTGCATGCCCAAGAAACTGCATTCAATCAAGAAAAATATTTCAAAATGGATTATTACAAAAATATATTAAAATTAATATCAATTCATTAAATCAACTTACAAAAAAAATAATAAAATTCTGTGTTAAAAATCACAAATCCCAAAAATTTAAAATATTCACAAATAAATACCTTACTAATGGTATAAAATTTATAAAATAGTGAACATTTTAGCTTACTCTATTCATAATACAAAATGCTAATTTAAATGTCAATATTTTTCTAAAAATTTACAATTTTTTATTATCAATAAAGTCTCTATGAACAACGCAGCAAAAAAAAGACCCTAATCTACTAAATGAATGTTATATTTAACATCAAAACACATAACTACCAAATAATCAATCAATTATCGTTCATTAGAATTTTAGCAATCATATAAGAAATACTATTTAGTAATTCAAATACTATTCAAAAATTGTCCACTTTTGTTTTATGTAATTAAAATTAAAAAGTTTCAATTCACACATAACAATACTTTATCGTGATATTCTTATTTTCCTTGATTCTCTTAGCTTTGTAAAAATTAAATTTATTGTCATTAGAAATTGCCGCCGAATGATTCCTCAATTTTTTACAAATTCCCGGTCATTAATCAATAATAAGGCGCACTTTTCCCATTCATTTTAATTTAGGCTTCCCACGAAATACCTCAAATTAAAAAAATAAGATTGAAATTGCAGGTGAAATATTTGATAAAATTGAAAATTTTTATTTTTTTTATTGACAATCTCAATAATTTTTCTTAATTTCAGTATAAATTTAAAAACTTTAATAAATTTTTTAACTTTTATAGGAGGTCATTAGACATGACAAAAGCAGAACTTATCGATAAAATTGCTGGTATTGAGGGTGTTCCGTCAAAGAAATTAGCTGGAGAAGCAGTTAATGGCGTATTTGCAGCGGTTAAAGATTGCCTGCTCAAGGGCGACAGCTTTGCTTACCAGGGCTTTGGTACTTTTAAAGTTCAACCTTATGCCGCCCGAACCGGAGTCAATCCACGAACTGGTGAAAAAGTCCAAATTCCCGCTGGTAAAAGACCTAAATTTACCGCCAGCAAGGTTTTGAAGGACGCAATAAAATAACCATACAATAAATCTAAATCAAAAACGGAACATATTGGTTTAATCCCTTATGTTCCGTTTTTTTTATTAACGACATATTACTGCTCTCGATATCTACATCAAATTTAATCATCGCTTATTGAATTTACTAACTCAAAATCCATGATACGCTCTTCTGGATTCACTAATACAACCCGAACCACAACATGATCACCTAATTGATATACTTTGCCCTGGTAATTTCCTGTTAATCGGAAACGTGTTTCATCATAGGCATAATAGTCATCATCTAAACTTGTTATGTGGACTAATCCTTCAATTAGATAATCAATGATCTCAACAAAAATTCCAAATGATGTAACACCAGAAATGATCCCGTGAAATGTCTCGCCAATTTTATCGATCACGAATTCCAATTTTTTAGCCTTAACTGAAGCACGTTCAGCTTCCATTGCACGAATCTCCATTTCAGTGGCATGATCACAAATTTTTTCCAACTCACCTTTTTTGATTGGTATCTCATGGGGACTTTTCAGATATTGTTTTAACAAACGATGAACCATTAAATCCGGATAACGTCTTATCGGTGAGGTAAAGTGGCAATAATATTTCAGCGCCAATCCAAAATGTCCTTCGTTTTTAATTGTATATTTGGCTTTCATCATACTGCGGATCATAACTTCTTCAATCAAAAACTGGCGGTCAGTTCCCTTAATTGAATTCTGAAGTCTCTGAAACATCTTTGGTGTTATTCTCTTTTTAGTGGGAAAATCTATTCCAAGCGCACTTAAAAATTTCCGAAAATCTTTAAGTTTATCAACGCTGGGACGCTCATGAATCCGATACGGGAGTGGCAATTTTATGCCTGTTTTTTCTTTGAATACAAAATCTACATGCCTGGCAACAATTGAATTTGTTAGCACCATAAATTCTTCAATAAGGCGATGACTATCATCTTGTTCCATTTTCTTAATAGCAACCGGCTTAAATTGTTCATCTAAAATAATGCGAACATCATGACTGCCAAAATCAAGGCTCCCCCGAGCCTGACGCTTTTCTATCAATTTTAGACTTAATTCAAACATCTGCAGGATTGTACCAGTAAATTTTTCATCACCTTTCTTTTGTTCGATCACTTCCTGTACTTCTTCATAAGTGAATCGGCGGTCACTTCGGATAATTGATTCTTTAATTTCATAATTTACCAGTTCAGCAAAAGGGGTCAACTCTACCAATACGGTATATGTCAGTCGATCCTCATCTTGTTTGAGAGAACAAATTTCATTGGATAACCGCTCCGGAAACATAGGAACAACCCGATCTACTAAATAGACTGAAGTGCCTCTATTTTGACTCTCTTTATCCAGATTGCTGCCTTGTTGGACAAAGTAGCTTACATCGGCAATATGCACTCCTAACAAATAATTTCCATTTTCAAGTTTTTTCAAAGAAACAGCGTCATCAAAATCCTTAGAATCTTCTGGATCAATGGTAAATGTTAACTCGTTTCGCCAGTCTAATCGTTTTTCGATTTCCGATTCGGGAATTGTTGTCGCTATATTTTTTGCTTCAGTAAGCACATTTTTTGAAAATCGATCAGGAAGATCAAATGATCTGGCAATAGCAATTATATCAACGCCAGGCTGATCTGAATCTCCAAGAATCTCTACAATTTTTCCCTGCGGATTCTGTCGTTCATCTTTCCACTCAAGCAAATGAGCAACCACTTTCTGTCCGTTTTTTGCATCCATTTGATATTCAGGCGCGATATAAATATCCCGATGAATTTTATTTTCATCAGGAATAACCAAACCCCAGAATTTCCCTTCTTGAAAAATCCCAACGATATTCGTCCTTGCCCTTTTCACGACTTCAACCACTCTTGCTTCCTGGCTTTTGCCTTTGAAATGAGCAAACAGCGCCACCCGTACAGTGTCTCCATGCAATGCCGTACTCATATTTTTCTGGCTTATAAAAATATCGTTCTTTTTGTCTTCGGTAATTAAAAACCCGTAGCCTTGAGTTTTTACATGTATTTTACCAACAACTTCAGAAGTTTTTATCCCCTGTCCAAGCTTCCCTTTTGGATGCCGGAAAATTTTTCCTTCGCCAATCATCTTTTTCAATTTTCTCTTAAACGCCGGATATTTCTCATGGGGTATCTTAAAAATCTTTGCCAATTGTTTTGGACTATAAGTCTGGTTTGGATTTTGTTCAAATAGTTTTATTAATTTTGATTCAACGCTCATGTTATCCCCGCAAATTTTGTTTTCACAATTATCATTGATAAATACGAATAATTCATCACAAAATCAACAATTATCTTTTAAAAAATAATAATACCTACATTTTTATTGACATTTTGATTTTAATATCGTATAATATTCAATGAATTTGTTTTTAAAATTCTTAAAATATTAATCATCAGATTACTGTAGCTATTGATGACCGTGAGGCAAATTTCGCCACAGCAAAAATATTAAAACAAACTGAGGGCGTTGACATTTCAATTCGCCGGCTTTCCCTGGGGGATTATGAAATAGACGGAAAAATTCTCTTTGAACGAAAAACTCTCGTTGATCTCACTGCTTCAATTAAAGATGGAAGGCTATTTCGTCAGGCATGTCGAGTTGCTGCCAGTCCCATAAAATGCGTCTTTATACTCGAAGGTACAGCAAATGATTTGTACAGAAGCAACATGCGCCGCGAAGCCATTCAGGGAGCTTTGATCTCAATTTCTATTATTCTGGGAATACCAATATTGCGATCGAAGGAAGCGGAAGAAAGCTCCCGGCTTATGCTGTACACTGCCAGGCAACTTCAATTAAATGAAAGGAATACATTTGCTCGCCATGGCAAACGTCCCAAAGGAAAATGCAAGTTGCAGCTTCATATTTTGCAGGGACTTCCTGGAGTAGGTCCAGAACGAGCTGCTCGTTTGTTAGATTCATTTGGAAATGTTGAAGCGGTTGTCACTGCTCCAGAAAATCAATTAGTAAAAATACCGGGGATCGGACTGCACCTGGCTAAGTTAATTCGATGGGCTGTTGGTTCTATCAAAAAAATGAGCTAATAAATTGAAAAAAGTTGAACCTTTTTTTAAACATACTGTACTATATAAGCGGATAATTAATTAAATTAAACTCATCTTTTCATAATAGACTTCTGCAAAATAGCATGTTACGAAAAAGTAGTTAACAAATGTACAGTATGTTATTGTAAGATTAAAATTTTTAGTGAGATTTTATTAGATAA
>Ga0075123_10000263_pt1 | contig 27807 bp, 20 predicted proteins | sample AntAceMetag02UKX_FD_69808 | JGI IMG/M metagenome (GOLD analysis project Ga0075123, IMG submission 69808) | Saline lake microbial communities from Ace Lake, Antarctica - Antarctic Ace Lake Metagenome 02UKX | ecosystem: Environmental > Aquatic > Non-marine Saline and Alkaline > Saline | place... | reverse complement strand
ACTTGGTAAATTACTTAAAGAAAAATATCAATCTAATAAAATTATAGAAAGAACATTTTTTGAGACCCGTTTAGATAATGGAATTAAGATTCTATTGAAAAAGGTAACCGGAAAACCTACCGTTGGAATTTCACTCTCGTACGAAGTTTCCCAATTGAATGAGACTAAGAAAAATCTTGGAATAAATTATCTTACATCTGCTTTGTTACTTTACGGTAACAATAAACGCAATTACCAGCAGTTTCTAAATCACTGTATCTCAAATGGCATTAACTTTGGTATTAGTTCACAGAGTGAGACAACTAATATTAATGCAAAGTGTTTTAAGGAAATGCTTCCTGCCAGTTTGGAGTTACTTTCTGATGTTGTACTCCATCCTACATTTCCAATGGAACATTTCAACAATATTAAAGCAACCATAAAAAGTAATTTAGATAGAATAAAAGACTATCCACAACATAGCTCTTCACTTTTATTTAAGGAGCTGATCTTCGGAAAAAAGAGTAATCTTAATAGTCGCTCAGGTTCAAAAACATCAATTCAAAATATAACTTTGAAGCAGGTAAAAGAATGGTATGGAATGCATTACCAGCCGGAAAATATGTCACTTGCTATTGTTGGCGATTTCAATTTTGATGAAGCGTTAAGAATATGTGAAACTAACTTTGTCTTTAAGAAAAATAATTATTCCAGATCTATCCAAAAAGCAATAATTAATTCTTCCAAAACAAAATATAAATTAACTAAAAAAGGGAAGGATCAGGCAATTATCAATATTGGTGGATTTGCCTGCAATGCACATGATAAGATTAAGAACACAGCATTTCATATTCTCTCGCAGATCATTGGCGGTGAAAATGATTCGATCCTTTTTACAGAACTCCGTGAGAAACGAGGACTTGCCTATAGTGTTGAATTCGGTTTTAGTTCAGTGAGAACTACTGGATTTTGGGTAGCTTCAGCGGTAGTTGATAAAGCAGATAAAGACGAAGCAGTCAAAGTTATACGAGATGTTTTAAAAGATATAACAACTAACGGTATAACACCAAAAGAGCTTAAAACTACAAAAAATTTCATCAGAGGTCAGAGAGTTATGGAACAAGAGAGTGTGCTGAATCTGGCGCAAACACTTTCTGTTTTGGAATCCTTAGGTTTGGGATATTCTTACTATTTGAAAAGAGATGAACGTTTGGATAAGGTAAATGTGAAAATGATTCATGATCTTGCATCTGAATATTTCAAAGAAGAAGATCAATTCATTCACATCATGATTTGATGAATAAGTAAATTTAATGTTAAGTAAAAGTTTGAATCTACACATTTGATTTTCTATTCCATTTAACTCCCATTTGGAAGGTAAGATCAAGAGGGATTATCTAAATGGAAATCAAATATGACAGAAGATTGTTTATAGAATAATAATTCAATAGAAAGGAAACAAAATGAAAACGATTGGAATCGATCTTGGCTCGAGAATGTCGAAGATCGTTGTATTGGATGATAATAAAATAGTTTATTCAAATGTAACAGATACCGGAGTAAATCCCAAAAAAGTGGCTGAAACTCTATTGAATGATGCACTGGGAAAAACTTCTCTTTCCAGATCTGACATCACAAATATATACTCTACGGGTTATGGCAGGAATATTGTTCCGTTTTCCGATAAACGTATTTCTGAGATCAGCTGTCATGCCAGAGGCGTCAATTACTTTTTCCCTGATGCCAGGACGGTAATTGATATCGGAGGACAGGATTCCAAAATTATCCTAATCGATGAAAAAGGACATGTAAAAGATTTTGTGATGAATGATAAGTGTGCTGCTGGAACAGGTAAATTTTTAGAAGTAACAGCAACAACCCTTGAAACAACCATTGATGAATTAGGTAAAATATCACAATTATCGACTAAAAAATTAGATATAAATAGCACCTGTGTAGTTTTTGCTGAATCTGAAATAATAGGTCTTATTGCTGAAGGCTATGAAAAGCCAAATATTATCAATGCTATTCACCGATCTATTGCAAAAAGAACTAAAAATCTTACTTCTCAACTTCATTGGCAAAAACCGATTGTCTTTACGGGTGGTGTAGCAAAAAATACTGGAATGCAGATAGCAATTTCTGAGGTTGTTGAAGCAGTAGTGATTGTACCCGAGAATTCGTTTATTACTGGTGCATTGGGAGCTGCAATATTTGCAAAAGAGAATATTGCAAAATAAATTACATCTTGACACTTAGATCATTTATAAATTCGTTAATTGCATTTATTAAAGGAGTTTAATAAACTAAAATGAAAGCAATTACTTTAATATTAATTATCATTTTCCTCTGCATTAATTTATATGCGCAGAGTGAAAATGGATCTAATATTAATGATTTAAAATATAATATAAACCTGATAAAATTTTATATAGATAAAATAGAATATGACAATGCGCTTGAGTATATTGATAAAACACTTGAAGAGGCAATAGAAAAGGATTCTCTTTATTATTTTAAAGCTTACATTTATAAAGAAAAGGAAGACTGGTTGCAGGCATCAGAATTCCTTGCCAAAGCAATATTATATTCTACTGAAGAACAGATAATTAATGAACGTTTAGTAGAATTTAAATTAGCAATTATCCATGTTTCTCCTTTATCATCATTTGATATTGTATCTGCTGCTGTCGCCAGTGCACAAAATACTCAAAAACATACTGGTTTTCTTAATATACTTGCACGATTGTATGAAAACAATCAACTTTATGGCGAAGCAAATGATGTTTATAGAACCATTCTTCTGGAAATTGATGGATCTGAAAGCTGCAATTTACAAATGAAAATAGTCACAAATAACATATTCCAAAAGGAATATAAGGAAGCTTTGAATATTCTTAAACCTCTTATTGTCCTTGATGATTCCTTATATATTGAAAAATTGCTTTTCTTAGATTATATTGCTAATATTTCACTTGAATATTATGAAGAAGCAAAGACACCGCTTATCAGACTTTATTTAGATTTCCCCGAAAACATAAACCGTAAGGAGATCCTTGCAGGATTAGCAGATATCTATGAACATCAAGAACAGTACCTTATGGGTTGGTTTATTTTAAATGAGCTATTTATTATTAGTGATGAAGTAGGAAGATTCCAAATACAAAAAGATATTGAACGTATTAAACAGATAATCTGTGAAAGTAATAATATTGAAGATCAATTTAGATATTTCAAACCTATCTTTGAATTGAAAGAAAAGAATGAAATACCTGATAAAATTGAATAAAAATATAGAAAGCATTTAATATATTGACTCGCAAATGTTATATTAATTTTTTGTAATAAAAATTATGAAATAGTAATGAATAATTAATAGAGGAGCTAAAATGAAAAAATTTAAAAAAGTTACTTTAGACGGGAATTTTGCTGCTGCGCATGTTGCTTATGCTTTCAGTGATCTTGCTGCAATTTACCCGATCACTCCGTCATCTACAATGGGTGAATATGCAGATGCCTGGGCATCGAATGATCGTAAGAACATTTTTGGTCAAACTGTTGATGTAATTGAAATGCAGTCGGAAGCTGGTGCAGCAGGAGCTGTGCATGGTGCACTTTCAGCTGGTGCATTCACAACCACATTTACTGCTTCTCAAGGTCTGATGCTTATGCTCCCGAACATGCATAAAATTGCCGGTGAAATGTTACCTACAGTTTTCCACGTTACAGCACGAACACTTGCCACTCATTCTCTTTCTATATTTGGAGATCACTCAGATGTGATGTCAGCAAGAAACACAGGTTTTGCATTAATGGCTACCAGTTCAATTCAAGAGATCATGGATCTGGGAATTGTTTCACATCTTTCTACTTTGAAAGCCAGCATTCCATTCTTGAATTTCTTTGATGGATTCAGAAATTCTCACGAGATCCAAAAGATCGAAGTTATAGATTATGACACAATGTGCGAAATGGTAGATATGAAATATGTTGAAAAATTCAGGAGTAGATCCATGAATCCTGAAAGACCAATGGTAAAAGTTGGTGCTCAAAATCCCGATGTATTTTTCCAGTGTCGCGAAACTTCTAATAAATATTATGATGTAGCTCCTGAGATAGTACAGAAATACATGGATAAATTAGCAAAAGTGATTGGAAGACAGTATCATCTATTTGATTATGTCGGTGCTCCAGATGCAGAAAAGATAATTATTGCCATGGGTAGCGGCGTAGAAACAATCGAAGAAACAATTAATTATCTTAATGCCAAAGGTGAAAAACTCGGGCTTATTAAAGTTCGTCTTTACCGTCCTTTCTCTGTTAAAGCTTTTATTGATGCCATACCTGCTACTGTTAAGAAAATAGCAGTTTTGGATAGAACAAAAGAACCTGGTGCAATTGGTGATCCATTATATTTGGATACTGTTGCAGCACTTAAAGATAAAAAGGATATCACAATTCTTGGTGGACGTTACGGTCTCTCTTCAAAAGAGTTTACACCTTCAATGGTTAAAGCAGTGTATGATCATCTGGATGGTGAAGCTTTTCATGGATTCACTGTTGGTATAAATGATGATGTAACTAATAAATCACTTAAAATTGGTGCTCAACTTAACACTATACCCGAAGGTGGAATTAGTTGTAAATTTTGGGGATTGGGATCTGATGGAACAGTTGGTGCAAATAAAAACTCAATCAAGATAATTGGTGATAATACCGATATGTATGCTCAAGGTTATTTCCAATACGATTCAAAAAAATCTGGTGGAATTACACGATCACACCTTCGTTTTGGAAAAAGTCCTATCCAGTCTGAATATCTTGTAGAAAGTGCAGATTTTATTGGATGTCATAATCCTGCTTTTATCGGACGCTACGATATTCTTGAGGGTATTAACGATAATGGTGTATTCCTTTTAAATTCACAATGGAAAACTAAAGAAGTCTTTGAAAATTTAACAGAGGATATGCAAAAAACAATAATTGAAAAAAATATAAAACTTTATAATATAAATGCTTTAAAAATAGCTAACGATGTTGGGCTTGGTGGTAGAATTAATACAGTTATGCAAACCGCCTTCTTCCTTATTTCCGGTGTGTTAGATAGAGAAGAAGCTATCAAGATGATCAAAAAGGCTATTGAAAAAACATTCATTAAAAAAGGAAAGAATGTAGTTGAAATGAACTGGGCAGCAGTTGATAAAACAAATGAGGCATTAGTAGAAATTTTCGTTCCCGATGCAATTCCAACAAATCATACAAAAATGAAAAAACTTGTACCAGATGATGCAGATGAATTTACAAAGAATATTATTGAAAAGATAATGAGAGAAAAGGGAGACAGTATTCCTGTTTCTCATATGCCGTTAGATGGCTTTGTTCCATCCGGTACCACAAAACTTGAAAAGCGCGGGGTATCACCTTTCGTCCCACATTGGGATGCAGATAAGTGTATTCAGTGTAATCAGTGTTCCATTGTCTGTCCTCATGCAGCTATCCGTCCTAAACTTATTAAAAATGAAGATATGAAAGGAGCACCTGAAAGTTTTAATACTCTTACCGCAATGGGTAAAGATAAAGAAGAATATCAGTTCAAGATCCAGGTTTATATCGAGGATTGTCAGGGATGTGTTGTATGTGTGAATGAATGTCCAAAACAAGCTCTTGAAATGAAACCGATTGAAGAAGAACGTGCTCTTGGTGAAAAAGAAAACGTGGATTTTTTTGAATCACTTCCAAATGATGTTATGGGCTCAAATTTAGAGACAACAGTAAAAGGAAGTCAATTCAAACAGCCTCTTTTGGAATTCTCCGGTGCTTGTGCTGGTTGTGGTGAAACTCCATATGTTAAACTTATTACACAGCTTGTTGGGAATAGAATGATCGTGGCAAATGCTACAGGCTGCACATCCATTTGGGGTGGAACTTTCCCGACTATTCCTTATTGCAAAAACAAAGACGGACATGGTCCAACCTGGGCGAATAGTCTTTTTGAAGATAATGCCGAATACGGTTTTGGAATGAGATTGGCGGTAGATTCCAATAGAAAACAACTTAAATTTAATGTAGAGAAACTCCTCACAAACGGGACGGATAGTAAACTTGAAACTGTATTGAGAAAAGCTCTTGAATTATGGAACGAAACAGATAATGCAGCTGTACAAAATTCAATTCAAATTCAGAATATCCTTCCGGAAATATTGAAAAAAGCTTCAGGAGAAAATGAAGGAATCATCAGAAAAATTGTTGAACTTAAAAATTACTTTGTAGATAAATCTGTTTGGTCTTTCGGTGGTGATGGCTGGGCTTATGATATTGGTTATGGTGGTGTAGATCATGTAATGGCTTCCGGCAGAAATGTAAATATCCTGGTCGTTGATACTGAAGTTTATTCCAACACCGGTGGTCAAGCTTCTAAAGCCACTCCACTTGGTGCAGTAGCAAAATTTGCTGAATCAGGTAAGGAGACAGTTAAAAAAGATCTCGGTCTTATGCTGATGAGTTATGGATATGTTTATGTTGCTTCGATAGCATTGGGTGCGAATAAGAATCAAGCACTCAAAGCAATTCGCGAAGCTGAGGCTTATGATGGACCATCAATAATATTGGCTTATGCTCCTTGTATCAATCACGGATTCCCAATGTCTCAAACTATGATGGAAGAGAAGAAAGCGGTTGATACAGGTTACTGGCTTCTTTATAGATTCAATCCTAATTTGAAAAAAGAAGGAAAGAATCCATTTGTATTGGATTCCAGGGAACCAAAATTACCGGTTAAAGAATTTCTGGAAGGTGAAAGACGTTATACCTCGCTGGAAAGAACATTCCCTGATAAAGTAGAAGGTTTCAGGGTTGGATTTGATAAATATGTAAAAGAGCGTTACGAAAAATATGTAAAGATGGCAGTAGAATAACATTAAACCCTTGCTGTTCCCTTAACAGGGAAACGTAGAAAAGCAAGGAGATTTATAACAGCTGATAAATAGAGCCTGCCGGAGATGATCTGGTAGGCTCTGTTTTTTTGGGAGAGAAGATGAAAATCAAAATTTTACAAGTTATCAATGAACCATTTTATTATGATAGAGGAGATTTGAAAGAATTCATCACCGATAGAAAATGCGAAGTTGAATTAAATGGAGTAAATATTGGTTTCTATGGTTATCCTCAAATTGATGAAATATATGATGCAATCAAAAAGAGTAAGCCTTTATATTATCCAAAATGTGTTATTGAGGATTTTTCGTTAAATGATTTTAAAGAGAAAAATAATATAAGTAAGTATGAATCAGTAAAATTCATTGATTCCAATTTTACATGTAGTATATTTTATTTAAAAGAGAATAAAGAAATCGATTTTTATAATTCATTATTTGAGGGACATTTAAGTTTTCTTAATACAATATTTTGCGATGGTGATGTTATATTCAGTGATTGTGAGTTTACTGACCCTAAAATGACTGATTTTTGTAGAGCACAATTTGGAAATGGGAATAAATATTTCTCAGCTGTGTACCACAGCGAGAAAGTTAATTTTATAGGAGTCAACTTTGGTAATGGAAATGTTCAATTTACTGAAGCAGAATTCAAATCTAAAAAGATCGATTTTGCTCATTCTGAATTTGGAGATGGGAATTTATTATTTGAGGAAATACAATTTGAAGCCGATAGAATTCGATTTAATAATTGTAGTTTTGGGAAAGGAGAAATAAATTTTGTTGGGACTGATTTTGGAGATGCAGACATTTGTTTTAATAATTCAACTTTTAAATCAGAGAGTATTTATTTTTGCAGTACAAGGTTTGGTGTTGGTGGATTAGATTTTACTAATACAAAGTTACATTCAACTTTTATGGATTTTGAAAATGCTCAATTTGGTGATCTTGATATTAGATTTGATAATATGCATTGTTATTCAATAAAATTTGATAATTGCTACTTATTTGGGGATATATTTTTTAATAAAACACAAATATCTGGAGTTTTATCATTGATAAATTTTCGGACGGATGGTTCTATCTATTTCGATTTACTGAATAAGAAATTGAATGAATTAATTTATGGTCAAAACGTAACTTTTGCAAAAAAATCTCAGCAGTTCTTATTACTAAAACAGAATTTTAACAAGCTTGGACATTATGATGATGAAGATTCTGCTTATGTAGAATTTAAAAGATGCCAAGCAAAAGCTCATTTGAAAGATAGTAAGAAGAAAAGTTTCATAAAGAAGATTAGTGGATTTCTGATTTATTGCGGTAACCGACTTATGTTTGATTTTGTAGGTGGTTACGGTACGAAACCCAGAAGTGTTTTCAGATTTATGGTAATGGTTATTTTAGGATTTGCTCCGCTTTATGCATTTATTCCAGATTTCCTAAAATGGGATGATATTTCAAAACAATTTTGTAGTATTGAGTTATTAAATAAATTACTTGTTGGATTATACCACAGCATGATTACTTTCTTAACAATTGGTTATGGAGATGTTGCACCTAAATCAGTGTATGGTTCATTATTATCTGGCATTGAGGGATTCGTTGGATTATTCTTAATGGCTTATTTTACTATCGCATTTTCACGGAAAGTACTGAGATGAATACTGAGAAAAAGCAGAAAGAAATAATTTTTAATCCAATCGGAATCATACATTCACCTTTCAAAGACTGTGAAGGAATGCCGATCCAAACTATCGGAGCACAAGGAGTAAAGGCTCAAATAAAGATCTTTCCTGAATTCAAAGATGGTCTCAAAGATCTGGATGGATTTTCCCATATCATTTTAATTTATAATTTCCATTTATCAATAGATTATAATCTTTCAGTTAAACCGTTCATGGAAGATACGATAAGAGGTGTGTTTGCAACTCGTGCTCCGCGTCGTCCCAACCAAATTGGAATGTCTATCGTTAAACTGGAAAGTGTTAAAGATAATATTCTGCATATTTCTAATGTTGACATTGCGGATGGGACACCAATTTTAGACATTAAGCCATATATAAAAAGAATTGCTTGTATTGAAAGTGAAAAGATTGGCTGGTTAGAAAAAAAAGCAGATAAATTCGATAATAAAATTTCGGATGATAGGTTTATAAAAAATAATGGGAAGAATTAAAGTATTAGCCGAAGAAGTTGCAAATAGGATAGCAGCAGGAGAAGTAATTGAAAGACCGGTTTCTGTAGTTAAAGAACTGGTAGAAAATTCAATTGATGCCGGTGCAACACAAATTACAGTACATATTGAAAGCGGTGGCAAGAAACTAATGCGCGTGATAGATAACGGAAGAGGAATGAGCGAAGATGACGCCTTACAGGCTTTCGAGCGTCATTCAACCAGCAAGATTGAAACAGTCACGGATATTTTTAACATATCAACACTCGGCTTTAGAGGAGAAGCTCTTCCAAGTATTGCTTCGGTAAGTCAACTCATTCTTATAACTAAGGATGCAGAAAGCGATACTGCTTCCAGGGTTGAATTTAGAAGTGGGAAGCTTACAGATTTTTCCAAAACTTCTGCAAATAGCGGAACTACAATTGCTGTAAGAAATTTATTCAGCAATGTACCAGCAAGAAGAAAGTTTTTAAAATCTGATCCAATTGAATTTAAACATATTCTCAATTATTTACATTATCAATCCATTTTATATCCGCAAATTCATTTCCGCTTTTTAGTGGATGGAAAAGAAAAGCTCAATTATCCAGCAGTTGATGAAATGAATACACGATTAGCTACTGTATTCGGAAGTGATTTTCTTAAACGAGACCTGATAGAAGTATCTGCAAAAGGGAATGAAATTGAACTATCAGGTTATATAGGTGGATTAAATGAAGAGAAAGAAGGTTTTGCCGATTACAGATACCTTTTTGTAAATGGAAGGTATATTCGCGATAAAATTGTTTTACACAGTTTAAAAGCGGCATATGGTCCATTCATAAAGAAATTACGAACATTTCAGCAAGGCAAGACACCACCATATATTTTGTTCTTGAACGTTGACCCCCAGCAGGTTGATTTTAATGTTCATCCTGCAAAATTAGAAATTAGATTCAGAGAACCTGGCAAAGTTCATACGTTTATAAAATTAACAATTGAGAAATTACTCCTACAATATGAAAATGATAAATTTAAACAGATAAAGAATATAATGAGTTCCGCTTATCAAAGCGGCAGAACGACCAGTGTTGAATCTAGGATCTTTTCTAACAAGATGGAGAAAAAACGATTCAATCAGGTTAAAAAGGAATTGAAAGAGATATATCAACCTGATCTGTTTAGAAAAAAGACCGATGATGAAATCCAAATTGAAAAGAATTTTGCTAACAATAAAACTGATATGTTCCTTCGCCCGGAAGAAGATATTATAAATCCTTGGCAACTACATCAAAGTTATATTTTTGTGCAAGTAGAAGAAGGACTCATGATCATTGATCAGCATGCTGCACATGAGCGAATAATATATGAAAAGATATTACACAGAATTCATGGAACTCCTGCTCAAACTCAGAAATTGCTGTTTCCAATAGTGATAGATCTTCCACCACATCTCAGCAATACTATTCCAGAATTGATTTCGGGAAATATTGAAATATTTAATAAAATTGGATTTTCCATCAGAACTTTTAGTGGAGATTCTATTGTTATTGATGAGATTCCGATAGAGCTTGAAGACTGGGATGGCGGAGATATATTTATCGATATTATAAAGCAATTAGAAGATGAATTTGAACAAACCGAAGATTTCAGGGATAGTTTATCAAAATCCGTATCCTGCAAAGCAGCTATTAAAGCCGGCAGAAAAATGAACAGAAAGGAGATGTTGGCACTAATTAATGACCTTTTCGCTTGCGAGGTTCCATATTTTTGCCCACACGGCAGACCGCTTATCATCAAGATGACAATGCCGGAGTTTGAGAAAAAATTCAAAAGAATAATATGATCCAAAAGCAATATAATAAAATTCCTCTTATCATCATTCAGGGAGCAACTGCTGTGGGGAAGAGTGAATTTGCCATTAAGATTGCAAAAGAATTTAATTCTTCAATTATTTCAGCTGACTCAAGGCAAGTTTACAAATATATGAATACCGGTACTGCAAAACCTACTTTAAAAGAGCAAAGTAATATTAAACATCACCTCATTGATATTGTAAAACCTGATCAAGAATACAATGCAGGAACTTTCTCTGAAGATGCAGATAAATTAATAAAACAAATCTCATCACAAAATAAAATCCACATAATTTGTGGAGGTACGGGTTTTTACATAAAAGCTCTTTTAGAAGGTTTATTCAAAGCTCCTGAAATTCCTATTGAAATAAGACAATATCTGCGAAAAAATGTAGAAATAAAAGGTACAGAATTTTTTTATAATCAACTTAAGAAAATTGATCCTGAATCTGCTGAAAGAATTAATCAAAACGACGCAAACCGGATTATTCGTGCTTTGGAGATATATGAAACCACTGGGAAAACTATAACACAATTATGGGAAGAAGACATCAGCAGACGGAGGAACTTCAAAACTGTAAATATAATATTAAAAGAAGATCGGGAAATACTTTATGCTAAAATAAACAATCGAGTTGATAAAATGATAGATAACGGCTTACTGAATGAAATGGAAGTACTTATTGAGAAAGGATATAAAAGAACTGATCCCGGTATGAATACAGTGGGTTATAAAGAACTGTTTCCATTTTTAGATGGTGTACATAAATTGGCAGAATGCATAGTCAAAGTTAAGCAAAACACACGAAATTTCGCAAAGCGTCAGATAACATGGTATAGAAAAATTGATTTTGATTTGACATTAGATAGTAAAAACATTATCTTTTCAAATGTCTTTAAAGAAATAATGAGTAAATTACAGGAGAAATGATGATCATTGCAAAGGTAAATGCTTACGAAATTAAATTTCATGAATATAAAGCAGAATTGAATGAGGTACTTAAAATTATGCATCTTGAGGAACCTAATAGTGAAGCAAAGAAAAGAGCAATCGAACAACTCATTGATGGTAATTTACTTCTTGATTCAGCAAAAAAATCTAACATTGAGATTTCAGAAGATGATATTGAAAATGAATTAGTTGAGTTCAAATTAAAATTTAAATCTGAAAATGATTTTAATAACATGCTAAATAAAGAAAAAATTGAAATAGAAACCATAAAAAATAGAATTAGAAACAATTTATTAATAACAAAATATGTTAAAATTAATTTTTCATTTGAGACGGATATTTCATTAGAAAAACTTCAAGAAATATATAAAGAAAATATAGATTCATTTAAAACCTATGAGATGGTTAAAGCTTCTCACATACTCATTAAGGGCACAGAGAAAGAAAGCTTTTCAAAGGCTCAAGACTTATATAAAAAGATAAAAAATAAAGAAGATTTTGACAAAATTGCAATTGAATGTTCTGAATGCCCAAGTAATTGTCAACATGGTGATCTCGGTTATTTTACTAAGGGTAAGATGGTAAAAGAATTCGAAGAAGTTGCTTTCAATTTAAACCAGTATGAATTTAGTAAACCTGTAAAAACAAAATTTGGGTATCACATCATTATGAATACAGGCAGAAAAGAAAGTGTTGTAGCGGGTTTTGATGAAGTTAAAGATGCATTAAAAGACAGACTAAAGCGTATTGATTCGGAATTAAAACTTATAAAACATCTCAAAGGATTACGCAGTAAGGCAAATATTGTGATCAACCACAAAGAACTATAACATGTTATCAGGAGATAAAAAATGGCATTATTAGGTGTGAATATAGATCATATAGCAACACTCCGAGAAGCAAGAAAAGGAATAGAACCGGAACCGGTTTATGCTGCAAGTATAGCTGAACAAAATGGAGCAGACCAGATTACTATTCACTTGCGAGAAGATAGAAGACACATCCAAGATCGTGACCTGCAGCTACTCAGACAGACAATTCAAACAAAATTTAACCTAGAAATGGCACCAACAATTGAAATGGTAAAAATAGCTTCTGAGATTAAACCTGATACAGTTACACTTGTTCCAGAGAAGAGGGAAGAACTTACAACAGAAGGTGGCTTGAATTTAACTGAAAATCACAGGGATGTTATTTCTTCATTAAAAAAAGCTGGAATTGAAGTTAGTGTCTTTATAGAACCAATTTTGAAGATGATACAAGTAGCTAAAGATCTTGGTGCAGATACAGTTGAGATACATACTGGAAGATATGCTAACTTGGAGAATGATGGAGATATTCAAGCTGAAGTAGATAAAATATATAAAGCTGCAATTTTAACTAAAAAGCTTGGGATGAGAGCGGTAGCAGGGCATGGATTGAATTACCACAATACACAAAAGCTTGTTGAACTAGATATTTTTGAGGAATTCAATATTGGACATAGTATTATTTCTCGTGCTGTATTCTCCGGTCTTGCAGAAGCTATCCTTACAATGAAATTAATTGTTGAATAAAAACAAAGTAACGCCAAGAATTAATCCTGAAAATATTCTGTACTTGTTAAGGAAAATAATTTCTTCATTTGATTAGATTCTCGTTTTCACGGGAATGGCAAATAGAGAAATTAACCTAGATTATATATAATTCTTTAAGATTCTATTCTTTCTGTCCATGTTAGCTTATATACTTCATCAGGTTTAAGTTCTTTTTCAAATTCTATTTGCGTTGCACTTTTCTTTTTAAAAGGTAAACTATTTTTCATAATTGTCCAATCACCATATAAATTATGAAGGACTGTAATGGTTTTTGTTTTTCCCGATCTGTTTTTCAAAGTTACTTTCATATCGCGTTCAACTATCCTGTTAGATATCTTTCTTCGTTCCATTGTGATGGTTTCAGCAACCAGATCAAAAGCATTTCCTGTTGTAAGGAGGATCTCTTCATCTTTTGCAGTGTGATCAAGAGCATCTTCACCAATGAATTCTAATTCGTTATCTGCATCATCTTTTTTGTAAATTTTTACCACACCTTTTGGTAATGGAATTCCTAAACCATCTTTTTTAGAATTGATAAACTTTATTTTACTTTGAATATTTGTAGAACCTGTGACGTATTCGTATTTTGATTCTGCATTAACTATTTTTGTAGGAAATAGTCGAAGTTGTTTAGTTTGATTATTATTGATGTTAACATTTTCACTTAGAGTGTACATGTGAAAATCATGAAATGCCTTTTCTGCAAAATCGGGAGTACCAACGTCAGTTGTTTCCACTGCATATTTTGCGTAAGAACGCTGGTCGAATTGTTTCTTTATCTTCTGTACATCACCGGCAATAAGCTTGAGTTTCGTGTCTATGAAGGCTTTACCTGTTTTATTGATTATAGTAACCCAGCTATTGATCTCAAGTTTGCCAGTGTCTTCATTCCAAACAGTATTATAGGTAACATCCCATTTCATACCAGTACAAATATAAGAAAAATCAATTGGGAATTTTCCTTCTTTTGGAACATTCAATCGCCAATGAAGAGTTGGCTTTAAGAAAAAATTTTTAGGAAGTTTTGCCAGGCTGATATTTCTAATTTCATCTCTTTGTATAAGGATGAGCTTGTCTGTATTATTCTCAATTATTCCAATTGTAGAACTGTCATTAAATTGTAATGTACCAATGAACTTAACATCATCTTCAGCAATTATCTCAATATCTTTTCCAATGTATTTTTCCAGTATTTTGGAAGTATTTGCCAGATCGTATTCATAATTCTGCGAAAAGATCTCAATATTACCCTTGAGTGGTTTGATGATAACCGAATTTGCCTCTATTGTTGACGGGATATCATCCATAAAATAGCTTTGAATTCCCTTCGACAGTGTAAGGTCTATCGAAGAACGAACCAGCGAGAAATTCTCATTGTAAATTGTTACCTGATCCTTTGCATTGAGACATGTAATCATAAATACGATTAAAATAAATATTTTAAATTTCATTTTTCCTCCTTAAAATTTAATCTATGATCTGCTTTATTTTAGATACGATCATATCGATACCAATCTTGTTTTGACCACCTTCAGGAATAATAACATGAGCATATTTCTTACTAGGTTCAACAAACTCAATGTGCATTGGTCTAACAGTAGAAAGATATTGATCTACTACAGATTGGAAATCTCTTCCGCGTTCACTTATATCACGCTGGATCCTTCTTAATATTCTTATATCTGCATTAGTATCTACAAATATTTTTATATCCATCATGTTACGTAATTCCACATTTTCAAAGATTAGAATTCCTTCGATGATGATAAGTTTCGTAGGAATTTTGGTTATTGTTTTTTTAATTCTTGTATGTGTCTTAAAATCGTAAAACGGCATTTGAATTATCTGATTATTCTTTAATTGATGAAGTTGCTGTATTAGAAGCTCATTATCGAAAGTATCAGGATGATCAAAATTTATTTTGTTTCTTTCCTCAGGTGGAAGATGCCCAAAATTTTTATAATAACTATCCTGAGGGATCGTTGTGATCTTATCCTTAACTTGTCTTTGTATTGCATCTGTGATGGTACTCTTGCCGGAACCTGTACCACCGCAAATTCCAATTATTACAGGAGATTTCATTATTTATTGCTCCTTATTCTTAACTTACTTTGCCTTATAAATTGCCACATTAAGTCCTGAATCTATATTCAATGTTACACTATCAAAAAGATCACTGCTTTCAATGTAGTCAAGATATTCCTTAACTGTATCTTTATGTGAGATGACATTATCTGCAACTATTATTGCGTTATTGTTTAATTTATTAATCAGTATCTTAATGTAATCAATGTAATTGATCTTTCCGGCATCAATGAAAACAAAATCAAATTTATCGGTCAGTTCGGGAATTATCAATTCAGCTTTTCCAAAACGTTGGATGATATTCTTTCTGTTAACAAGATTTTTCTTAGCTAGCTTAAATCTGTCTTCATCTACCTCGATAGTATCTACAACAGCATCACAAGATTCTGCAGCAATAGATAACCAAAAAGTAGAAAATCCGTTTGATGTTCCGATCTCCAAAATATGTTCAGGTGCCTTTATTTTTACGAAAGTATAAAGCAATTCTGCAGTTTCCTGATGTATATTCCATAATCGATGGATATTATTTCTTTGAATATCGAATCTTGCTAATTCATGTTTATATTTTTCTTTTATTCTTTCCATTTATATTTCCCAAACGTTCCCTTAAGTCCAAATATAATAAAATATGGAATGTAGATCAACTCAGCAATTGGGAAAATCCACATTAATTTTAATCTCTTCATTTTAACTAAAAACAATGTTAATAATAGAAATTCTGGAATTATCTTTAAAAATAAAATAATTACAAATAAAGTTGTTGAAATATAAGCAAACGTAAATCCCATAAAACATCCGACAAAAACTAAATAATAAACAAATATAAATAATGTCATCATTTTTACAGGTATTGTATAATTATACCATTTGGATCCACGTCTTGTTTCCTGTTGGATCTGTGACCCTGTAGTTTCATCTCTACCAGTATTAACAATAGAATCAGGATGGAACATGAATTTCATTCTGCGAGCAATTTTTCCCATTTTTTGTATCATTAAAACGTCATCACCAGATTTGATCAAACCTATATCGTTAAATCCGTTAACTTTATCATACAGTTCTTTCCGATAAGCCATATTCCCGGCAGTTATTGTAACTCCCCAGTTCCATCCGAAACTTCCTGCAATAACAGCAAAAATAGATGATCGTTCCAAATTCTTCAGGAACTTGAAAAAAGGATTTTTGTAATATATATAAGAATATCCTGCAACAATATCGGTATCATCAGTAAAATGATTATTAATTTGCAAGAGCCAGTTATTCGTTGGAACGCAATCAGAATCCGTGAATGCAAGTATATTATGCTTTGCTGCTCGAATTCCTTTGTCCAGAGCTCCTTTCTTTCCTAAGAGGACTTTAGACTCATTCTTAACTTGAAGAAGCATTATATTACTGTTTTTAGATTTGTACTTATTCACAATATTAGACGTATTATCTTCAGACCGGTCATCAACTATAATTATTTCATAATTTTCTTTTGGAAAATTCTGAGAAATTAAAGAATTAAGAAGATTGTAAATATGCTTCTCTTCGTTTCTGGCTGCTATTATAACAGATATCTTATTTATCTTCGCATTCTTTGAATTATTTAAAAACAAAATTCCAATGAAAAAAGAGAATATAATCATGAAGTACAAAATTGCGAAGATATAAATAGTAAATTCCATAAATTCCTTAATTCACAGTTGTTATTGCAAAAACCTTGACCGTGAACCCTTTTAAAATAATTTTCTATTTCAAAAATTGAAATATTAATTTTTTAGTCAATGATATTGGAGAGAAATAAATGGCATTAATACCAAAGTTCATCTATAAAGTAAAGATCAAAATGAAGCTGGTTGCACTTACATTCGATGATGGACCACATCCCCTGTTCACAAATGAATTGCTTGATCTATTTAAAGAAAATGGCATTAAAGCCACATTCTTTGTTACAGGTAAGAATATAGTAAAACACAAAAAGATAGTTAGAAGAATGATCAAAGAAGGACATGAACTTGGTAATCATTCATATTCACATTGGAATTTAATATTTAAGAAAAAGAGCATGATAAGAGAAGAAATAGAAAAAACAGACAGGTTGTTACGTGAGCTTGGTGTAAAAGATGATATCCATTTCCGACCACCATTTGGTAGGTTTTTATTTGCAGCATTATCAATTCTGGCTTCTTTGAATAAAAAGATAATTATGTGGAATGTTCCAACAAAAGATTATAAAGAGAACGATCCAAAAGTGATCCTAAAAAGAATTTATAAACGTATCAAGCCTGGATCAATAATAGTGTTGCATGATTCTGGAATAGAAAGATCTGGAAAGAAAATTGATAGACAAGCTACTATTGATGCTGTGAAAATGCTTATTGACGAATTGCCTAAAAGAGGTTACGAATTCAGAACTGTGTCAGAGTTAATTAATAATTGAATCTGTATCTTCTATAAAGCTGGCGATCGTAGGTGATTCCCTTTTGATATCATCCAAAGTAGGATTTGTTATTACTTTCTTACCTTTTACTTCTTCAAGTGTGAAATCAACTTTAATTTTGAGATTAAAATGTTTTGTAAAAATATCAGAAATAACTTCTTTTTCATTCTTTAATAAGTCATAGGCAAATGAATTAGCTGATACTAAGTGAAGGAAATTGTTAGATAAGTTTTGTATATTACAATTAACAAGATAGTTAGACACAATAGGTTTTTGTTTATATAATATTTTTGCAATATCATCTAAACTCTCTTCAACAGCTTCAATGGTCAGTTTATCGATCTTGGGTTTTTCTTGTTCTGCCTCTTTTTGAATTTCAGCTTTTACCTCTTCTATTTTTTCATGCATTGTAATAGTTTGTTGCTGCGGAATTACTACCTTTTCATTCTCAATAGGCTGCATACGAATTGGTTTAACCTTTTTTGTTCCCATATTAATTGGTTCATCTATATTTATCGAATCAATCAATTTATCAAGAGATTGAAGTTCAGAAAGACGAGATATCTTTATGAATGCCATTTCTACAACAAGAGTGGGATTACTACAGTTTTTAATATCCATTTTGGTTTTAATAAGTATAGTCATAATGTAAATAAGGTCACCATCCTGGAATTTATCGGATATCTCCAACATTTGCTTTCTGTTGGCTTCTGAGATAGTTGGAATGTCGATGTTAAGCTTTAAAAGAAGCAGGTTTCTAATGTAATCAAGTATTCCATTAAGGAATTCTTGTATATCATTACCTTTTTCTAAAATATCATGTAATAATTCAATAATACCGGATGCATTTTTTTCTGTAACAAAAAGTAGGATCTTATAAAATACATCGGTGTGAACAATCCCGAAGATCGTGAGTACATCGACAAGAGAGATATAATCTTTGCCGTAAGCAATAACCTGATCCATCAAAGATAAAGCATCACGCATACTACCGTCAGCTTTTTTACCTATTGCAAATAATGCTTCGGGATCAATAGATATGTTGTCAATCTTACAAATGGAACTCAATCTATCTATAATTGCAGGAATCGGAATCCTTTTAAAATCAAAGCGTTGACATCTGGAAATAATAGTGGGAATAACTTTATGCGGTTCAGTAGTAGCAAAGATGAACACAACGTTTTTCGGAGGTTCTTCCAGAGTTTTAAGAAGTGCATTAAAAGCATTCTTAGAAAGCATGTGCACCTCATCAATGATATAAATTTTATTTCGGGAAGTAGATGGTGCGTACATCAGCTCTTTCTGAAGATCACGAATATCTTCTACTCCAGTATTAGATGCACCATCGATCTCAATTACATCAGATGAAATTCCTTGCGTTATCTCAGTACAGTTTTGGCAAACATTGCATGGTGTTGTTGTAGGACCGTCATTCAAGCAATTCAGGCTTTTTGCAAATATCCTTGCTAATGAAGTCTTACCAACACCTCTAGGTCCTGTGAAAAGATATGCCTGTGCTGTCCTATCCATTTCGATTGTGTTCTTAAGTATCTTTGTTATATGATCTTGAGCATATACTTCATCAAAAGTTTGTGGTCTGTATTTCCTTGCTAAAATTAAGTACGCCATTTATTCCTCTTTATCTAATTTTTACTTTTTGGAATTTCCTTTACAGCTTATATTTGTCAATTAAAAATCTTTCAAATATCATTGAAACCGAAATAACTTTGTAACTGATTAGAAATTACTTTTTTCTTGACTCTCAAAGCGTGTTTTTTTTCTTCAATTGCATATGCAGAAGTGGCGGAATTGGTAGACGCGCTAGGTTCAGGGTCTAGTGAGCAATTGCTTGTGGGGGTTCAAGTCCCCCCTTCTGCACCATATTTATAAATCACATAAAGAATAAATGCTCAATAAGAATTTTCAATCCAATTCCGATTAGAACTGTACCCCCGATAAATTCTATCTTATTCTCGAATAATGATCCAAATTTACCACCAAGATAAACACCCAGTAATGAAAGTAAAAATGTGATTATGCCAATAATTATTGCGGGTTGTATGATTTGAACTTGCAATGCAGAAAAACTAAGTCCTACCGCTAAAGCGTCAATACTGGTGGCAATAGATAGAACGAATACAGTTATCAAATTATTTGGATCACATTTACTTTCTGCCTTTTCGATCAGGAAAGATTCATAGATCATCTTACCGCCAATAAAAGTAAGTAAGCCAAAAGCGATCCAGTGATCGAATGCCGCGATGTAGTGTTGGAAACTAGTTCCCGCTAACCAACCTAACACCGGCATGAGTGCCTGAAAGCCACCAAAGAAGAAAGCAACTCGAAGAGCAGGACGTACTTTGAAACATTTTAAAGTAACTCCACTGGCAATAGAAACAGCAAATGCATCCATTGCTAAACCAAAAGCAATTAAAATTATTGTAATTATATTCATTCAATCTCCAAAAACAAAACTTGAATTAAAAGATAATTAGTAAATGATTTTATCCTAACTATAAATTTTCCCTCGTTAACAAGTTGTATTTTTCTCATTAACAAGTTGAACTTGTTAACGCTACTGCTTTGTAAGTTTTACTTACGAACTTGTTTATTATGTAAGAAGTATAACTTCAATATCAATTGTGTTCGCAAGTGCAACTTGCGAACAAGAGATGTATAAATTTTGAACTTGACTTTCAATAACTACAATTATAATTTCACAATAGGTTTAAAAATGAAGACGTACAATATTGAATTAATTGAGAAAAGATTTGAAGAATTAATTGATCTCACTATTGATCATGACAATATTCTTAGAATTAAAACCGGCAAAGGTAATGCAATTATAATCTCAGAAACAAAATGGAAATCAATTAAAGAAACTTTATTTCTTCTTTCAATTTCAGGTATGAGAGAATTGATAAAGAAAGGTATGAACACTCCTCTGGCTGAATGTAGTGAGGAATTGGAGTGGAAGAAAAGTTAGAATTAAAAAAATAAAGGGATTTAATATGGAATCAATAATAATTAAAATAATTGATTTAATTATAACATTTGCTTCAAAATCAATGAAAAAAGATTTTGAAATTGTAAAGTATCTGAAGAAAATGGGATTATTGAAATTAGAAGCTAATTTTGATTCAAGACTTATACATTCGTTAATTGAATTTGGTAAAAATAAAACTAATCTCAGATTCATTGAAGTTATGAAAGACAAAGTGTTACAAGAACTATTTCAAAAAGGAATATATGAAAATAAGCTTGATGAGTTTAAGAAAAAGGCTGAATTTACGCTTCATAAGAAATTAGCTTTTGAGAATATTACATTGGATATACCATACGAGCAAATTATAGATGATTTTGTTTCAACTTTCGAAACAATTGATAAACAAACAGAAAGCAAAGCAATACTTGATTTTATAAACAATACTAACTTGAAATTATTTGAATTATCTGAAACCAACTATAAAAACTCTTTCGAATACAAAATAGAAAAATACTTGGCTCAATTAATTGATGATTTCTATAACAAGTTTGTGAATGATGATCTTTATGTAGACTTAAACGGTGTAACTAAAATTAAAACAAAAGTTCATCTGCATACAAAAGGAATAGTAAAAGAGGAGATGAATGATAATTCATATGTTGAACTTAAAGCCGTAGCAGAAATAGATTATGAACCAATTGATAAATACATAAATGAATGGTTGGAAAAAGAAAATAAGAATTTCCTGATAATCCTTGGAGAATACGGAACAGGCAAATCAACTTTATGTGAATATATTTCCTGTGATCTGGCAAAAGGTAATTTAAATCAGGGTGAACAAAAGATACAGGACAAAAAGCACAGAAAACCAATAATATTTAACCTGAGAAATTTTAGAAATCAGGGCCTCGAAGCCTTTTTAATATCTGAGTTAAGTATAAATGTCAATGAAGTATCATTTATTGAATTTAAAGAGAAATTGAAAAATGATGAATTCATATTGATATTTGATGGCTTCGATGAAATGGCAGCAGAAATAGATGTAAGGGGGAAAAAAATTAATTTCGATTATATATTCGATATTTTAAAGTTCTATAAAAATAGTAAAATCATACTTACAAGTAGAATTGAATATTTCCAATCATTGCAAGAACAATCGGAAGCATTAAAAGTGAATGAAGAAAATGTAGATACTATTTACATTAAATTATTTGAAGAACCTCAGATCTTAAAATTCCTAGAAAGAATGAAGGGAGAGCCAAATAAGAACTGGAAAGAGATAGAAGCTATTAACGGATTAAAAGATTTAGCAAAGAGACCGGTTCTCTTAAACTTAATCGTAAAACATTTAATGAAAATTCTTAAAGAAACAAAACAAGAAGTAAAATCGATTGATGTATTCAGTGCTGCCATCGATGATGAACTTAAAGAGATCAGGAAAAAATTCCGAAAAGATGATAGAGATTATGGAACAGATGACGCTACAAGGATGAGAATCTTACAGAAGGTTTGTATATCTCTTTTCATCAAAAATCAACTAAGCATTCCAATTATAGAAATAGCAGATTATGCTAAAAATGATCCTGATTTAAAAAATAAAAACGCAGCACAAATAGAAAACTATCTGACAAATTTCCATACTTACACTTTCTTTGCTAGAGATAAAGATGATATTTTTAGAATATCACATAAAGCATTTATAGATTATCTGGCAGCAAAAGAGTTATATGAAGAAATTACAAGCAATAAACCAGTGAACTTCGGGAAACAACAAATCAATGTTGCTATAATTCACTTTATCTTCGAAATGAAACCAAGTAAAACCAAATTGAAAAGATTATTTAAAACTGCAGCAGAAACAACAGAAAAAACCAAATGGCAAAAAAGCAATGCAGTTAATTTAATTTTGAAAATTGATAATCCTCGATATGCTGGCAATGTCGATTTCAATTCAAGTGAAGTAAATTTGGAAAATTCTTATTTATATAATATTGATATTTTGATTGAATTGGAAAAATTAACAAATCTAAATTTAGCTAAGAATCAAATCAGCAACATATCACCACTACAGGAATTGAAGACTTTAGTTAGTTTAGATTTAAATAATAACCAAATCAGCGACCTATCACCGCTACAGGATTTGAAGAATTTGACTATTATTGATTTGTCTATAAATAGAATCCGCAACCTAAAACCATTACATGGTTTGATAAACTTAATAAGTTTAGACTTATTCATGAATAAAATTACAGACATTAAACCTTTGATTAATTTAAGGAATTTACAAAGTTTAAGTTTAGTAGGCAATGAGATCAATAATATTGAGATTTTGAAAGATTTTATTTATTTAGAGACTTTATTTTTAGCTGGTAATCAAATTAATGATATCAAGTCTTTGAGAGAATTAAAGACGTTAAAATGCTTAACTTTATCATACAACCAAATCATCGATATCAAACCTCTGATAGGTTTAAAAAAACTTACTGATTTGAACTTACGTAATAATCGATTAAATAACATCGAATCTTTGAGAGAATTGAAGAATTTATTGTTTTTATGTTTAACAACAAATCAGATTAATGATATTGGACATTTGAAAGATCTGAAAAATTTAACAACTTTAGAACTTGCTTACAATCAAATTTGTGACATTCAACCTTTGAAAAATATGAAAAAGTTACAGCGTTTAATACTATCAATGAATAAAATTAATAATATTGATACTCTGAAAGAATTAAAAAATTTAACTGAATTATTAATAACTGGAAATCCACTTAAATCCTCTCAAATAGAAGAATTGAGGAAAGCTCTGCCCAAAACAAATATCGAATTTTATTAATATTAAAAAAGGTTTTTCATAAAAGGGCAACTCGTGAGTTGCCCCTACATATTTTCTCTGTGTTCTTTGTTTCTCAGTGTCTCTGTGTTGATTTTATTTCGCTACTATACTAACAAGCTTCTTCGGTACAATTATCATTTTCAGGATATTTTTCCCTTCAAGTGATTTCTTCACATTTTCTACTTCCAAAGCCAGTTTCTTTATTTCATCATCAGTTGCATCAACCGAGACATTGATCTTACCACGTACTTTACCCATGATCTGAATAACATAAGTGATCTCATCCTGAACCAGATACTTTTCATTGAATTCGGGAAGTCCAGCTTCATGGAGCAAGTTTTCGTTTCCAATTTTCTCCCACAATTCTTCGCTGAGGTGAGGAGCAAAAACATACATCAAATGCGGGATTGCAATACAGCTTTCTACAAATATAATTTTCTCAGCATTATTCAATTTATCTACATTCTTAATAGAGTAAACATTGTTCAGATGCTCCATGACAGCTGCGATGGCTGTATTGAACTGCATTCTGTTTTCGATATCATTCAGTACTTTCTTTATTGTGAAATGAGTACTGTAACGCAGCTTTTTAATTTCTGCACTTAATTCGTTATCTGACCCTTCGACTCCGCTCAGGGTGACAGACGTATTTTTTATTAGTTCCAGATTTTCATCAAACAATCTCCAAACACGATTCAGGAAACGGAATGCACCTTTCACACCTTCATCACTCCATTCCGAATCTTTATCAGGGGGAGAGGCAAACAGCATGAATACCCGCACTGTGTCAGCTCCGTAACGATCTATAATATATTGCGGATCAACCACGTTGCCTTTAGATTTACTCATTTTAGCACCGTCTTTTGTAACCATTCCCTGTGTAAGCAATCTGGCAAAAGGTTCGTTAGATTTTACCATGCCCAAATCCCGCATAAATTTATGGAAGAAACGTGCATACATCAAGTGCATTACAGCATGCTCGATCCCACCGATATACTGATCTACCGGAAGCCAGTTATCTGCAAATTCCTTACTGAATGGCATTTTATCATTTTTGGGATCAGCATAACGAGCATAATACCAGGAACTATCCACAAAAGTATCCATCGTATCTGTTTCACGTCTGGCAGATTTCCCGCATTTTGGGCATTTTACATTAACCCAATCATCAACTGAAAGCAATGGATTCTGAGTTGTTTTGCCCAGTTCAACATTCTCAGGAAGTTTTATGGGAAGATCTTCATCGGAGACCAGAACAGTTCCGCAATCTTCACAATAAATTATTGGAATCGGATTTCCCCAGTAGCGTTGTCGGGAAATTCCCCAGTCACGAAGTCTGTAAGTTACCGTTTCTTTTCCCATGTTGTTTGCAGTCATCCATTCTGAAATAGGTTTTTGGGAATTAACGCTGTCCATTCCATCAAATTTATCAGAATTTACCAATATCCCAGGTTCAGTGTAAGCCTTTTTCATCTCTTCCATGATCAGATCTTTATCTGGATTCTGAATAACTATCTTCATAGGAATATCATATTTTTTGGCAAATTCGAAATCACGTTGATCATGGGTTGGAACAGCCATCACAGCACCGGTTCCGTAATCCATCAGAACATAATTTGTGATCCAGATCTGAACCCTTTCACCATTAACCGGATTGATCGCAAACCTTCCTGTGAAGATCCCTTCTTTCGTTGTATCTTCAGCAGTTCTCGTAATAGTATCTTCATTTAAAACTTTATCACAGAATTTTTGCATCTCAGAATCTGTCGGTTCGTCTTTAAGCCAATTCGTAACCAGAGGATGCTCAGGTGGAAGTGCCATGAACGTACAACCGAATATTGTGTCCGGTCTGGTTGTGAATACTTTTATCAGCTCATCCGAATTTTCCAGTTTAAACCAGATCTCAGTTCCGAAACTTTTTCCGATCCAATTAGTCTGCATGGTCTTCACACGTTCAGGCCAATCTATAACTCTACTGAAATCGAGTAATTCTTCGGCATAATCAGTAATTTTAAAGAACCATTGTTCCAATTCTTTCTGGCGTACTACACTACCGCATCGCCAGCATTTATTATCTTCTACCTGCTCATTTGCCAATACTGTCTGGCAGTCATCGCACCAATTCTGAAACGAAGTTTTCTTGTAAGCCAGTCCTTTTTCATACATCTTTTTAAAGAACCACTGTCCCCATTTATAATATTCCGGGTGACAGGTACTTACTTCACGATCCCAATCCATTCCAAAACCCATCATATCAAATTGTTTTCTCATAATATCAATATTATTATCAGTAGTGATACGTGGGTGAGAGTTATGCTGGATTGCAAAATTTTCTGCCGGCATACCAAACGAATCATAACCCATCGGCTGCATAACATTAAAACCCTGCATCATCTTATAACGTGTAATTGCATCTGCTATGGAATAATTGGAAACGTGACCCATATGCAGTGCTCCTGATGGATAGGGGAACATGGAAAGAACATAATAATTTTCCTTATCTGTATTATCTTGTGCACTGAATATCTTTTTATCTTTCCAGATCTTCTGCCATTTTTTCTCTATCTTTTCAAAAGGATATTCCATTTATATTTCTCCTGATTAATTTTAATTTTTATTTGAGATGAATATTGTATTATTCCCCTAACAGGGGAGTAAAAGAAAAAGACTTAATTGAGTAGCTAAAGCAAATTTACAGTGCGTACAAATATAATATCTCATTAGTTCTTTCTCCTATTTAATTTCTAACGCAACTTTTGAAACAAAAGTCTTTTGGTCAAATTTATTTTATTCGTTTAAATAATTAAATGATTTTTCACTTGCAAACAAAAGTGAGGTAGAATTATTTATCAGAGTCTAGAAGGAGGTGAAAATGTTTTTCATAGAATATTTCAATAAAAGATTCAAAGAGTATTTCACGATCTGGGATATCAAGCTTGCTCAAATTGCCGCAATGTTTTTACTTATCATTCTTATTAAATTGATCCCTGAGATTATCACACTAAATTATTGGGTTTATATTGTAGGATTAATTATTCCTGCAATTAGACTATTGTATGTGCTGTTCATCAAGAAATAGAGTAGAATACTTGTTCGTAAGTTGTACTTGCAAACACAATTGTTTGCGAAGTTGTACTTCAAAATTATTATGAAGCTTTGTAAGTAAGACTTACATAGTAATGACGTTAACAAGTGTAATTTGTTAACGAGAGAGTGAGAGAAAGAAATAGAGGTTTATGGAAAATTATGATGTAATCGTAGTTGGTGGTGGAGCTGCCGGAATGATGGCTGCCGGAACTGCTGCGAAGAATGGAAAGAAAGTGATCTTAATAGAGAAGAATCCTGTTCTGGGAAAGAAGCTCTTAATTACCGGGAAAGGCAGATGCAATATAACGAATTATTGTGATGTGCGCGAACTGATTGAGAATGTTCCGGTTAATGGTAAATTTCTTACAAATGCATTTTATGGATTCAGCAGTTATGATACAGTTGACTTTTTTAATGAGGCTGGTTTAGAAACAAAAGTAGAACGGGGAAACAGAGTATTTCCAACTTCCGATAAGGCTATGGATGTTGTCGAAATCCTCATGAAATTTATTTATAAATATAAAGTTGATGTTATACATAGTTCAGCAGTAGATGTAATGCAGTTCGGTAAAGTTTTTGCTGTTAAATTAGAAAATAATGAAGTTATTAAAGGTGAGAAGCTTATCATCACAACCGGTGGTAAATCATATCCTTCAACCGGTTCAACCGGAGATGGATATAAATATGCCAGAAATTTTGGACATAAGATCACAAAATTCAAACCATCATTAGTTCCAATAATTTCTAAAAGTATTCTTCCTCTCGAAAAAGTAAACACTTCAAAAGGCTGCAATGTAAAAGATCTGCAGGGACTTTCCCTTAAAAACGCAGCAATTAAAATAGTAGATGAAAAAGGAAAAATAGTTTATGAAGATTTTGGTGAAATGCTTTTCACTCATTTTGGAGTTTCCGGACCTATGATACTTTCAGCAACTTCACA
>Ga0075123_10000262_pt1 | contig 27809 bp, 16 predicted proteins | sample AntAceMetag02UKX_FD_69808 | JGI IMG/M metagenome (GOLD analysis project Ga0075123, IMG submission 69808) | Saline lake microbial communities from Ace Lake, Antarctica - Antarctic Ace Lake Metagenome 02UKX | ecosystem: Environmental > Aquatic > Non-marine Saline and Alkaline > Saline | place... | reverse complement strand
AATGCACCCAAGCATATGACAAAGAAAAAAGAAGTTAAAAAAGATGCACTCATGAAACAACCCAAGGCATTGCCCGATGTTGTTTTAAAAGCCGATATTTTTGGAAGATCAGAAGGTGTATCTTTTTATGGTGGGATGTCAGGGCCAGACGATTGGGAAGATTTAATTGATAAATTTAAAGATTTATCAGGATGGGACGAAGAAACGGGGGGTGTACTTCCCGATCCCCACAAAGATACTGGTTCTGCTAGTGCTGCCAGTGCCTCCCAAGAAGAAGCAGCGGCAAGCGAAGCAGGGGTTATAGCTGCGTCTTCTAAGAATGCTGGGGCTAGTTCCGCAACTGCCAGTGCCGTAACAGAATTTCCTGATGCTGATGATTACATTGATAATGTTCTTGAAGCTGACCTTGATTATAACCCTGATGATGTAGATATACCATGTGAGGCTGCCCGTACTGCTATTCTTAATGCTACTCGCTCTATAGCCGAAATCAATTTCCGCAGAGAAATGAAAACATTATCGTTAGCTTCAATTTATGGGGCGGCCCGTGGGACACTAGCAAAGTATCGTACTGCATTGACCAAACTAGGGCAGGAAATAGAATCTGGGATAGTTGCAGGGGAACATGAATATCTGCAAGGGAAGATTGCAGAAGCGCAGGTCAAAGCTAATATTGTAAGCCCAAAACTCTCAGCCAGGGCAACAGTCATATCTTCTGTTATAAGTGATCGGATGAGGGGAAGGGCTACCAATGCACAGCTTGCCACCGAAGTGTCTGACAGTAATGCTAAACTTGTTACTGGTGTATCCGAGCGCAATGCAGCGTTGGGTACTGGTGTATCCGAGCGCAATGCGGTGCTGGGTACTAGTGTATCCGAAACTAATGCAAAACTGAAAACAGGTGTATCTGAACGTAATGCTGAACTCGTAACGAGAGTATCAGAAAAAAATGCTACACTAGCTACTGAGGTATCTATTGCTAATGCTAATAATGTTGCAAGGATAACTGATAGTTTGAATAGTTTTTATGCAAGTTTATATTCTTCCGAAAGTAGGTTATTGCAGACTGGTATTGGTTCGCTTCTTGGTTCTATCGCTAACCAGTGTGGAGTGCCAGGAATATCGTGGATTGAAGCAAGATACGACCCATTCGCATAAGGAAATATATCATGGCAACCAAAGAATATATCGAACAAGAATTTGCACTTAATCGGGCGAACAATACACCAGTTGCTTCGTCAGATCCTATCACCAACCCTCCCCCTGTTCCTGATGCATATAATCCGTTTAATCCTGCCCTTGACCCTAACCTTGGATATGACGCTATCTTGGCCCAAGGAATACATGGTCCTACCCAGCAAAATAACCTATTGTCACAGTTAAGATCGAGTATGGTAATGAATCAAGCCCCTCCCATTGCTCCACAAACTTCTGTTCCTACTACAACTAAACAAACTGTTACCAAGCCAGAACCAAAGGCTACTACCAAAGCCCCAGTTGAAAAGAAACCCAAGAAAGAAGATTGGACTATTGGGGAAGAATTGGCATCAGTCCGGAAAACAGCTAATACCGCAGTAGCCGCCCAACTCCAGCTTGACCCCGCTACTGTTAGTTCACTATTTGAGATCAAGGGACTTATAATGGGAGAAGACGGTAAACAGGTTATGTCGGTAAATGTTAAAGATCCGTCAATATTACCCATACTAAAACAAATGGAATTTGAGAGTGGGGACAAGATGTTCGATCCGAAGAATGTAGTGTTTGGGGTAGAAACATCTAAAGAAAAAGAACTGTTACTACGGAAGGAAAACCCTGACCTTGATATACAAAGACTCCCGACCCCCGGAGAAGTTCAGGCCGAGGCGAAAAAACTCCAAGCAACAAAGCAAGAAGAGGACAAGGAAACAGCAGTAACTAATTTATCCGCAGCTACAGGTCAGCAGCCCCTTCAAATCCTACAAGCCGCAGACCGGGGAGAGTTGACCCAAGATGGTGAAGGGAATCCAGGTTCCGTTGGTAATGAATTAGTGACGATTATCAAAGAGAGGAGAGGTTTGGACAGCTCCGACGCAAAGATTAAATCTGAAATAGCTCAGTGGGGTGCATCCGACGCACCAAACAAAACAGAAAAAATCAGCCAACTAGCAGCCATCAAATCATTGAACTACAAAAAACGGATTGAACTCAATAACCGGCAAGAGCAACTAAACAACGATGCAACCATACTTAACCAATACTCCACCAAAGACCATCAAGACGCATTACAGGCAAAGATAGATGAGTCCAAAGGTTCAGCCAAAGCTACCTTAACAATGGGAAGAGAAGCGTGGAGGGATTACCCCACATTACCATCAGCCACCAGAGCGAAGATGATGGTTGGGTATGAGAACTCTGCTAATGCAATGGACCTGATTGTACAGGACCAGCCATCTAAGGAAATATATAAATCTAAAACAGCCCAACTCAAAAGAGACATGAATATTGGCGAGAATGAGAACCTTAACCAAGTAATTGCCAAAGGGATAGCTGATATTGCTGCTGGTAAATACAAAAAAGAGAATTATGGCGAGGTTGAAGCAGATGTTTTTGAGTCCAAAGCGGCTGAATTACGAGATATACAGTATGCGGGAAAAAGTGTGAGCAAAGATTTGCTAGATGATGCTTTAGCGTATAGGGATGGTCTTAAAGCTGAGTTAACCGAGGACCAAATCACCACCTTATCCAAAGAACAAAAACAAAAATATTACGAGACACAATCATTTATTAAGTCCAATAAATACGAGTTACTGACAAACGCTTGGGATTGGCAAAACACGTCAGACCAGGAAAAGGCCGAAGCTACCAATAAGGTTCTCTCTGCATATCAGAGCGGAGTAGATGACAGGAGAGAAGCACTCAAGTCTATACTGCTAAATGTTAAATCATTTGGCGATTATTATAATGATTGGGACTCATCTCAGAACACAGTTATTGACAGTCTAATCAAGAAAATAAATGATACCTATGAATGAAAACCTTCTTGGACAAGATAATTCATTTGAGAAAGCTGTCAATCCTACTGTTCTGGACCCACCCCCCAGCAATAGAGTAGACTCACTTCTCAGCCAACTCCATGCACCCGGACCAGAACAACAGATTGTTCCTACCAATGATGATACAAGGGTAAATTCTCTTCTCTCCCATATTCCTTCTCTTCCCCCTGACCAACCCCAAGATGTTGTTGAGGATAGGGTTACTTCACTATTGAACCGCACATTTGGTTCACCTGTCCCAGAACCCCCAGTTAAACCGCCTGAGATAGCTCCTGTTGAGACTTTAGGGGTTGAGTTGCCTACCACTACCATTGAACCTGATGAGGGCGTAAAGAGGGCGATACAGATAGCCGAACAACAGGGGGAAGACCCATTTATCTCTAAGATGTCTGATACACCTTCATTTGCCCCATCAACTAAAGAGAAGCAATATCAAGCTGAACACCCGGGACCCATAACATTCTTTGAACAATTGGGAAGAGAATGGACCACAAATAAGGCAGCCCATAAAATTCCGTTTATCGGTGGGATAGCTCATGCCAATGAATTGATTTCACTAAAGAACATGTTAGACCGTTTGACTAATTATTCTGAAGACGATTATGCTCGATTGATGGAAACAGAGAAACGTGCAGGGGAGGATAGAGGAATCGGTTTTGCCCCAGAAGTAGGAGGATCTGGGGTAGAGTGGAGCAAATACAACGCTGACGAATTATTGAAGTTCGGCGAAGAAAAAAGAAAGGCTGACCTAAAAGAAGTTGGAGAGTTCATTAAATTCGCTGCCGAATCACAAGAACGTGGTATGACATTCGGAGCGAAGGTTGCAGGCGGTTTATCTATTATGCCGTCATGGATTGCAGAGTTTATGATGACTGGAGGGTTGTATAAGTTTGGAGATACAGCAGTACGTAAGGCAGGGATGAAGTTACTTTCTAACCATATCAAATCACAAGTTGGCAAAAAGATAGGCAAAGAAGTTATAAGGATTGGTGGTTGGGCAGCAGGCTCAACAGTTCGGACAGCTGGGTTATTCCCTCGCATAATGGAAGAGTATATGATACGCCAAACCCCCACTTCAATTTCAACAGAACAAGCCAAAAGAGAAGGTTATCTGGACAAAAAAGGTATGTCTACTGCCGATAGATTGCCGGGAGATTTATTGACATCCACCCAGAAAGAAAAAATATTTCAGATGGGTACATCTTCAGTTTACCTTGGTAAACATGCCAAAGCAGGAAAGAAAGTATATGAACCTGGTCAATTAATGTTCTTGGATAAGAAGGGAGAAGTACGAGTAGTTGGTGATCCTGAACGTCCTGTTGCATCATTATTAAAAGCTGCCGGGACAGTATGGGTTGAAACTGCGACTGAAGCAGCAGGAAGTGGTATATCCAGAGGAGGCAAAGGGTTTGCTAAGTGGATAGGGAATAGAACTGGACTTACCAACCGTCTGCTCCCAAAACTCCAGAGAGCATGGACTAATTTACCAATCAATAAACATTTATCTAAACAAGCTGCAAGTACAGCATTCTTCAAGAAGATAGCAACAAGATCAGGATATGATGGACTGATTGAAGAGTTCAGTGAAGAACGCCTTGCAACTATCCTTCACGGAATACTTGGTACAGAAGATTTTGGTGCTGGTGCTGGTGCAGGATGGTTGGAACGTAGTGTGGCTGGGATAAGGCAAGATTTAACACTAGAGAATGTTGGGGTTGAGGGAGTGGTATTAGCAACTCCAGGTGCAGGTCATTTTGCCATGAGAACTATTGGGGCTTACAGGGGTAAGCAAAAAATGCAAAAGGCTTACCGAGAACATTACTTGACACCTGAAATCGTTGATGTTGGGCAAGGTAAAATAATCGAACGGGAACAAGGATTACCCCCAGAAGCAGAAGTTACACCCAAGGCTGAGATCGAAGGTTTAATCCGGGTAGTTGATTATGACATTAAACAGATTGAGGATAAGGCAAAGGCTGACGAGAGGAAACTATGGCCGAGAGAAGAAGCTGAAATCATTACTCTTAATGCGAAGAAACAAGCATTAAATAAGATCCAAAAGGCTATTGAACTAGAAGATATGTTAGATAAAGCCCATCGGGGTAAAGATGTAGAGCCTGAATCTACTACTACCGAAACATATATTGGTGAGTCCGAAGCTGAGAGGATAGGCCGAGAGGCAGAAGAGAAGGATCAAGCTAAACTGATCGCCGAGGAGAAAGAAGCAGCACAACCCCCCACTGGAACACGTGTTCCCCCGCTAACCGAGAAATATCCCGCAACCGAAGATATACTAGAAACAGAGAAGCCTCTGCCCCATGAGATTGTCGGATTAGCGAAGGAGATGTTAAGTACAAAAGGTATTGGAGTAGTAATGGATCTGGAAGTGGTGGGACAAGTATTGACCCCAGCAAATGCAAGAGTTGCACTAAGAGACATTATCAAGAACAAGGATAAGGCTACGAAACCATTTACCGAAGATGTACTTGAACTTATCAGGGGGAAAATATATGAGGCAAGGGGTATAGCTGAGGAGGTAGATTTCGGAGAAGTCAAACAACGAGCGAAACCACCGTATGTCCCCTTCGTCCCTGAACCTGATATAGACCCGAAATCATTAACTCCAGCTTTGGATGCAGTGAAGAATATGCGGATGAGGGGGAGCAAAGATAGACACACCACTGGAAGCGCAGGAGAATACGATGGCGCACCCACTCTTGGAGAATTTGGTGCGAGATATCAAGATATTTTTGGCGGGCAAGCAAGACCGGATGAGGTGGCTACCGAATTAGCTAGGCTGGGATATTTGGAAGATGGCGACACAAGCATGATGTGGGAGCTATTAAAGCAAGAACATGCCGCTGCCAAGAAACAACTCGAATACAACAGAGAAAACGCTGATGAAGGATTAGAGTATAATGAGTGGGTTAAGAATAGAAGCTACGAAGTAACCGGGAACATGCTGAAAGTAGGGGATACGTTCAAGGTATTCGGAGAAGAGAATAAAGTCATAGGGGAAAACGATAATGCAGTACAAATAGAAAGAGAGGGAGGAACCTCATGGCTACCATTTGAAGAAGGAGTGATCAGGATAGACAAGGGTTCCTTGATCTCCCCCGAAAAACCAATTGCTAAACCACCAGTATCCAAAGCCCCGCCCGGAGAACTGGATCTGGGAGTAGAGAAAGAAGATGTTAATAAGATTATTGCTCGGCGAACAGATGAGATTGCTGCCCCACTAATCAAAGCCGGGATGCCAAAACTACAAGCCGAAGCCCAAGCACGTGATCTGGCTATAAAAGAATTAGCCAAGCAACAAGACCGTCATCATACTAAAGAGCAAGAGGTTAAGCCAAAACAAAAAGCAATGGACTTTGGCACTGATGACCTGGATATGTTTTCCAAGCCCACCACCCCTACCCAAACACTACCTACTACCGGACCAATAAAAGTGTATAGGGGAAATCTAGATAAGTTATCATACGAGCCAGACGAGTTTACTTATTTAACAGGAATGCCATCAGAAGCCGAGGGATATGCGGGGGACAAGGGGAAAGTACATGAGTATTCTATCACCCTCCAAAACCCCAAAATCTTAGATACCCATGACGCCTACTTTGTCAGAGATATTTCATACGCAAAAAGAGAGATAGAAAAGTTAAAGGCTCAAGGGTATGACGGAATAATTATGCCATCTGAAATCGGGTACTTCGCAAAGCCGGGAGAAAAGGATACAAATAATTATATAGTATTCAATAAGTCACAGATAAAGCAAGCCTCCCTCACTACCCCTACCCAAGAGGGGGGAGAGAAGCCAGACCCCCGAGAAGTACGCCTCGAAAAAGAGAACAAACTCGATCACGAACAGGCAAGGGAACTACTCATACGCAGGGAAGAGATAAACAAGATTGTACGAAGCGGGAAAGGCGTTACAAAAGAGCTGAGGAGAGAGAACAGGGAGATCAGTCAAAAGCTAGGAACCATTGAATCAACGACTGTTACTGCGGAACGAAATAAATTAGAGGTTCTGGCGACAGATAAAAAACTCACCGAATTAAAACAAAAAGCATATGACAATGTAGAATATTGGCAGGAACAATATACAGGAATTGAAGGATCAAAAACAACAGAGGGTGATGATAATTTAAAAGACTTTGCGGATAGGGTAATTAAAGAACATCCCAAGTATAATATAGGTCAAGTCAATTTGGCTGTTAAGCGGATGGCCGGGAAGATGAAGAAAGCGTTGGGGGATAAAGTTGATATCTCTGAGAAAGAAGACACAATACCAGGACGAGTAGAGAGTGCCATTGATTCTGCTATGCGTGACAAGGCTATGACAGACGCATATCAATCAGCTTTTGATGAGGTTGGTAAAGAGAAACAGGGTACGGAAAAGCAAATTGTTATAGCTGCTATGGATTCATTTTATAAAGAATATGGTTTGTCAGACCTCAAAGATAGCGATGTATTAGATAAGATATATGAACTGGTTAGACAGATTAGAAAAAAGGGTTATGAGAAGTTTGGTTTGAAGGGTGGATACCAGGGGAAGATTACCAAGACTCAAGTTAAGCATTTACTCGGAACTACTGGACCATCATATGTCGAGCGAGTGAAGATAGGATTAGATAAGGCTGAGGCTGAGATGGTATTCAAATACTCCAACAAGGTTAATGCTGATCTTGGGTACTATGAGAATGTTGTACCTTCAGTTATTGAAATGCCAGAAATAGTGGCATGGGCAAAGTCGTTGCTTGGTACTACACCACGAGTAAAAGAAAAACTTGGAAGATCAAAATTTGGTAGTATGCCATCTGGATTGTTTATCGTCGATAAAAAGACAGGGCATATAGAACTTAGGGCAGATCTATTCAAAGTCCCTGGTTTAGCCGAACGAGTACTTTCCCATGAAATAGGTCATGCTGCTGATTGGTTGCCAGATAAGGACTTGAAACGAGGTAATATACTTGGTCATATCGCTGCACTTCATGACTACAGAAAGACGTTACTTGCCGAGTATCCCGGAGCTAAAGAGGGAGTACTTACAGAGAAGGATAGAGCAAGACTAAGTTATCAAGCATTAAAACTGGCAAAGAAAGGTGGTGAAGTTGAACAAGATGTTACCGCCGACCAGATCAAGGATGTATGGAATGATGTTGAGAAAGCAAAACAGAATGTAGGGTTATATGATTATATCCGTAGCCTGACTAGAGAACAGAAAGTATCCATCATCAAGGCAGCACTAAAGGGCAAAGTAGCTGACTGGGTTGACTTCGGCAAGATATATAGTACCGCTACCAGAACCAATAAGCAGATATATCAAGAGCTTCTGAGTAACGAGATCAAAAAAAGGAAACTTTATGAAAAAGAAGTTATAATGGATGAACTAAAGAAACTCAGTCAAATATGGAAACCATTTAATGAAGTTTTGATGGGGCCAGAATATACTAACAAGTACCGTTATGACCCTGCCGAATTATATGCTGATGCAATTAGTGTATTGGTAAATCAACCTGATTTATTGATGAAAGAAGCTCCAACCTTTTTTAAAGCATTCATGGTTCATATGGAGAACCGACCAGAAGTAATGGAATCTTATAATCGTATGCTTGATCTTACTGCTGATGCAGAGGCAAGGTTTAAAGATAGGTTCGCTAATATCCAAGACATGTTCAAGGCTGGGGATATAGCACTGAAGAATAGGTTTGCCCCGGAGAAACAGAAGATTTCTAATCAGGAATACTTGACTGACCTCAAAAAAACTATCTTGGATACCGGAAGCGGAGTATATGAATATGTGTGGAACGCCAAGACAAGGAACATCAAGATCGACCCAGAGAAAAACCCCATCTACCTCATAGAAGAGATGCGTTATGCCTCTTCGGAAGGTTATGCCTATACCACTGCATTAAGAAAGCAAGTCCACGAACCAATGATTGAAGCTGGGATAAGTAAGGAAGAGATGGGAACATATTACTTATGGCGTAGAGCAACTACCGAACGAAAGGATATAGCTAACCCCGCAGGCCATGGTGGACCACATACTCTTCGTGACCTTGACAAGTGGAAAAATGATATGGGAGCGGAGCGGTTCAAGCAAATAGAAGACTTAGCAGAGAAAGACTGGAAATTATACCATGAATTTGTTCTTAAAGTATTAGAGAAAGCAGAAATGTATGACCCTGAATCAATGGAATACTTTAAGGACAATAAGAACTATGCCACCTTCTTAGTCCAAGAATATCTACAAGACAAATATAAGCACCACAAAGAAGCTATTGGCAGGATATATGCACAAACTGGCACATTGTCTCGTGTCGCCAATCCTTTCGTTGCGAGAATACTCAAAGGTATGGCACTTGTCCGGGCAGCTAATATTAAGACTGCCAAGAAAGCTACGGTAGACTTTTTCAATACTGAGTTCCCTGGAGTAATAGAACCAGCCAAGCTCAATCAGGAAGGAAGATTTGACCCTCCCAAGGATAAGGATTATAAACTTATCCAGTATTTAGATAAAGGTAGAATGGTGGGTTGGTATGCCCCGGAAGACATTGCAGATGCCTTTTCTCCAGAAATGAAGAAACCACTTGGGAAACTTATACAACGAGTGATGATGGCAACGGCTGATCCAATGAAGAAAGTCTTTGTCCAGTACAATGTTGGCTGGGCATTGATGAATATTCAGCGTGATATCAAGGCATGGGCTAAACAGATGCCACGAGGATCTTTACCCAAGGCGTTCAAATATACCTGGAGAGCGAGACACCATGCCATTAATGATGTATTTAAGGGAGAATCTTCGGAGTTAGTACAGAGAGCATATAGAGGAAAGGGTATAATCTATGGCAGAGGATACGGAGAACATCTTGCAGGTACACTTGATGATATGGAGAAACTTGCTCTGAATCTAACCGATAATGAAAGGCTCTACCAGAATAGGGTATGGAAACCAGTCGCCAAGTTCTTAGATGCGACGAGGCTAAAGGGTGTAGCAACCTTACTGGGGAAAGGGTTTGGAGTACTTAATAAGATCGGTGAAGTTAGTGAACGTCTTACAAAATTGGGTGCATTGATGTATCTTGACGAGAAGTTCCCCGATATGTCCGAGAGAGAAAAGATGCACATAGTGAGAAAGCGTGGAGGCTCACCTGACTTCCTGGCCGGAGGGACAGCTACTCAGTTTACTAACAGTGCGTTCTTGTTCTCTAACGTAGGCATGCAAGGTATCTCAGCAGCACGAGAGTCATGGAGGGAAACCGGGAGATGGAGATATTGGGGACGAACCGTTGAGTATGATATCATCCCAAAAATGGTGATGCTTGCCGCTACATATGGATTTATGGGTGCATGGTACAAACGAATGATGGACAAAATCCCGGAATATGATAAGCGAAACTATATCTGTATCCCCCTTTATACTCAGGATAATGGGAAGGTAGTCTATATCAAAATGCCTCATGGTTTTCAGGGGCAAGTGGTAGGTGGACTTACTTGGATTATGGGGAGAGTAGCGCAGAAAAATCTTTCAGATGAACCTATCGGCGGTAAAGGGTTTTCTGCCGTAACTGATTATACGTTGGGACAAATACCATACTCAGGGTTTAATCCTATATTGGGAGCTGTATGGGATGTGGCAAATTACTTTGCCGGGAAGAATCCATACAACTCTTTTTATGGAGAGAAAGCTATAAACGAACTTGAGTTTACTGCTGGTGGATATGATGCCAATAAGGCAATGCTGAAATATACGCTGAGCAACCTTGGCTTCCAATCTCTCATTATGAAGTATGGTCCACGGTATGAAGGAAAAACATCTAATCTAGAAAAAGCAACCCACATCCCGATTGTTGGTACAGTACTAGAACGCTTTGTTAAAGTATCTGACCAGGGCGATGTTGAGGTGCTGAAAGCCATCGCCCAAGAAGTAGATAAAACCCGATCCAGAGAAACCATTGAAACACGAAATATAGTAATAGACTACCTATCGAAAAATAAGCCTACTGATGATGCATCTTTAGCTAAATTATATTTGAATCTTCATGCTGATGGAGTAATGGGATTTATTCAAGATGACAAAGGTACACCAATTGAACCACGTAAATCTATAGGTGAATTTAGGCAAATGGTTCAAGAGATGGAAGCATTTAGCTGGAGAAATCCTTGGGTCAATGCGTGGTTACGAGCAAGGAATAATGAAACAAGATTAGAAATGCTTTACTATCTAAAGAACTGGAGAGATCCAGGACAGGAACAATCAAATACAAGTCCTTTCAAAAAAGGAGCAACACCAGTTTCATCGTTAAATAAATTAGACAGCAAAGAACTCAATAGGATTAAGCAGTTGCCTACTGCTCGTATAGAAAGAGTAGGTACTGGAAACAAGTAACCTTGACTTTAACCAGAAAAGAGTTATATTGAACAAACAACAAAGGAGGAATCAGTATGAAGAAAGTTATATATATAGCAGGTGCTATAATAGTATCAGTAATCGTAGGTGTATTACTAATCGCCAACCCCAACCCCAATCCAGCCTTTGCCCAACCGGCCAGTGGTCAAGAGTATTATGACTACCACTCACTGAATACGGCCGATGCAAGCTCTGGTGTGGCGGTATGGACGACAAGTACCGAAGAGCGGTTCCAGATCCATACTGTAATCATCAATGGTCCGGGGGCGATGCAAGTGCAGTTGCTTGACGGATCGGACGAAATCACCACCTATTACTATGGTGCTAATGGTGGAGCATGCCCCATCTATGACCTACGTTCCGCAGCCAAAGGAAACGATCTTACCATAAAGTCCAATGCCGCTGGGCAGATCAATATTACTGTAGTTGGGACATCAAGTTGGGGATACTAAGCCTGAACACGTGTTCATTATGAGGCGAATACCACTAATAATTTTACTTCTGTGTTTTGCGCCATCTCTGTGTCTGGGGGATTTTGTTAAGACATATACCTTTGGTGATCCCATAGTAAAGCAAGCCGGGAAATATAGCACCGTAAGTATGGCAGGGGCATTGAACACTGTTCAATCAGGTTATCCCAGCATACCCTTCAAATCAGTCCGAGTCCTTATCCCCTATGGTCAGGAAGTTGATAGTATTGAAGTCACTCCCAGCGAGTATTACCCCCTGTCCCTCGCTCCCATTGAACCTACCGCAGAACCAAGGATCGTGGCCGAGATAGTACCCCCCATAATCTATAAACCTAACCCAGAGGTATATCAGTCCAAGCAGTACCCTTCATCAGTATATAGCAATAATGGGATACATATCAGGACCAACTTCAGGATACTTGTTCTCAAGTTATACCCCTTCACTTACTTCCCATTAAAGAAAGCTGAATACTGTAAATCCATCACCCTGAAAGTCACGTTCAAACCTGTCCTTAAAGCAGGGAAAGAAGAGTACAAATATTACCAGATGGAGAAGTCGGTACGCAGATCAGTAGAGAACGAAGGTGTGGCTGATACATATATAACCGCAAACCAAGCTATCCTTGGAGCTAATCCAATCCTCAAGGGAACAACTTATGAATATATAATCATTGGGCCGAATCATTGGTATAATGAGTTTGAGCCATTACTGGCACAACGGACAGCACAGGGATTAAGTTGTTATTATTTATCTACTGAAACTATTTATGCTAACTATAGTGGCACAAAACCAAGTGGCGGATCAGATAATCAAACCAAGATACGTAATGCTATTATAGATTATGTAGATAATCATGGGACTGAATATGTGTTGCTAGGTGGGAATGACGATGCAATTCCTTTTCGCATGATGCCATGTGCAAATGGTTTAAGTGATGGCCTCTATGGTGAAGCTGATATATATTATGGTTGCTTAGATGGAACATGGGATGGGAATCTTAATGGGATATATGGGGAAATAAATGATGGTCCAGGTGGTACTGCTCCTGATATTGAATATGATGTCTATGTTGGGAGGGTGGCAGCAAAGACGGAAGCTCAAGTAACCACTATAGTAAATAAAATTATTGCCTACGAAAATTCAACTGATTCTGGGTTACAGAATACATTGTGTTTTGCACTAGGAACATGGCATGCTGCAGAAAGTGCATGGATATGGACATATGGAGGGGAATCTGATTATAACGATGGGATACCTTGGATTGGTGCTATTGGTTCACCGACTAACTATTATGCAGATGGTACTCAAACATACTGGTCTTCAGGCAAAGCATATCTGTCTGATTACAAAGTGTTAGATGATGTTATTGCTAATAATATAGGTATATATGTTTTTGTTGGTCATGCTACTGGGATAGGATATGGACATCCTACTTTTTTAAATTCAGTACCATTTTTCGTAGATACTGTTGGTTGTGGTGGTGGTGGTAGTGGTGGAAGTTTAGCAAAATGGTCAGTTGGTGACGGTGATCCGGTAACAGCACAAAATATGGGAGGTCCATTTGGTTTTATTGGTATGAATCCTTCCAGTTGGTGGAATACAGATTATTTTCATATGGGTTTGTGGGAAAGTGCTTATGTGGACGGAGAGGATAGATTAGGAGAAATGTATGTAAATGCGAAAACAAAGATACATCCTTTGTTATCGACAACTACTACTCTTGGGTCTTGGTGGGATATGGTAAAAGTAGAACAATTATATGGAGATCCTTACACCAAAATCAAGACTAGCCTTGCAACACAGGCATTTGCCGATCCTAATTATGTTAAATCCCCTGTTCCAATGGCTAGTCCCTCGCCTGTAATTCCTTTATCAGTAGAGAATGAAGTTCCATTGAGTGGAATCACATATTATAAAAAGGCTGGGGTTTTTCCATTTTCTGGAGGATGTACTTGTGATTATAGAAGCATGTGTTCAGGAGTTAAAATTGGTACTATATATGGAGCAAATTTTGAAACTATGGTTCCAATACAAATATATACTTCTCAGGATAGTGTAAGAGATGTTTCACTTAGTTTCGCGGTTCCTGCCACAAATGCTTGGTATGGTGGATTTACTGTTATGGCTGGCAAATATGGTATTGTTGGGGATTCATATGATTGTTTTGCAGAATATTCGCAAGGACGGGGTGGACAATATGTATCTTCAACTTCAGTGTGGATTGACCAAAAATCTAATCCTAGTAACACAGAAATAATTTTCCCTGAAGACTTAACTAATCTTATTAATGGAATTATAAGTGATACTCCATCATGGCAATCTGGGATGTGGATTGGTTTAATGCTAACACGAGTTAATGGCACATTATATCAAAAACCATGTGGAAATGCGTATCTTAGTTATAATACTGGAGTCCCGCCAACAATTACACCACCTGATGCAACTCCAACCCCAACACCTAATCCATGTTCCAGTAGAGACTACCTTTACTGGAATCAAATCGAAGATGTGATTGTTGGAGGTGTGCGCTCCAATACTACTGGTCAACCTGCAATAATTTTTAGACCTATTGACCAGAGATTTGATGAAGATAAACTTCCGGCTGGGCCATATCCCATTTCACAACTTTGGGGTTTATATCGTTGGGAGGACGGAGAAGATACTGGAGAATTTTACCCAAGCAGAAAACAAGTGTCCTCCCCAAGAGTTTCCATAATCATTCGCAATAGTGATACAACTCCATCCTTATCTTTTGCTGATGGTTATTATTTTGATGTTTATCACGATGGTTCGCAGGTAGATAGAATACGGTTAAAATCATGTACCATTGCTATAGATGAAAACTTAACTTTGTATCCTGATTCAGATGGCAATCTGTATTCAGATGATATGCTATGTACATTGTGGAGTTCCGCCGCCACCCCAACCCCAGGCCCCACCCCATGCCACTACCCCGCCGAGATGTCTGACGTTGAGGATATAAGCATAGTTAATATCCGTGGGAGTAGTGCTAATAGCTGGCTTGTGATGATTATACGCACCGATTATAGTGGAGATTTTCAGTATGGTTACGCTCGTGATAACAGTGGTGACTTTTTTGATAAGTTTGATTTCACTCTCCAACCCATTAGAATACAGTTCGGATCTTACGATGAAGATTTTGCGATTCAAGCAGGAGACAGATTTACCGTTACTTATGATGGAGGTCAAAAACTTGATATACAAGTACCAGCAATAACTGGATCGACTGGTGTTGTTTATTATGTTGGTGAAGATGGTTCAACCTATACCGACTCAGACTTATGCCAGTTAGCATACCAGTCAGTCCCCACCCCTACCCCAGCTTACTGTGCTAATTATCTAGAAATGAGCGATGTATCGGCTGCGCTCATAAGTGATACTCATTCATCTCATGTAGATGGTTGGAACTGGAGAATAGGCGATGCCGAGGGCATTATTGGTGGGAATATCATATGTACTGTATTGGATTGCCAGAATTTATGTTCTAACCCACAAGGTCAGTTTACATCTGTAACAGATTGGAGTGAGGAAAAACCGATTAGATTGACCTTGCAGAAAGTATCTGAAAATGTTACTACTACGAAAGGGGATTTCATAAACTTTACCTACGCTAACTCAACTAGTGAAGAAGAGAATATAAACATATATCTCCCTGTCCATACTAACCGTGATAATACTTGGATTGACTATTACCCCGATGAAGATGGTAATTTATATACTGATCGGTGGTTGTGTAATTTAGTAGCAGGGATTCCCACCCCCACACCATCAGTAACCCCAACCGTTACCCCAACCCCATCGGTAACTCCCACTCCTGTATCACCTACTCCATCAGTAACACCTACTCCTTCTGTAACACCAACTCCGTCAGTTACTCCCACCCCTAATCATTATTGGACAGTATGCGATGAACTGGTTGGTCAATGGCATTTTGATGATGATTCATTAAATAAGACAGTGGCAGAGGCTTCTGGACTGTATGACGGAGTTAGTGCCAGAGATACTTCAATGATGCACACACTTGATGCTAAGTTAGGGCTTGGAGCATTTCTCTTGAATGGGTCAACTGACTATATAGACCTTGAGAGTATTGGCTATAGTAGCCCTTTGAATGTTCCAATTGGTGCAGTTTCAGTATGGATTAAGTTAAGCGATTCAACTACATATAATCCAGTTATGGGGGGAAGGGAAGATTCTTCTGCCCCAGCACTATATGCTACCTATGGCACAAAACCTCTTATATATATGCAAGGTGCGTATGCCTATTTCAATTCAAGTTTAATAGATTCATCCTGGCATCATTTAGTATTTAACTATGGAGATGGCGTAGCAACTAATTACCAGTTGTATATTGATGGAGTAGAGCAATCCCTTGGAGCTACATCAAGTTCTGGATCGTGGAATGCTGTTGATACTTTGTTTGGCAGAGCAGGGTCTCACTATTTTAAGGGAATTATTGATGAACTAATTCTCTGTGACGGATATCTAACAGAAGCACAAATCCAAGGATTATATAACAATGGCAATGGAACAGTAGTTTGTTATGGTTCAAACGCAACTCCAACACCATCTATCACACCTTCACCATCTGTTACTCCAACACCATCAGTTACTCCGACTCCAAGTGTGACGCCGACTCCATCTGTTACCCCAACTCCATCGGTTACTCCATCTGTTACCCCAACTCCATCGGTAACACCTACTCCTGTATCCCCTACTCCTACTCTTACTCCAGAAATTCCAACTCCATCAAGAACACCAACGCCAGTATCTCCTACACCAACACCATCAGTTACTCCGTCAGTGACCCCAACACCCACACCGTCCGTTACGCCATCAGTCACTCCTACACCGTCCGTTACGCCATCAGTCATTCCTACTGCATCCGTTACCCCAACCCCATCGGTTACTCCCACAGTAACTCCAACACCGTCCGTGACACCTACTCCTATTTCTCCTACTCCTACTCTTTCTCCTGTACCAACGGCAAGCGTGACTCCTACAGTCACACCGTCAGTTGCGCCTACAGCTACACCGGTCCCTACTGTAACAATCTCCCCAGTCCCTACCCTAACCCCAGTAGCTCAGTGGTACACATTTTCAGCTTTATCGGGACCAGATGATGCTTGTGAAACTATCTATGAAAATGGAACTCCTCGTTGGTTTGATTCTATTAGTAATTATATGTGTTTATCTCATCAATACGCACAACCACCTACGTGGGCTTCAATGGGGATGAGGTTCCCTGATATTACTATAGATAATAGTCAGACTATTTATTCCGCTCATCTAGTTTTTTATTCAAATAAAAATGCAGACATATCTAGTGGGACAATATTTTATGAAGATACAGATACAGCACTAGATTTTGTGGAATACCCTGAAATTATTAATAGAGAGAGAACGACTGCATCTACATATGAATATAAAGACTATGATCTTCCTGGACTCACATGGTGTGAGGGGCCAGAAACTAGAGATTCGGTTCAAGAAGTTATTGACAGACCAGGATGGGTGAGTGGCAATGCACTTACAGCTTTATGGATTGGTGACACTGATAATTATGTAACCTTGACCGCAAGAACATTTGAAGAAGGTCATCCTCCTGCTCTAAGAATATTGATGATGGGTAAAACCCCGACACCGATTTATTCTTGTACTCCTACTCCAGCGCCGACAGCCAGTGTTACCCCAACCCCATCCCCTACTCCGAGTGTAACCCCCACACCATCAACTACACCGACTATCTCACCTACTCCTAGTCCAACATTAACCCCAGAAGGGTATAAAACCGTCACCCCTACTCCTTCTATAACACCAACACCATCTATAACGGCTACGCCAGAGGGATATAAGACAGCAACACCAACGCCATTTCTAATCACTCCAACTCCGAGTCCTGAATTTTCAATAGCACCCCCCACCCCATCTCCATCACCCACATACCCTGGTCACTGGTCAAGCTGGACCGTGAGTGCGGATGATGATGATGCTTATGAAGATGGACTGGGGATAACCTACTCTTCATATGGGAGTGAATTGTTACTTGGTTATTCTAATACTGACTGGACGGTATCAACTTATAGTTGTATTGGGCTAAGGTGGCAGGGGGTTGATATTGAGTGGTACACAAAGATTGCAGATGCAAAGATTCTTACCAGAAGTGAGTCCCCAGGATATTATGCTAACTTTACTGTATATGGGAATGACGTGGACAGTGCAGTTGACTTTGCCACCAATAGCGAGATAATTACTCGTACCAGAACTACAGCATCGACATTTACTGAACAAACATTTGGATCTAGTTGGAATGAGATAACAGGGCTACAAGATATAATACAAGAAATCACTCGCCGTGGATCATGGCATAGTGGGAGTGATCTGGCGGTAATGTTTATTTCCCAGACCGATTCTGATAAATATAGTAATATCTTTGCCCATGAATACGGAACAGGGGATAGAGCGGCGGTACTTTATGTATATATCCCCTTAACTCCAACACCTACTCCCACTGTTACACCAGTAGGATATAAGACTGTGACCCCTACACCATCTGTTACGCCAACCCCTACTCCTAGTATTACTCCGACTCCATCAGTGACTCCTAGCCCCTCTATAGCCCCAACAGCCACGGTAGTAATAACCCCAACCCCAGTAGGCTACAAAACACCAAGCCCTACTCCAACATCCGTATCCACCCCACCCCCATCCCCAACTCCTAACCTTGACTATGGGTACAGGAATAGATGGGATGATGAACCAAGGCTATACCTCTGGATACAACATACCGGACAATCGTTATATGGGACACAAGTTGCATGGGTAGAGAACACGACATGGAACTATACCAATTATGAGTGGACCAATGACACGGACGTAAGGGCGGCATGGGCGACATATACAAATGTGTATTTCAGCGAATGGACATATCATGGAACCAATACAACTTTCTTTGATTGGACCAGCCCCACCCCTACTCCCACACTAACTCCGCCTAACCCCCCATTCCCAAGCCCTACACCGTCCACCACACCATCTATTACCCCAACACCGAGTGTGACCCCCACTCCATCTACAACGCCAACAGTAACCCCTACAGCGAGTGTTACACCTACTGTAACCCCGACCCCGACACCAAGTGTTACTCCTACTCCAAGCGTCACACCCACGCCACGGGGGGATAGGATAGTTCTGTGGCCGAATAATACTGGTTCATCAACTCAGTGGGTTCCGTCAGGGTTCTCCAATAATGTGAATAACGTGAATAATATTGTCCCCAGTCCAGCCGTTTATAACTGGACTCTCACATCAGCCTATTACGATACTTATGGCATGGATGATATGTCAGAGACAGATACAATTGACCATATCACGATCTATGGTAGTATGAGGAATAGCTTCATGGAGAGTACAGCAAGTACGGCAAGCGTGAGGCTAGGGTATAGGTTGAGTGGGACAAACTACTGGGGGAACACGTGTTCACTCACTCAATCCTATGATTATTACTCAACCACATGGAACGTCAATAGTGAGACTGGAGCAGCTTGGACAAATAGTAGCTTGAATGATATAGAGATAGGTGTTATATTTGATTCAGGTGATGGTAAGCCCAATATTAATCAAGAATATCTCGAAATTTGGTTCAGCAATTAATGGAGTATATAAATGAAAAAACTATATAATTATTTATTCAACCAGATCCCCTATGGGTTCGTTCTCTTCCCACTTGCCGCGATCCTGGTGATTGCCGTGTCCTGTGATGTCTGCCATGCCGCAACCCCGACCCCGACTCCAAGACCAATGACTATGCACGGATTTGCCGATGTGAATATTCCGAACCTTCGTGCGACAGGTAGTACAGATTGGACGTTGAGGCTGGATGGAATAGGGCAAGCGACCAATTATGCGATTATCAAAGATACTCAGAACACAGCGTCTCTAGGACTCGGAAACGATGAGGCAAATGTTAGTTTGTATTTGAACTACACCGCCGTGACCATTGACTATCAGGACGGCGATTTTATGGAAGCGACCGACATCTGGGCCGATAAGTTTGTGAGGGTATATCTCCCAGCCTATGAAGTGTCTATTGATACGACTTTTTATGTAGACGACACCGGCGCACTTTATAGCGACGCCGCTCTGGAGAATTTAGTACAAGCGATTCCCACGCCGACCCCAAGTGTGACGCCGACCCCAAGTGTGACGCCGACCCCAAGTGTGACGCCGTCACCCACTCCCCCTCCACACACAGTAGTATGGTCCGCCTGGTCCGATTTAGAGGCCCGGTGGTCTTTAGATAACCACGAAACGAATTATCCAGATGATACTGGCAACGGCCATACAGGCTATGTAGTTAATTGGGATACGACATATTATGATGCGACGGGTCACTTTGGTGAAGCCGCTTACACCGGAGAGAATGTTGGGGCTCTATATTTAGGATTAGCAGGAGATTTTGATTATGCGGATGAATTTACTGCTTTTTGTTGGATTAAGTTTGCATCTATTACGAATAATTATGGCGGAATTAAAATGTATCAGGGGTCTGCTGATGGAACATTCTATCTATCGCCGGCAGATGCTGGAGATGAATTATCGGGAGTAGTTATAACGGATGTTCCAACTTGGCAAAACGCAGCCGTGGGAACAACAATATCATTGGATGCGTGGCATTTCATCGGGATTCGATGGAACAATGGGACGGTGAGTACATTCTTAGATGCGGAAAAGGCCGAGGCTCTTTGTGATTCCACTCTCTTGAAAGTAGGGTCTGACAAGAGTTTTCGTGCCGGTGGTGTCTCTGGGGAGTTGGATGGTTATTATGACGAAATAAATATATTCTCCAGGGCATTGACCGATGAAGAGATGGGATGGGTCAGGGTGAATAAGGTTACTACTCCAACAATAACCCCGACTCCATCCCCCACGCCATCAATCACTCCGACACCATCACCGCTAGCGACACGCACCCCGACACCTACGCCTTCGGTAACTCCTACGGTGACGCCAAGTGTCACCCCGACACCGACTCCGAGCCTTACCCCGACTCCGAGCCTTGCGCCTACACCATCGGTTACGCCGACGCCTACCTCGTCAGTTACACCCAGTATAACTCCGACCCCGACAATGACACCTATACCCACAGTTACCCCCAGCCCTACCCCGGCTGGAAACAATATGATGAGAATGAGGCACAGTTGGATCTATGAATGCCCAATGGATACAAATCAGATGTTTGCTCAAATATGAGGAACTAAAGATGAAACTTATAAACCGAAAGGCAAAGTTAAACATTGATGTTCGCCCAGACCAATTGATGTTTGGCGATACAATCAATTCTTCCCCAAACCATGTTAAGTTCTGGGATATACCAACCCATGTAATCCGGTTATACCAGAAACTCCACCTCTATGCCCACTGGAAGGATACCCATACCGTGACTTATGTTGGAACTGCCCATGGACGTTTTAAATCTCCCCATATTTTTGAATGTACTTTTCCGCTTGCTCGTTATCTCCCTTTTGACGAATGGTATAGCCCTGACGATCATACCTACAATATCAACCGTTATGCTGATGCTATCCCTAACTATGAAGCTGAAACCATTTTCTTGAACATCTTTGATGGGGTGGAAGGAACCGTCTACGATGTTGGTAGTCTCCTGGACTTCTTGATCCAAGATGTACTCGGCTATCCACTTACTGACTGGGGGAACTGGCTTGACTTTGGAGAAGACAATATGGTTTGTAGCGTGGTTGCCAGAACTCCCCAAGTAAAATGGTATAATGATAAGCTGAAAGATAGTGGTAATTGCCGTAGACCTGGTGGGGATATTCATGTGGAAAGAACAGCACCCGCTCTTTTTCCAGATCATGATACTTATCTGCATCTCATTAAACTAATTGTAAATCCGGCTTAAATATGGGATAGTAAGTAAGAGGAACAGTTGAAACCCAAAGAAAGGAGCGTATTATGAATACCCCAACCCCTCCACCCCCGATGCCTGAGAAGGATCTGTCTGAGTTGATGTCTGCTAATGCGATTGCCTGGGATTTGGAAACAGTCGGTAATAAAGCTATCCTTGATATTCCGGGGATTATGCCTGAGTTCAAGGCCGCATCTAATGTCAAAGACCCCATTAAGATCGAAGCCCAAATCCAAGCCAAAAAGGAGAAGTGGCAGGCTGAACTTGGACTTAGCCCTGACTACGGGAAGATAGTTTGTTCGTGTTTGTGCAATGACCAGGTGGAACACGTGTTCAAAGGGGATGACGAGAAGCAAATCATACAGGATACCTGGGACGTGATGAAGGACTGGAGGGAATTAGTCACGTTCAACGGAAAGAACTACGATCTTGATTGGCTACTGCGTAGAAGCTGGTATTGGGGTATTAAACCAACCCAACATTATGATTTTTTGCCCTACAGGACTATGAATCATCACGATTTGAGGCTTATACTTAGCCATGGGAATAAGACAGCGAAAGGTAAACTAAAGATGTATGCCAAGCTGAAGCTAAACATTGATATCATCGGTGATGGTGGCTCCGTTCAGGAACAGTATGACTCTGGACTTATTGATGAGATAGCTGAACATGGTTTATCGGATACCCGGACTACTTGGGAGTTGTTCAAGAGTCTTCTGGGTTTTTACATCTAATAACAAAAGGGCAAATGCCCAAGGAGGACACAATGCCAAATAAAGATGGAAAAGGACCGAGGACAAGAAGCTCCAGGCCCAGCAAACCCCAAGGTGGATTGAAGAAGGGTCCATGTAAGACCACCAAGAAGAAGTCCAAGTAAACCCTAACCGGGGTAGTGGCGGAATTGGCAGACGCAGCAGATATGCTGGAATGGATGCGCAGAAGCCTTGCTGTAAGACAGGTCGGGTAAATAGCCGGGAAGCAAGGGCATCTTTAGTGATGAAATTATCCTTATTAGTGAGTGCCGACTATATCACGTTTCCGTGCAGGTTCAAATCCTGCCTACCCCATAATTTAACCAGAGGAAAATAAGATGGGCAAACTAGCAGACGAAGTACCTGACCTAGCACAATTATACGAATTACACGAACAAAATCAAATGGGCAAAGCCCAGAGGAGTGAGGACATGAGTGAAGACCAAGTTTTTTGGATGGAAGGGATATTATTTGCAGCGAACCTGACCGCTACAACTGGTGCAGGAAACCCCAAGAAGATCATCGAGTTAAAGGCTAACGCTGAGGATGAATTTTCTAAGAACATTAATTTTTGGGGTGATGATCTGGCAAAGGTTCCTGATAACCTGATGCAATATCGTGGATATAGATTACAAGTTGGCTATACCAATTTCCTCCCCACCGGAAGAAAGCATCCCATGAAGGTTGGCGTTGCATTAGTTCTCTGCAACGAAAAAGGCGAACTACCCCCCTTGCCCCCTAACCCCGAAACCCAGGAAGCCCCCGCCCCAACCCAAGCCCCCTTCACCCCACAGATGGAGACTTATATCCCACCTGCCTCCACCGGAACAGGTCCACCACCCTTGACCACTGCTATACCCCCCGATAAACGCCCTCAGTTAGCCGTAGAAGAGAGTACTCGTGTTGAGAGCATGGTTAGGCAGTCTATCTTTAAAGGCTCTTACAGCGCACTCCAGGGGTTAGGATTGAGTGATTACCAGATTCGCCACAAACTTGAACACTGGACTGACTGGGCTATGCTGAAAAGTCAGCGAGTGACAGAATCAAGTCATCGTGCGCTTGAGGCTAAGATCGGGGAGGTCATCGCCCCCGAAAGCAGGGAAATGTTCAAACAGTTCTTGGTCGAAGAGGCTAACTGTTCAGAAATTGCTGACTCTGGCATTTTACATCTCACCGATATATCCGAGGAACATGCAGTCAAGATTGTGGGGGAATGGTGGACCGCCCTCTTCACCGCCTGGAGAGCATGGAAACAGCACAAGGCGAATGAGGCTAATCCCGATGTTGCCCCATCACCACAAGGAGAAGCACCTGACTTGACCGATCCGACTAAGCCCGTCGATGATGATAGACCTGACTTTATGAAAAAATAGTTGAGTTCCCAGATGGGCAGCCGGGCAAAACAATTGCCTTGCTCCGGGCAAGTTCGGTAGTGGGAGGAGCGTTCCCCTTCTCCCCTGCCCATCTACTCAAGTAGCAGGAGGCAACAGATGAAAGATAACCACACGCCGGAATTTATGAAAGATGCTTCACCATTGCGTAAAGTAATGAAGCAGATACTTAACGCAAGCTATCAGGGACACAAGGAAGGTTGCCTGTATTGCGCAGAAGTTAATGAATTGGCAGATCACGCTCGTCCCGATGAGTGCGCGGAAGGGGATCTACTGGGGGAGGCATTGGATGCGTTGAAGGCCCACTCTCTTATTATGGCAGATATTCATTTTGCAATGGGAAACGCCATTATAAACAATACTGATCTTGACGCCGATCTTCGGACCCTATTTCACGGAGAAAAGACAAGAGATAGAGAAGTCGCAATATCAGCAATCCTCGCCAAAAGAAAGGGGGATACGGCATGACCGGAGAAGCAGACAGAAGAGGGACACCCGAAGAGCGCAAATCGTTAGCTATTGCCAAACAGGAGATCAAACGCAGGGAAAGGGAACAACAATTGAGAGATAATCCCCCGCCGCCGATATCGAGAGAGAGTATGTCGATTCTTCCTCTGCTATATGGGTTGCCGCGGATGATGGGAAAAAATCCTTGGAAAAAATACTTCAAAATATAGGAGATCCAGCCATGAATAGAGAAACAGAGTTCCGGGGGGAAGCGAGTTGATGGCAAGGGTTGGGTGTATGGAAAACTACTGGAGGGAGTAAGGACGTATATAATTACCGCCGAGCAAATGAATTACGCTGTAGTATCATCGGCTTATATGATGTGTTGCGAAGTAACCGAAGTCATCCCCTCCACAGTATCGCAGTACACAGGATTAACCGATAAAAACGGGGTCAAGATATTTGAGGGGGATGAAGTGGAGTGGCATGATATCGACCGCCCAGACAGATTTACCCTGCTTGACAGGAAGATAGTGGAACTAGTTGAGTTCATGGGGGGGTCTTTCTATCCTGTATGCACAATGCCAGGGGATGAGTTTGAGGTAATAAGGCCAATCCACGACACGGAGGAGCAAGCAAAGGAGGAGTGATGAAAGTATATCGTTTTGACATAGACAGCCCCGGAGATATAGACGCGGGCATACATGGATTTACAGATACCATTATCATTATTGCAGAGAAAGGGGAAACAGGTGCGGTGGAAAGCGAATTTAAAGATTTTATGAAAGAGGCATTACAGGAGTGGAATACCTCCGCCACAATTACGGAGGATCAAGCAAAATGAGTAACCCAAATGTAGGAAAATATATTTTAGTTGAAGCTCCGTTCAAAGATGAACCGGATAGGTTTGACCTAGCAGTGGGTTTCTTTTCGAGTATCAAATCAGCCGAAAATCATGCCCGGAGTGATGCCGAGAATTCATATTGTATGGATGAGTTGGCCCCTGGTCGAGTCGAGGATTGGGGCCACCCATGCTATCTATGCCAAGTGGTAAAGGTATTCAAGCCCGTCCCGGTAGTCAGCGTCAAAATTGAATTATCTGCGGTTAAGGAGCAACCCAATGGATAAACTAGAAGAACATCTTTACCCAATCTGGAAACGATTAACTCACAACCCATTGAGAGAGGATGCTTTTTATAGTTTTGTGAGAGATATCAGGCGGGTGACAAAAGATGAGGATAGAGATCGGATATACGTCCTCAACCAGCGGTGGGAGTTATTGGAATCTTTTATTAGTGAGTTTCTGGAAGTCAAGGACATAACCAGATCAGCATATTTAAATGTTCATAACCGGATGCACGAAATTGAACAGGAATTAAGCTAACCAAACAGGAGGGATAAGATGGAATTGCAAACATATCTTAATAATGCCGTAGCCGGTATCAGAAAGGAAACATTTGATAAGTCAGATCAGCTCACCCTCGGAGAGATAATTTCAAAGATCGAAGCAATCATGTTGGACGGGAAAACGCCGGACGTTGTATTTGACTTTGAATATGCTTATCCCTCTGGAATAGACAGTTGGAGGGGAAGTTATAGCGAATTAGCCCTTGAATTTGGGATAGAGCATGGCGATTTACAGCCCATGAAAATAATCGAATTTCATAAAATGCTCAAGGAAACGGTGGGTAAAACCCTCACCGGATACAAGGGCGGTGAGTTTGTTATGACCCGGCACACTCCGGTATGGGTAGCGAACTATGGAAATTCTGGCAATACAGCGGTTATCGAAGTCGTTGATAAAGGATGGGAAGTAATTCTGATGACGGGATACGGGGAATTTTAACCCAAGGAGAAGCCATGACAATAAGATGCGACAAATGCGGTGCGGTACTAACACCGGAGAGAGACGAAGCCCATGACCGGGATATATGTGAGAGGATTGTGAAGCAGGGGAATTGTATTGGTATAAATTGTGTAGATGGTGATGACTGTCCTTTTATGACCGAAGATGCAGTTTGTCGGCTATGGCCCGAAATGGAGTTAATTGCTGCGCGAGCGAAAGTATGGCTCAAAGCCCACCCCAAAACCTCTCCCATCCTGACTGTGAGGATAAAGAAGCATAATTATACTCTGAATGATAAATTAGGGGAAATACTGAAAGTGATTCAATCCAACGAAAATTGGTATGAAGATATAAACGACCATCATTGTTTTCCCACCCACGCCGGGGAAGTAATCCCCCCCTACGACAAAACCACGCACAGACTCCGCAGGAAGTGGGGGAAGTATGAGGAATTTATAGGAGAAGGGGATTTGGCCTCAACTTCGGACGGAAGCTGGGTGGCGACCACTCACAACCCAGGAGACAAACAAGAATCCTTGTGCATCTACATCACTCCAATAACCCTAAAGCCCGCCACCCCCGACCCATCAGCCGACTGCTTGCCTTCTATTCAAGAGGTGAAGTATTTAATTGGCAGTATCAAACAGGCATTACAAGCCTTCCCCGGTGACTCTATGTTCGACGAGACCGCAGTAGGATTGAGATACGGGACGATCAGGGACTTACTAGCGATTATGCTTAATGACGCAGAGGGAATGGGACGGTCGTGGGAAATGAAAAAGGAGAGTGAGTGATGAAAAGATGGAGAATTATACCAAGTTTTAGATTTATTAATTTTCATAAAGAATATCCACCGGCTCGTTATCCGGGTTGCTGGACAAAGTGGTTTAGTGTTTCGCGCTATTGGTATGGGAGATTAGTTTATTTCCAGGTTAAGCATTACAGCCTTCAGTTGGATTTCAGGAAGAACTGGCAGGCGGACATGATTGACGGTGGTACAAATGAAAGATGAACTATCTAGTGCAATCGCATCACGGACGGCCCGGTGTAAGAATAAGAACCTTTCTGTAGAGGAAGGGAGGCAGCTAAGGGAGGAACTCAGCATATTGAACAGGCAACGGATGTTAAGGTATTGGGAAATGAAAAAGGAGAGTGAGTGATGGAAATATCAGGACCAGCTTGTGATTTGCGAATCAACGATAACCCGGATAACTACAATATCCAAAAAGAAATGAACGCCATAAACGAAGATACCCCCGACTGGGACAAGGATATAGGTGAAGGACTATTCATGGGAAAGCCAGTTGATTACTGGATAGAACTGGACAATCATGCCCGGAAAATAGGGATTGAAGATGTGGCACTCGAAAACGCCAAACTCCGCAAGAGAATAACCACCCTGGAAAAGCGGTGGAAGGCGTTGAGGAAATATTTGAGGAGTTATTTGCCCGGAGCTTTATTCCCCGTGCAAGTGACAAACAAGATGACCAAAATCACAAGGAAAATCAAAT
>Ga0075123_10000253_pt1 | contig 28337 bp, 31 predicted proteins | sample AntAceMetag02UKX_FD_69808 | JGI IMG/M metagenome (GOLD analysis project Ga0075123, IMG submission 69808) | Saline lake microbial communities from Ace Lake, Antarctica - Antarctic Ace Lake Metagenome 02UKX | ecosystem: Environmental > Aquatic > Non-marine Saline and Alkaline > Saline | place... | reverse complement strand
AGTTTCAATAAATTGGCAGATATTACACTTTCTGTTGATGGAAATCTTTTAGCACTGGATAGCTTCCAAAAAAAAATTAAGAAATTTGATATTGAAGGAAAACTTATTGCAGAAATTAATTTAAATGATTTCATTGAGCCTACACTCTTTGCAGTTGCTATTGATGAAACTTATTACATCTATGACAATGCATCTAAAGAGATAGTGATAAGCCGGACACTTAACCATTCTGACTGGTATACTTTTGGAAAATTTCAACTAAGTGATCCCAGTAAAATAATTTTAGGGAAAAATGAGATCACAATTTATGATGAGCAGAAAAACTCTACTATGATCTTTGGTATTTTGGGTAGATTTCGTAATGAAGTGAAAGGTAATATCCAAATTAAGAAACAGCAACAATACATTTTGAAAGACTATTTTATTTATCATCCCAAAAGTGATAGTAAATTTGCAATTTCTACAAACAAATGGAATGATTTTTCAATTGAAAATAATGTGATTCTGCTTTCTGATAATGGAATATGGATTGGAAAACTTACTTATAATGAGCTAAATGAAAAATAAATTGGTTTCAATAAGAGCTAAAACAAAACTTAAAACATATCTATTTCCAGCTTTAGCTGGTACTTTATTAGGATTAAGTCGATTACCTATTCATCTTGGATTTCTCGTATTTTTTGCTTTCATACCTTTGTTTTATTTCTTTAGTGAACAGCGGAAAAAGAAAGAGATATTTCTGGCAGCAGCAGCTTTTGGTTCTGCCTATACTCTTGTCTGTCTGCATTGGATATCATTGGTTACCTTTCCCGGTTATCTGGGAATATTTTTCTTATTTGCGGTTTATTTCTATATTGTATTTCAATTATATTATTTTATAAAGGTACAAAATCAAAGATTTGGTTATCTCGGATTTATCTTCGTTTGGATAAGTTTTGAATTCTTGCAGAATTTTGGTGAATTCAGTTTTCCATGGTTTAATTTAGGATATTCACTGGCAGATTATCTGCCGTTCATTCAACTTGCTGAGTTTGGTGGATTAGCACTTTTTTCTTTGCTGATCTTATTTATTAATATTCTTCTTTTTGAATTAAGAGAGAATTTTAGACGTAATACTATCATTCTTTCTGCTATTATTGTTGTCTGGTCTGCTTATGGGGTTATTCGGCTTAAAACAATTCATCTTACAAAAACCGATTTTAATGTTTCCATCGTTCAGGTGAGTATTCCTCAGGATAAGAAATGGGAAGAATTGTACAAAGATTCAACCTTTGCATTATATGAAAAATTTAGCCATAAAGCTGCAAAAGAGAAAACTGATCTCATTATTTGGCCAGAGTCATCAACACCGGTATATTTATTAAAGCAGATGGAATACAGAAAATGGATTCTAGATTTTTCTGAGGAATTGGATACCGACATCTTTACAGGATTTCCGCACTATAAATATATAGGTAAAAATCATCCTGATAAATATAAATTTTATAATTCTGCAACCCTAATTGGAAAAAACAGGAAAATTTATCCTCCATACTATAAAAATATATTAGTTCCTTTTGGAGAACGAATTCCTTTTCTTAAATATTTTCCTTTTTTGTGGAACGTTCATCTGGGTCAGGCAAATTGGGAGTATGGTGAGAAACTGGAATATTATTCAATTAACGAGTATAAATTTTCTCCACTGATCTGCTTTGAAATTGCCTTTCCACAATTAACTACTGAGATGGCAAAAAACGATGTTGATTTCATTGTTAACATCACTAATGATGCCTGGTTTAAGCGTTCTGCAGGAACATATCAACACGCTGTGATGACAAAATTCAGGGCAGTTGAAACACGAAAACAGATATATCGTGCTGCAAATACCGGATATTCACTCGTTGTTTCTCCTACCGGAGAACTATTAAAAAAGACAACACTATTTGAAAAAACTACGATAAATAATTCTCTTTATATCTATAAAAATAATTCTTACTTTACAAAATATTTCTTCTGGTTTCCCTTTGTCTTTGTAATTGGAGCTGGAATAATTTTAGTTTATTCTATAATTATTTATTTGATAAACAGAAAGAAGAAATTATAATTTGTGAATGTAAAAAATGAAAAAATATTATTATACTATCGGGGAAGTAGGTAATCTACTTGATTTGAAAGCGCATGTTTTACGCTATTGGGAAACTGAATTTTCACAAGTCCATCCTAAGAAGAAATTCGGACGCAACCGGCGATACAGTCCAGATGATATAGATATTTTAAAGAAGATTAAATATATGCTTCATACTCAAGGATTTACAATAGAAGGTGCAAAAAAGAAACTGAAAGAAGATATACTGCATAAAGAGCAAATCAGTCTGGATTTTTCTGTAGATAAAAAGGAAGCAAAAAAGCACATTATTAACGAATTGAAAAAAGTGAAAGAATTACTAAATAGATAGTTTGCCACAAAGACACAAAGAATGAGGATCAAAGATAAAACAGATTCTTCCAAAGAACAACGTGAAGGAAACGTCAGAAAGACAAGCTGGGAAGTTGGAAAAATAAATTATTGAATAAGTTAATAACTGTCATCCTGAGGTGTCTTTTAGCTTTACTCACGAAGGAACTTATGGAAGAGTTTGTAGCTTTCTATCTTGGAAACAGTTCAATAAAAAAAAGCCATCCGGTTTGCCAGATGGCTTTTTTCATTTCACACTGATTATTGTCTTTTTAGTTTTTTCAATTTAGGGCTATTTTGAGATTCTCTGCGTGGATGTTCTTTTCGCAGTTCATCAGCTTTCTCTTGCTGCTCAGGAGTTAAGATATTCCATCTTTGTTCCTGCTGTTCAATTCTATTTTCAGCCATTTTCTGCTTGATCTTAAAAATATCTCCAGTTAACTTTTTTGACTGCTTGAAGTTCTTGTCTCTTAAGGCACTTCTTTTATCGATCTCCAATATTTTCAGATCAGATTCAGTAACTATCATCTCTTTCTTACTGCTGATGCGAAGTTCTTCCATCTGATCTTTCTGTGTATCAGTAAGTTCTAATTCTTCACACATCATTTGATATCCATACTGCATTCCACGGTGTCCGCCATCTTTTTCCATCTTATCTCTCATTGGATGATTTTCACCATCATTACTTCCTCTACAGTCTCCATCGAATGCTGTTAACAAACCTATCACAGCTATTATTCCAATTACTACAAATGTTAATTTTTTCATTTTTATCTCCTTAATTTTTAATAGTCAATTCCTAACTGGTACCATTCACGTTATAGAATATAACTATTATTTTGTTCCTTTACATCACATCTATATTTTACTTTTATATCCTGATTAAGCAATCAATTATTTTTCTTTAACCTTCTTCGTGGTTCAGGATGTTTTTCTTCCGGTGGCTGCATCCATCTCTGAAATTTGCCAAAAATCTCTTTTGCTTCTTTGTCAGAAAGTTGTTGTCGTAATTCGATCATGGAATTACCAACTTCTCTTTCCATAGCATTCTGCTTTGCAATTAGCTCATCTATCAAGATCTGCATTTCTGCTTCATCCATTTCAGGTTTTGTCAGTGCCTTCATAAATTCATTTTTTGCTTTATGGAAATCTCGCATTAAAGGACTACCAATCTCTTTTTTGCGTTCCATGAAATTTCTTACCTTTTCGTTTTTGATCCTTTCATGGATAGGAGGAAGTTTCCTAAATTTGATAGATCTGAAAATTCCACCACCCAGGAAAGCAATATTGAAAGCTAAAGAGATAATTAATAAAATTTTTATAGTATGATTTTTCATTCCTACTCTCCTTCAAAATAACTGTACAAAGTGTTTTGTCCAAAATCAAAATCGGATTCAGTTTCCTGAGTGAATGTAATATCGCTGAGAAATATTCCAGTAACAAAAGAAACAATAATTGATGCAGCAATGGAAAAACTGACAACTTTTCTCTTGAATGGATTTACATAACTTCTTGATACTGAATTTAATATTTTCTCGTTGAGTCCGGTAGGAACTTCTTCATCAGTATATTGCATAAGGAAATTTTCTACTTGATTTAGTTCTCTAATCTTTTTCTGGCAGAGGTGACAACTGCTAATATGCGCCCGAACTTCTTCGTGTTCCATCTCACTAAGTTCGCCAGCGATATAGGCATTTAATTTTTTGCTAAAGCTGCATTCATTATCTTGCTTCATTTTCTTTCACCTCTACTCCTTTAGACAATATTTGGTCTATCTTCCTGCATCTTTTTTTGTGCGTTTATTATTTTTATTAATTTTTTCTTGGCGCGTACAAGTTTGGAATCAACTGCAGATTGTGTGGTTTCAAGTGTTTCTGCAATTTGTTTATAATTCATTTTCTGGTAGAATTGCAACTCAATAATTAGTGCTTCTTCCGGTTTCAACTGGGAAAGTGCGTTCTTTACGAGTAAATTTTTATCTTCGTTATTTTCGTTTGTCTTTTCTTCAAAATGTTCCATTTCGTCATAACTTGTAACCAGTTTATTTTTTTTATCTCTCTTTTTAATATGGTTAAGAGTTTTATGATAGGCTGTTCTATAAAGATAGCTTTTATAAGAAGTTTCATTTACTGAGTCCATTTTTTTATGAAAAGCGATGAATGTTTCCTGTAGAATATCTTCTGCATCTTCCTTGTTGCGAAGCATTTTCAACAGATAATTATACATTTTTTTACTCTCGTTTTGCAAGAGCGTTTCAAACATTCTACTATTCATATCACTTCCATAATCTACTATTATTAAACTATATGACAATAAAAAAATCATAATACTGCAATTTAAAAACAAAAAAAGAAAAAATAATAATTTCTTGCCAGATAACCTAAGGATTTTTTTTTAGTTCAATCTAATGAAAAATAAAGGATTAGGAAGGTGTTATTATGTCAAAAGTTTGTGATATCTGTGGAAAGGGAGCACAAGTTGGTAATCATAGAAGTCACGCTATGAATGCTACCAAGAGGAAATTTTATCCTAATCTCCATAAAATAAAAGCGGAGATTGACGGAAAAGTTAAGTTCGTTAAAGTATGTACTTCTTGTCTAAAGGGTAACAAAGTAAAAAAGGTTATTTAAAACCAATAAATTTTTTATAAAAGACTGGTGACGGTCTTTTTTTTTGTCCAAATTTTCAAAAAAACTCTTTACTGTAAATTACACAATATTCATATTGTAACCAATTCAAACCATGGAGTAAGAAAATGGAACTTGTTTTAGAAAAAATCAATACCCCAGAAGATTGTAATATAATCTTTGGAATGTCACATTTCATTAAAACTGTTGAAGACCTGTTTGAAGCAATGGTCAATAGCGTTCCTGGTATTAAATTTGGGCTTGCTTTTAATGAAGCATCCGGTCCCTGCCTTGTTCGTAAAGAGGGAACCGATGATGATCTTATGCGAATTGCAACTGATAATTTACGCAGAATTGGAGCAGGGCATACATTTCTAATAGTGCTAAAAGACACTTTTCCTCTCAATGTTCTCCCGGCAGTTAAGACCTGCAGGGAAGTAGCAAATATCTTTTGCGCTACGTCAAATCCGGTACAGGTAATTTTGGCGGAAACAGAGCAGGGAAGGGGAGTTCTTGGCGTTATCGATGGTTCATCACCCAAGGGAATAGAGCTAGATAGCGATATCACTCAGCGTAAGAATTTCTTAATTGATATTGGTTATAAAAGATAATGAGAACTTTTGTAGCTCTTGATCTTCCTGAAAATATCAAAGAAGATGTTGCTGCAATAATAAGCAATTTTCGTTCATCATATCCTTTTGATGTTAATTGGGTTCCTCAAGAAAATCTTCATATTACTTTCCAGTTTATAGGTGAGACAAAAGAAGAAGATATTCCTGAAATTGCAGAATTTATAGAGACCAATTTTTCGGAATTTTCTGCACTTCTATTTATAAATCCAAAATTGGAGATTCTTCCGGGTAAAAATCCTAAAATAATCTGGATCGGTTTGGAAAATGATGATAGTATAATTCAGAAAATATCAAAGAAATTAAAAAATGAATTAAGAAAAATGGATTATAAAATTGATTCAAAACCTTTACGTTTCCACATAACTCTGGGTAGAATAAAAAAAAGGTTGCCAGAAAAACTTATTCAGCAAATATTAACTACAGAGTTAAATATAAAAAGCTTTGAGGTCTCGAGAGTTATATTATATAAGAGTTTGCTCAAACCTCGGGGTCCACGTTATATTGAAATTGTTAACTATAATTTTTAAACAAGGAGTTAATTATGACTACGAAAGATAAGAATTCAGCTTTAAAGACAGCCCTCACTCAACTGGATAAACAGTTTGGTATTGGTACTATTATGAGATTGGGAGATAAACCAAAAACTTCTGTTGGTGTTATTCCTACGGGAGCAATTAATTTAGATGCAGCTCTCGGTATTGGCGGAATTCCAAAGGGAAGGATCACTGAGATTTATGGTCCTGAAGCTTCCGGTAAAACTACTCTTGCCCTGCATTGTGTAGCAGAATCTCAAAAGCAGGATGGAATTGTTGCATTCATAGATGTGGAACACGCACTCGATCCTATTTATGCCGCAAACATTGGAGTTGATACGGAAAATCTTCTTCTCTCCCAACCTGATGGCGGTGAGCAGGCTTTAGAGATTGTAGAAACACTTGTGCGCAGTAATGCCATAGCTTTAATTGTTATTGATTCTGTTGCTGCTCTTGTTCCACGAGCTGAGATCGAAGGTAATATGGGTGATACTCATGTTGGTTTGCAGGCGCGTTTGATGTCACAGGCACTTCGGAAGCTTACAGCTATTATTAGTAAATCAAATACTTCAGTGATCTTTATTAATCAAACACGAATGAAAATTGGTGTTCCTGCTTATGTAAATCCGGAAACTACAACTGGTGGTGTAGCTTTAAAATTCTATTCATCTGTAAGAATAGAAGTAAGACGTGTGGGATCAATCAAACAAATTGGACAGGGAGCAGAAATCGTAGGAAATAAGACAAGAGCAAAAATAGTTAAGAATAAATTTGCACCGCCATTTAAAAAAGTGGAATTTCCAATAATATTTGGAGTAGGAATATCTCGATTTGATCTCCTGGTTGAATTAGCTGTAGAACACGATATTGTAAATAGAAGCGGTTCATGGTTTTCATACGGAGAAACCAAAATAGGACAGGGATCAGAAAAGGTTAAAGAGTTCTTACTTGAAAATAAAGATGTCTTGGAAGAAATTGAAATAAAAGTAAAAGAAGCTTTAGGACTTATCAAATCATCAGAAGATGAAGTTAAAGACGATAAAGAGAACTAAAACTACATCAATAGTTTTAGCTAATGATGAATATTGGGGAATCTTACCAGATAAGATTCTCCATTTTTATTGTAAGGGTCAGCTTGAATATTTCGAGCTTAGTGATCAAGAAGCAGAAAAATTTCTTGAAGAAATAAAAAAACAATCCTGGAATAAATTGCTCAATTATCTTGCCTACCGTGAACGCTCTTATGGAGAATGTAGCGAATTCCTATCCAAAAAGATATTTTTAAGAAAAGAACTCCAGTCCGTATTACTTGAGAAAGCAGTTTCACTTAACTTTATTAACGATTCGAGGTTTGCAGAAATGCTTACAGAAGATCTTATTAGAAATTTTAAAAGCAAAATAGAGATAAAGAACAAACTCTATGCAAAGAAGATCAATGAAAATATCATTTCAAATGTAATACAAAAAAAATTTAATTCCAAAACAGAAAATGAAATATTGGAAAAAAATATTATGAAAGCAAAAAGCAGGTTTTCTAACTTGAAAAAATATAAGCGTGATGAGAAAATATTAAACTACTTGACGCGCAAAGGTTTTACATATTGGGAAGTAAAAGAAAAACTGGGAGAATAAATATGGAAGAAGTAATAAAGGTAAGATATTCTTATGATCAGCTGCACGGCTTAGTAAAAAAGATAGCAGACGAAATTACTAAAAGTGGAATACAAATTGATATAGTGATCGGAATTGCAACAGGAGGCTGGATACCTGCAAGAATATTAAGGACATTTTTACCGCATGACGGAAGATTCCCCAAACCACTTTATTCCATAGGAATCATTAATTATGATAGTGAAGACAATTTATTGGATGATCCGACAATTGTGCAGGATCTTCCTGTAAATATTGGTTTTCAAAATAAGAATGTGTTGCTGGTTGATGAAGTTGCAGACTCGGGTGGAACTTTCGTTAAGGCAAAGAAATATATTGAAGCACTCTCTCCTAAAAGTTTATATACTGCCGTTATTCACCTGAAAGATAAAAGTAAATTCAAACCAGATTTTGTAGGTGAAAATGCTGGAAATAACTGGATAATTTACCCTTGGGATGTTAAGTAAAATTAGGAATTAGAAATTAGGAATGAGGAATTAAAAATGAAAAAGAAGGTGATAAAAGTCTCTAATATTGTTGCTCATTTAAACAAAATAGCAGATCCAGCACTTGCCTATGAATGGGATAATGTTGGTTTTCAACTTGGTGATGGAAACCAGGAAGTTAAAAAAATCCTGCTCACATTAGATGTAACAGAAAATGCCATTAATAAAGCTATTGATGAAAATGTTAACCTGATAATCTCTCATCATCCACTTATTTTTAGACCGATAAGCAAGATCACAAATCCGCTTTATCTGAAATTAATTAAAAATGATATTTCTGTATATTGTGCTCATACAAACTTGGATGTTGTAAAAAAAGGAGTGAACTTTGCTTTAGCGGAAAAATTAGGTTTAACTAAATTGGAATTCCTCTCAAATGAAACCGGGTCAAAGTTATTTCAAATTGCAGTTTATGTGCCTTCAGACAGCATGGTAAAAGTAGCCGATGCTGTCTTTGCTTCCGGAGCTGGAATTATTGGGAATTATAATAATTGTATGAATGATTATGAAGTTAATGGTCAATTCATGCCTGAAGAAGGGAGCAATCCAATTCTTGGTACAAAAGATAAACTGGAAAAGATTGTAGAACGTAAACTGGAATTCTTTGTCGATTCTTTTAAATTATCCAAAGTTATTGAAGCAATAAAAAAAGTTCATCCCTATGAAACTCCGGCTTATTCTGTTTATCAACAGGAAAAGCAAAGTGAAAACTTTGGACTTGGTCTTATTGGCGAATTAGAAAATGAAACATCACTGGAAGATTTTGCCAAAACAGTTAAGAAAAATTTGCAAGCTCCATTTGTGACGTTATGGAAAGCTGGAAAATCTGCAAAAACAAAGATAAAAAAAATAGCTGTTTGCGGTGGTAGCGGGACTTCATTAATATCCAAAGTTTACGGGCGAGCAGATGTTTTTGTCTCTGCTGATTTTACTTATCACACAGTTATGGATAGTCATATACCCTTAATTGATGCCGGACATTTTTATACAGAAAATCCGGTTCTGGAAAATTTACGTGAAATGCTTTCTGAATTTGATTTAGAAATAATAGAGCTTAAACCAAATGAGCATGAGATAAAAGATCAGATAATTATTTGATATGTAATAATATCAAACATTCACTTGACAGATAATCCAACAACTCAAGTTTGTACGTGGAGGGTGGTATGGATACTTTTTATAAGTCTTTAGGTAATAAATTAAAAAAATTAAGGCAAAATGTTGGATTATCTCAAGAGCAATTTTCAGATCTTTTGAATATTAACAGAGTGGCGGTTTCACAGATTGAAAGCGGAACCAGGAAAATTTCTGCAGAAGAAATAGCGAAAATTGCTAAAGTTCTCAACATATCTACTGATGAGCTTCTTAATCCCAGAAAAGAGATAAAAATTGTATTAGATAGAACAACGGAAGAAATGCCTCCAAAAGAAGAAATTAGAATTAATGTTCCCCAAAAAAATCTTAATAAATTCAAGGAAGTGTTGCTCTACATTCTGAATAAGGTTGGATCGAAACCAAATATTGGAGAAACAGTTCTCTATAAAATTCTCTATTTCATTGATTTTGATTATTACGAAAAATACGAAGAACAGTTAATTGGAGCCACATACCAAAAAAATCATTATGGTCCAACACCAAAAGAATTTATTAAGATAGTAAAAGAGATGGAAGGAAAAGATTTAAAAAAGATCAAAGATGATTATTTTAAATACCCTCGAACTAAATATTTACCCAAAAGAGAACCAGATTTATCTTCTCTAAATGCAAATGAAATTCAAATGATAGATACGGTTCTGAATCGTTTGGCAAATATGAATGCTGCCCAAATCAGTAAATATTCTCATGGAGATGTTCCCTGGCTCACAACTGATGATGGAGAGATCATTGAATACGAATCTGTTTTTTATCGTACAACTCCTTACTCGGTTCGAGACTAATTAATGAGCGTGTTCAAAAAGATCGTTTATTTAGAAGAATTTCAAAAAGATTTGAAGAAGCTGAAAAAACGTTTCAGAACTTTAGATGATGATTTGATAACTTTTATTAAAGCTCAATTAAAACTGTTTCATAAAATTAATCTTGATAATCAGGGAATCGTGGAAATAGCAGGATTGGGAATTGAATATCCCAAAATTTATAAAGCTCGAAAATTTGCTTGTAGATCTTTGAAAGGAACAGGTTCACGAAGTGGTATTAGAATCATTTATGCGTATTATCCCGATTTGGATAAAATCGAATTCATTGAGATTTATTACAAGGGTGATAAAGAGAAAGAGGATCGAGAAAGAATTCTAAAGTATTATAAAGATTAAATTATTGTAGGAAGTAATTCTAATGACCAAAACAAAACGAGATCCAGCAAAAATCAAAAAAATTCTTGAGAAGAGAGGATACAAAGGTGGTAATCCACCAAAAGGGAAAGAGATTCACCATATTATACCCATAGCTGAAGGTGGTAAAGATACACCAAAAAATATAAGAGTGATCTCAAAAAGTAAACATAAACAAATACATAAAAACAGAAGGGAAAGAGGAGAAATTTAGAATTAATATTAAAAAACAAAGGATAATTTTCTATGGAGGATAATCAATTGAAATGGCAACATCCAGGTGGTAAACTAAGAGAACTAGGAGCAGAAAAATTGTCTGATGCTGAACTTCTTTCAATTTTAATTTCATCAGGAATAAAAGGAAAATCAGCTGAGGATATTGCTAAAGAAGTTTTAGAAAAATTTGGGTCATTTAAAGGACTTGCCAACCAACCAATGAAAAAACTTTTATCTATCAAAGGGCTTTCAGATGTGAAAATTACTCGCATTGCAGCTACATTTGAAATTGCTAAAAGAATTGTTGATAAGGTTAAAAATAATGAGTAGTTTAAAATCTAAAGAAACAAGATTCTCAAATCCATTTGATACAACCGTTAAGAAAACTGAGCGTACCGCTGTTGCGATTTTAATGCATTGGATGAGAAATATAATAGAAGAAAAAAAACTTAATCTAGGAATGCCAGATGTTGAGACTTCCGGCTCTGATAGAAAAATGCCGGATTTGGTTATTTACGAAACAAGAAAAAGCCAAAAAGTCCTTTTACTAATTGAAGCAAAGCCACCATATTTTAATGTTTTTGACGAAGAAGAACTTAAAGAACCAGCCAGAAAAAAAGCTAACAGAAGAAAGGCAAAATATTTTGCAACAACCAACTTTAAAAAATTACTATGGTTTAATACTGAAAAAGCAAACAACCCAAATAAGTATTCTGAGGAAGATCAACTTGTTGAAAAATATTCATTATCTGAAATCGAGAATCTGGATTATATTGAACAACCAAGATATAAAGAACCGATTAAGAAAACAACCGAAGATTTTTTAATTCAATTAATCGCAATACAAACTGGTGAAAAACAAGAGCCTAAACATCCAATCGATGAATTCCTTATTTACAGATTACATGAAAAAATCAGAGTCTTAACTTTTTATTATAGGCAAATTATTGAAGATAAATGCCATAAAGATTTTAAATTTAAAAAACAATTAGGTAGATGGTTTTACGATCAAGGCTGGAATTTTATTGGTCAGGAAAATGATTTTGAAAAAGCTGCACGTCAAACAGCCTATCTTTTAATAAATAAAATTTTGTTTTATGATGTTCTTCAATCGAAAAGACCGGACAGGCTTGATCCACTTGAAATACCAAAAAGCTTAACCAAAGGGTCTCTATTAAAAAGTCATTTATCCGGTTTTTTTAACGAAGTGTTAAAAATTGATTACGAAACAATCTACGATGCAGATTTTATTGATACAGTTGCTTTCCCGGATTCAATTGAAGTGGTAAAGGAAATAAAAGAATTAATAAAAGTTCTAAGACAATACGATTTTTCAAAAATTGGTTATGATGTAATTGGAAGTTTATTTGAAAGATTAATACCTATTGATGAACGCCATGTTTTAGGACAATATTTTACTAAAGCTGATATAGTGGATTTGATTCTCAGATTTTGTTTACATCATGAAAATGATAAAGTTATTGATCCTGCTTGCGGAGCTGGGACTTTCCTTGTTCGAGCTTATCATCACAAAAAATTAATGAATAATAGACTGGAGCACGAAAAAATATTATCAACTTTGTGGGGAGTAGATATTGCAAAATTTCCAGCACATCTATCACAAATAAATCTTGCAATTAAGAAACTTGAATCAGACACAAATTATCCAAATATTTTAAAAGACGATTTTTTTTCTATGTTTGTCGGTGCAGAAGGTTTTGAACCTACAGAATGGAGAAAAAGAATTTCAAAAACACTTTCTGCAAAAGAAAGGAAAATAGAACATCCTCGCTGGTTTGATGCGATTGTTGGCAATCCTCCTTACACACGACAGGAAGAAATCGAAGGAATATCTGAAAAAGATAAATCTTATAAAAACAAAATTATCTTGAATTCTCTAAAAGATGATAAAGGCAGAACAATTGTTCAAATTGGTAAACGTGCTGGAATTCATGCTTATTTCTTTGTTCATGGAACCAAGTTTTTAAGGGATGGTGGTTATTTTGGTTTTATTGTTTCAAATTCCTGGCTCGATACTGATTATGGAAAAGGATTACAGGAACTGTTTCTGAAATATTATAAAATAGTTGCAATAATTGAATCTAAAGTTGAAAGATGGTTTGATGAAGCAGATGTAAATACATGCATTGTAATTCTGCAGAAGTGTAAGAATAAAAAAGAACGTGATAATAATTTAGCTCGTTTTGTTTATCTTAAGAAACCACTTAAATATCTTATACCACCAGCAACGAGTGTTTGGGAAGATCAAATCAAAAGATTACAAGCAATAGATTCTTTAAAAAAAACAATTCTATCTAATATTAATGTTTATGAGAATGATGAATTACATGTTTTTCCAAAATCGCAAAATGAATTGTGGGAAGAAGGATTTGATGAAGAAAAAAATAAATATGTTGGAGCGAAATGGGGTAAATATTTACGAGCACCTGAAATTTTCTTTACAATCCTTGAAAAGGGGAAAGATAAACTTATTCCGTTAAAAGAAGTTGCTACTGTAAAATTTGGTATTAAAACCGGTGCAAATGATTTTTTTTACATAACCGAAAAGGAAATAAAAGCAAAAGGGATTGAAAATGAATTTTGGATGCATAAAGATGATAAAGGAAAATGGATTCCAAATTTTATATTAAAGTCTTTCAAACAAACAAAGTCAATTTCGATAAATAAGAATGATTTGATTTGGAAGATATTGTACATAAAGAAAGACAAAAAAAGTATAAAATCTAAAAATGTATTTAAATATATTAAAGAAGGTGAAAATCGTAAATTCGGTAAGTTAATACCGTCTAAAACTGTTACATGTTCTTCACGAGGAGAAAATTGGTTTAATCTTGGAAATAATAAACAAACTCATATACTTTATCCAAGAAGAATTGGTGATAGATTTTTAATACCATATTCGGAGTCTCCAATTTATTCTAGTGATAATTTATTTCCGGTTTTTTTGAAAGAACCAAAAAACAAAATTCTTTATAGTTCTTTTTTAAACAGCACTGTAGTAGCTTTATTTAATGAATTATATGGAAGAACTTTAACGGGTGCTATAAATGTCATCGATATGGATGTTTGGATGGTTAATAAAATTCCTGTTGTTGATTTTAGTACAATTTCATCAAACCTTAAGAAAAAGATAACACAAGCTTTTGATAAACTTTCAAAAAGAAAAATGGAAAACACTTTAAAAGAAATTTTAAATAATAATGAAGTATTAACATTTGATTCAGTCAGTAAAGATCGACGTGAACTTGATAAAATAATTATGGGTGATATTTTAGGCTTAACTGATGAAGAGCAACTTGAAGTTTACAGAGCTGTAGTGGATTTAGTAAAATCTCGGATTGAAAAAGCAAAAAGTGTTGAGAAAAAGAAGAAAAATAAAGACGGAATTAATGTTGAAGCTTTTATTGATACAGTTATGGAAAGAATTGGCGAGGAAACATTGGGTTCATTCTATAAAAAAAATATTTTGAACCAAAAAAAAATAAAAAAGATTAAATTACCAAATATTGGTTTAAATATTTTTCCTAATATTGATAAAGAATTAATGGGTTGGAGATTATATTATTCTAAAAAGGATTTTATAATTTGTGATACAGAAGAAGAAGCACGGTTCATAAAAATATTTATAGATACCGAAATTGAGGAGTTATCAGTACCTACAGATACTAATTATTTATCATCGATAATTTCTAATTTAGAAAAAATAAAAGAAAAAGTTGATGATATAATTAATGAATCTGTTGAAACAATATATAGTACAAAATTAAGAAATAATTTACGACATCAATTAATTAGAGAAATCATAAAAACTTAATCAAATGGATCTCTCTCCCTGGCTTCTGGATTTTATAAATAATTACGGTGTGTTAGCTCTCTTCTTCACATCGTTTATTGCAGCCACAATTGTGCCTGCCAGTTCCTCTGCAATTCTGCTTGCTGCTCTGGCAGCAGGTGCTCAACCTATTCCTGCTCTGATTGCCTGCTCTATTGGTAATAGTTTAGGATGCGCAGCAAACTACTGGATTGGTAGACTTATCGGCAGACCATTAATTCCCAAACTGAGAAAAAGTAAGAACGGCAGAAAAGCTATCAGGTATGTGAGAAAATACGGAACTTACAGTTTGTTCATTGCATGGGCACCATTTATTGGAGATCCCATCACGATTGCAGCCGGTATCTTTCGCATAAATTTCTTGAAATTTTCAATTATTGTGTATTCATTTAGAATAGTTGGTTACATAATTGTAGCAGCATTCTTTGTGTGAAATATGTAGCTCAGATACTCTTGTCTGAATAAAAATAAACTCGTTCAAGAGTGAACGAGATACATAAAAAAGCCTTTTCCAAACAGGAAAAGGCTTTTTTAATACAATCCAATTGCTGAGTAATTACTCTTTTTTCTTACTTTTCCAGACAAGTTCTAAACATAAAGCTAGAAGCAAGAAACTAATTGCCGCATGAAAATAATTTACCGGATAACCAACTCCCAAAAAAGCACTTCCTTGTAGGAAGGTGATAAAACCAAACAACATCAAAATTGTACCAATAACCACCAGAATTTTACTAATAAGTTTCATATTAACCTCCTTTTATTTTAGATGCAAAGCATCTTTTTGTTTATTTTTGCCTATCCTTGCCACAAATTCTCTCTCATTTTCTCCGGCATTCCTCGCCTCCTCATAGGAGAGGGACCGAGGGTGAGGTTATCCTTTTAAACCACTCGAAGCAAAACTGGCAATAATTTGTTTCTGAGCAAAAAGAAATAAAATAACCAACGGGAGAATACTAAAAGTAGAAGCTGCCATTAAAAGAGATGTTTGCGACGAAGCTTCCTGTGAAAAATAACTGAGACCTACTTGAAGTACCCTTATAGCAGGACTATCTGTCATTACAAGTGGCCACATAAAACTGTTCCAACTTCCAATAAAACCAAATATTGCCGAGGTTACAATCACTGATTTAGAAAGTGGAAGAACCAATGCCCATAAAGTGCGAAAACGACTGCAACCATCTATTCTGGCAGCATCAAAAAGTTCATCGGGAATAGTTTTAAATTGCTGCCGGAGCAAAAAGATTGTAAATATATTAGCTATCCAGGGTATAATAAGTGCATTGTATGTATCTATCCAACCAAGATGATTTAATAATACATAAGATGGAATTAAGTAAACCGGCTGAGGAACCATCATCATACTGATAAAAAGATAAAAAATGAAATCTCTACCTTTGAATCTCATTGTGGCGAATGCATAAGCTGCCAGAGAACCAGTTACTAACACTCCAAACACGACCGAAAATGAAACGAACAATGTATTTATAAAATAACGTTTAAATGGTACTTTTGTGAATGCCTCTTTGTAATTTTCAAAATGCAATTTCACTTCTTTATTCTCTACAATCTCCGAAGTTGCAACTTTTTCATACGAACGGATTCGATTCATATTTTCATCAAAGACATGAATATAAGTGCTGTCTCCATCCACTTTAACTGGAGAGATCCGGTATACTTTTTCATCTTCCTCATAAGTGGAATATTGTTCAATGGGTAAAAATCCAACGTTACCCTTATTCACTTCCAATTGAGATTTTACAGAAGTTGTTAACATCCAGATAAACGGGATGACCATAAATAAACCGCAAACACTTAGAATTATATATGATATTGATTTTTTCATAAATTACCTTTAATAATGGACTTTCTTTTCTAGTCTTTTCTGGAATAATGTAAGAACTAAGATAATTCCAAAGAGAACCAGGGCAACAGCACTTGCATAGCTGAGGTTGTTACTTTCACCGAATCCCTTATCAAATAGGAAGTAAACTATTACTTTGGTCGTTCCAAGAGGACCTCCAACCGGTGGACCTGTCATTAAATAAATTTGTGAAAAAACCTGGAAAGTTACAATGGTTGTCATCATCAAAACATAAAAAGTAGTTGGTGATATCAATTGCCACGTAATCTTGAAGAATTGTCTAATCTTTCCAGCACCGTCAATATCAGCAGCTTCGTAATATACTTTTGGAATGTTCTGCAATCCTGCTAGGTAGATGATCGTATTGTAGCCAAGTCCTTTCCAGATCGTTACAATAATAATGCAGAATAAAGCCAGCGAAGGACCTCCAAGCAGTAAATAAAGAGTGTTATAACTCATTCCAATTCCACCAGAAAGAGTTTGGATAAAACCGCTGAAATTCATCCCAAGACTGCTTAATATAATATCTAATATTCCCCTGCTCTCTGCCAGCCAGCCCATCGGATCAAATCCAATTTTGGTTAGGAAAAAATTTGCCAGCCCGGTTTGCTGATTGAATATGGTCTTCCAAACAATAGAGATAGCAACCATCGAGGTTACAGTAGGAATAAAATAAATTGAACGAAAAAGACTTTTCATCTTCTCAATTCCATTCAAGAAATTTGCAAAAATAAGTGAAAGTACTAAACTAAATGGAACAACAAAAATCACCAAATAGAAGGTGTTAAGCATCGATTGCCAGAATTCTCCATCATGAAACATCGTTATGTAATTTTCAAATCCGATGAATTTTCCGGGACCAGTTATCGTCCAATCATAAAAACTGACTATGAACGATAAAATTATGGGTATCAGACGGAAAACAATAATAATTATTGCTGCCGGTAAAATATATAAATACGGACCAAAATCAAATTTCTTTTTCATTTCATTTCCTATCTATTTCCATTCTATATTTTAATTAGGTTTTCTAATGTCAATTGAATTATGATTCTAAACAGTTATTGGAATAGATTTACTAGAACAAAACAAGATAGTTGACACGAAATTAAAGAAAAACAATTAATGAAAATAGAAATAATACTAAGGGAGAAACTATGAAACTATTTAAAGTGTTTATTATTTTTATTATTCTAATTTCTTTAAAACTATCAGCAGAAATTGTTCATTACTCACAATTACCGGAAGAACTTCAAAAAACAGTTATTCCTGATATGGAAGGCAGAGTATTAATAAGTGATTTGGATTCAAAGCTTATTGAGAATATCTCTTTGGAAAGGGAGCTTCCAACTGTCGTAGATGGATGGCCTGTTAGTTATGCTGGTTCAAATTGTAAAAATGGAGCAATTTATGTAAATATGGATGCCGATCCGGAGTCAGAAATCCTCTTTGGTGTGGGAACAAAGATAACAGCTTTGAATCTAGATGGAAGCACAGTGACAGGTTGGCCTGTACAATTAGGTTTTTATATTTGGAGCAGTCCGGCTGCTGGTGATATTGATGGTGATGGCGTGATGGAAATTGTCTGCACAAGTCGTAATAACTCTACAGCTAATTCAGGTGCACTTTATGCTTTTGAATTAGATGGAACAGCTTGCACTGGTTTTCCCGTAACTCAAGCCGGAGGTGGTACAAACAATGTATGTCTTTTCGATCTCGATTCAAATGGAGATCAGGAAATATTGGTTAATGTTAGGAATCATCCGCAAGGCTGGGTTTATGTTTACGATGGAGACGGAAGTGTTTATCCTGGTTTTCCACAGGAACTGGATTACATTCCGGGTGCCGGGATTTCTGCAGGTGATATAACCGGCGATGGAATCCCTGAAATTATTGCATTAAGCTATAATAGCTTACATGTTTACGATCTTCAAGGTAATATTTTAGATGGATTTCCACTTTCAAATCCAGGGTATAATTATTCCTATTCCCAACCAATCTTGTGTGATCTTGATGGTGACGGGTTAAGAGAAATTATCTGGGGTGGTTGTTCCAGTAGCGCAGGCGCTGTATTTGCAATTAATCAGGATGCCAGCTCTGTAGCTGGTTGGCCACAAACAACAGATCAATGGATATTCGGAACGGTTTCTCTCGGAGATATTGATCAGGATGGCTCGTTAGATGTTGTGGTTGGTGATCAGGTTTCATCCGGTACACCAATGGACTATATCTATGCCTGGGATGCTGCAGGCAATAACATTGCAGGATTTCCTGCAGGACCTACCAATGCGATATATGCACAAATTGGGATTGCCGATCTGGATGGTGATAATGAAGTAGAATTGATGATAGATAATAATAATTTTGGATTTGGTTATAATGCTTATAATCATGACGGAACTCAATGTGCTGACTGGCCATTAGCTTGTGGAACTATATGGAGTTCAACTACAATGCAGATTTCACCAGTTTTCGGTGATGTAGATAATGATGGTAATTTGGAGATTATGGGAGCAGCAACAGACATTATGAATTGGGTAGTTGAATGCTATTTGTGGAATACTGATTCAGCCTGGAATGAAGACCTCGCCTATATGGTAATTGATGGAGTTAACATTCAGCATAATGGTTTATATGATCCAGATGAAGCATCTTCTTTATATCCACCTCAAAATGTGCAGATAGATGAAGATCTCTTGCTGCTTACATGGGAACCTCCAATTCCATCATCAAATGTGCTTATAGGATACAATGTGTATCTTGATGGTGTTCTTGAAGCTACAGTAGGTGATGATGTAACTGAATACACATATGATGGACTTACTCCAGAAACATATTATATAGCAGGTCTTTCTGCAGTTTATGACGAAGGTGAATCAGAAATTATTGAAGTTGAATTTCAAATGGGTTGGCCTCCTTACATTGATCCACCAACAAATCCTGCAGCAGTTGTAGAAGATTACAACGATATACTAATTACCTGGAATACTCCTGGTTGGACGGATGAAACAATTTTACACCACACAGGATACGCTGCTAACGGAATCGGAACAACCGGAGTAGTAGACTTTATCTGTGCTGCACGCTTTGATGATGTAGAACTATCTAGTTATTATGGTGGATGGTCACTCACAGGTGTGAATATATTCCTTCATTCATTAGACTTCAGTTATGTAGCAATACAGGTTTATGAAGGTGGCAGTTATGGTGATCCTGGCACATTGGTATATGAAGAAGATGTAACATCAGTAGCAGTAGCTGGAGAATTCACACCTCATCTATTAAGTACTCCTGTACCTCTTGTAGCCGGTAATGAATACTGGATAGGTTATGACATTAGTGCAACAACAGATCATCCTGCAGCAGTTGATGCTGGACCAATGGTTCCAGGTAAAGGAGCTTGGATGTATTTCAATAATGTTTGGGATGAACTTATAAATCTGAATCCCACCAACCCTCTCGATTACAACTGGGTTATCACAGGTCTGGTTTCACAAACAGATGCTATAGCTTCTAAAGGAACTCCACGCATAGAGATCATAGGTAGAACTCACAAAATCAGCAATAGAGCAACATTCGAAGCTGAATTTGCACGTGACATCAGAAGAACTACAACACAACAAAGCAGTTCACGTTCACTTGCTGGTTACACAGTCTACAGAGATGGTGCTGAGATAGCAGACATTGCTGATCCGGCAACTCTCGAATATCTTGATGAATCTCTTAATGCTGGTACATATGAATATACAATAGAAGCTTATTACACAAGTCCTGATGGAATATCAGATCCTACAGAACCTGTAACAGCTACGGTTGTACTTGATGTTCCAATAAATGTTGTAGCACTTTCAATACCACCTAACATAATGGTTACTTGGTCTCCACCAAATAGAGGTGTAGATAGTTATAATGTATATCGTGATAGTGTGATGATTTCAGAAGGAGAGATCGGTACCTTATATATAGATATTAATATTTCTGGTTATCATTATTGGAATATAACTGCTGTATATGATGGAGGTTGGGAATCAGAATTTTCCGAAACTGTTGGGGTAGGACCTGCAACTGATCCTAATTTGATACCTTTGGTAACAGCCTTGAATGGTAACTTTCCAAACCCATTTAATCCGGAAACAACAATTTCTTTTAGTGTATCACAAACATTCTTGTTTGTGAATATGGAAATATATAATCTAAAAGGCCAAAAAATAAAAACTCTATTGAACGAAATTCTTCCTGCTGGTATTCATTCAGTTGTTTGGAATGGAACAGATGATAATAGTAAGAAAATTTCAAGCGGAGTTTACCTGTACAAAATGCAAGTAGGCAATTATTCAAAAACAAAGAAAATGATTCTTATTAAATAAATAACTCAATCTGGCAGATCGACTAGGAGAAGCGACCAAGCTGGTCGCTTTACATAGATGATGTAACTTTACCTGCCAGGTCGAGAAAGATATAAGCGAGCTGCCAGCTCACTGTACATAGAGGAAAGATATGATACAAGTTTACACAGGAAACGGAAAAGGTAAAACAACAGCATCGCTGGGATTAATAATTCGTGCATTGGGTCAGGATAAGAAAGTATGTCTGATCCAGTTCATGAAGAAGAATTTTGAATATGGAGAGATAAAATTTTTATCTAAACAAGAGGAACTTGATATATTTCAGTTTGGAACAGCACAACTTGTAAATCCGGAAAATCCAGCCAAAATTGATTTTGATGAAGCTGAAAAAGCATATGTTAAATGCAAAGAAGTTATCACTTCCAATAAATACGATATTATTGTTATTGATGAAATCAACGTAGCAGTAAAATGGAAATTACTTTCTTTGGAAAAACAGATTGAGCTAATGGAAATAGATACTGATTCTGAAATTATTATGACAGGTAGATATGCTAAAAATGAAGTTCTTCATCGTGCTTCATTGGTTACCGAAATGAAAGAGATAAAACACTATTTTGTACTCGGTGTGGAAGCAAGAAAGGGAATAGAATTTTGAGATGAAAATCACATTAATTGTTTTTCTGATTTTTTTTTTATCTGTTTCTATATCGGCAGAAGAATCAACTCTTCAAGAAAAAATAGAAGTTACAAAAAAAGATTGGGAAAACTTTAAATTTGAATTTTATATTTCTCCAGGTGTTATGCCAGATGTTGGTATTGGATTTCCTCAACGTAATAAACTACAGAAATCCTTCCAAGAAGGAACTTTGATACTTCATGCGGATCTTATACCCAGTGTATGGGAATTAAGGCATAATGCTGAAGATTTTTATAAAATTTATCTTTGGGGAATAAAATACAGGAGTACTTATTTCTATAAGTTGGACTACAGTGGATTCAACTGGTTTTTCAATTTAGGTTTTAGTTCCATTTATATTGATCTTGGACTTGATCCAGGTGGGTCAAGTCCTTCAAATCCAAGTTGGCTTGTTTTTCCTGATTTAGCTGTAGGCTGTGGATATAGCTGGAAATTGAATAATGATCATTACTTCAGAATTTCTGCAGATGTTGGGTTAAAGATCCTGATCAGTAATATTTATATTTCCTATGTATGGTAAAAAAATGAGAAAAAATACAATAATTCTGTTTATATTAATTTTTCTTTTAGTTAACAGTATTTTATCTGCTCAGACTAAAACTATAATAAAAAATGACAGCGTAAAATTCAAATTTGATCAGAAATATATCTCGATCAGCCCTCTCATTGCTCCAAGGATTTGTTTAGGACTAACATCAACTTATAAACTGGAAAATCAGCATTTACAAGAAGCGATTATCTATTTTCATGCTTTCGACACTTTTAGTGCTTATAAAGTTTATGGCATTGCTACTCGCAACAATACTTATTTCTTAAGGAATACTAAACATGGATTCTTCGGACTGTGGAATTTTGGTTATGATTTTATTCAAATGGAAGATTGGACTTATAATCCCGGTGGACCTAATCCCGATGATGATGAAGGCATAATTACATACGGCTTTATCAATCTTGCTGTTGGCTTGGGCTATAGTTTCCAAATGAAAAATGATACCTATTTTAGATTAGAATGGGATGTTGGACTGAAGTATTTTCTTAGTAATATTTATATTTCCTATGTGTGGTAGAATATGCAAAATATAATAGAAAAAACCCTATATAAAAAATCGCTGATTTCATATTTACTATTACCGATGTCAGCAATTTATTCCTGTATTTTGATTTTGCGAAGAAAATTTCATTCTAGAGGGTATAGATCACGTTGCAAGATCATAAGTGTGGGAAATATCGTCAGTGGCGGCAGTGGCAAAACACCAGTGACGATCTTTCTAGCAAAATATTTGCAAAAACAGGGAAAAAAAGTTGCAGTTTCGCATCGCGGTTATAAAGGGAAATTCGAAAATAATAATAAATTGATCTCCGATGATAATGAAGTTTTCGAGTTTGCCATAGATGCAGGTGATGAAACATATTTGCTGGCTAGCAAACTTGCTGGAAGTCCTGTTATTGCCGGTAAAAACCGCAAGAAATCTATTCAAATATTGGAAGAAAAATTTCCAGAGTTAGAGTACATAATTTTGGATGATTCGTTTCAGCATCTCAAAGTTAAGCACGATTTGGATTTTGTGGTTTTTAATGCCATTGGCAAGATCGGGAATGGATTTGTTCTGCCTTCCGGAATTTTGCGTGAACCGCTTTCTGCACTTAAATATTCAAATTATATTGTTTATAACGGAAAGGGAAAAATACCAGCTCAGATCCAAAAATACAATAAGCCAATATTAAAAGGTGATTACATCCTCAAACATTTCTCTGATATTGACGGAAAAGAAATAAAACCGGAAGGAAAATTGGCACTTCTTTCCGGAATCGGTTTACCACAATCTTTTGAGAACACAATTAATGAGACAGGTTTACACTTTGAAAAACATTTCCGTTTTCCTGATCATTATGACTTTAAGAATAAAGAAGTTATCAAACAGATCTCTGCTGATGTGAAACTGGAAAAAATTGATTTTGTTCTGACCACTGAAAAGGATTATGCTAAATTACAATTTATTAAGCATGATTTGCCATTGGTAATCGTTGAGATTGAATTTGTAATCGATAATATTAATCAATTAAAATTGTAGGGACGATTATTCTTAATCGTCCGTTTCGTATAATAATTGTGTTATGCGGTCAATTCGGGGAATTGATCCTACAAAAATTATGAAAAAAAATAAATTACCAAAACGTAAGATCATTCATTTAAAAAATTTTAATTACAAAGGTAATGCGTTTGTTTATTTTGTTACAATTTGTACTTATCAGAAAAATTATTATTTCGAAGATGAAAAACTAGCAAAACTAATTGAGGAAGAATTAATCTACAGACATGATGTATTAAAACAAATAAATTTGACCTGTTATTGTATTATGCCGAATCATTTACATATTTTGATGTCATTATCTGAAGGATATAAAAGAAATTTATTAAATTGGGTTAAAACTTTCAAACGTTATACTTCTAAAGTAACGAGAGAAAATTATGGATTAATTAATCTATGGCAAAGAGGCTTTTATGAACACATCTTACGGAGTAGTGATTCAATTTTAAAAAAAGCGATTTACATAATGGAAAATCCAATAAGAAAGGGTATTGTAAAAGAAGTTGATGAATACCCTTTTTCACGAATATTTTATGAACCATTGTAGGGACGATTACCCTTAATCATCCGAAACATTAAAATAATGTAATGTGATCAATTCGGGGAATTAATCCTGCAAAGAAATTGAATTAGCTTCCAACTCGAATATAAAGTAAAGCTATTCCTAAAACCATAATTGCTAAGGCTATCCACTGCTTAATACTAAATTTTTTCTTCCATATCAAGACATCTGAGAAAATTCCCAAAACGACCACAGACGCAGCAAAAATGGGATAGACTACAGAAGCAGGTATTTCCTGCAAAGCATCAAGAAAATACTTGGTTGTAAGCCTGTTGGGAATTCCTAATATCATTCCAAAACAGAACGATTTTAGATGAAAGGGAGTTTTCTTGATCAGCACAACCAGTAAATTGAAGATCATGGCAGAACCGAAAATATAGATCATAAAAGGACGAGTAGATTCCAAACCATACTGCTCATATAATTTCATAATGGAATCAGCAATACCGGTTCCCAGAAAAAGCAATCCCAACCAAAAAATGCTGTGAAAAGATTTTGTATCAATTAAGAATGTGAAAGCCAGTAACACCAAAATAATCCCAATTACATTAAGTAGAAAAACTGGTTCACCAAATATTAATAAAGCCATGATGATGGGAATTACTACAGAAAACCTCATTGCTCCCACACTTAAAGAAACACCATTTTTGGAAATATTATGCTGATAAATAAGGAATGTTGCAAAGAAGAGAATTCCAGTTAGAGAACCTATAAAAATCTCAAAATTTCCAGCTTCTGAAAGTGGACTGCCTTTATCAACAAAACTGAAAATTGAAGCTAAAAAATAATTTCCCAGGAAAATATGTAGAATTTTTATCTTTTTATTTTTTTTGAAAAAGGGTAGCAAGTTAGCAATTGCAACCGACATGATGATACTGAGAAATAATGAGATCATTTTATTATTATTTTCAGAAAATTATGAAATATTTTTCTTTCCAAATAAACTAAATATTGGAACCAAAACCAAAGAAGCTATCATTCCTACACTGGCAGCCTGCGGAACCATTTTTGATCCCCACACTAGGAAGAGAACCAGGCAAATAGCAAGTCCACCAACAGAACCGGCAATTGCTCCCAATTGATTTACTTTTTTATTGAATATCCCCCAGATGAAAGGTCCCAGGAAAACAGATGCAATTGCACCCCAGGAAACAGAGAGAATAGTTACTATGATCGCTGGTTTCAGGAAAGCTAAGAGCATGGAAAGCATAATGAAGAATGCGCTTCCTATTCTTACCGTAGAAGTAAGTTTTTGGTCTGATGCATCACGATTGATGAATCCTTTATAGATATCTTTAGTAATAGAGGTACTGGAAATAAGAACCAATGAAGCCAGAGTGGACATGGAAGCGGCAAGGATCAGCAGCAAAATAATTACCGTGAGGGCCGAAGGAATAACCGTTACCAGCATTTCCGGCATTAAAGCATCGAAGATAGGTTTGCCGCTTGCAGTGAAAGCAGCAGGACTTGTTGCTGGATTTAAAAATACTCTGGTTAGAGCTCCAGTGAAATAAGCAATTCCAACCACAAGTAGGGCAAAAACGGTTGAAGCGTAGGTACCTATTTTCACTGATCTTTCATCTTTAACCGCATAAAATTTTTGCAGAAGATGCGGCATGGCAAAAGGAGCAATACTGGTAAGAATTACCAATGATGCCAGGGGTATGAAACCTGGTGGTCCAATGGGAGCAGCCAGTTTTGGGTTTATATCACGTAATACGGTTATAATATTAGGAATTCCACCACCACGATGAATCGTGCTGACCAGAAGGATTATAACCCCAACTATCATTATCATTCCAAAGATTACATCTATCATAGCCATGGATTTATAACCGCCCATTATCAGATAAATTCCAGTGAAAATTCCCATAAAGAGAAGCACATAAGTATACGGCATATTGAAGGTGAATTCAAATAAATAACTGAGTCCCATAAATACAGCTGCTGTGTAGGGAATAAAGAAAATAAAGATCGCTGCCGAAGTGAATATTTTCAAAAATGGACAATTATAGCGTGCTTCCAGAAGTTCCGGCATGGTGTGGACATCATAAGCAATTGCTTGCTGCTTTACTTTGTGTCCCAGAATCAGCCACACACCCAGTGTGCCGACAAGTGTATTTCCCAATGCGATCCAAAGTCCGGAAAGCCCGAATGCCCAGCCGATCTTACCGGCAAAACCAATGAACAAAACTGCTGAAAAATAGGCAGCTCCATAACTGAATGCCGTCATCCAGGGACCAACCTTTCCACCACCCAATGTAAAATCATCAAATGATTTTGTTTTGCGAGAGCCCTTAATCCCGATTATTATAATCATTGTAGCATAAAGAAAAACAGCAATATAACGTGCTATCATATTTTAAATCTCCAGATCTATTTTGATTTTTCCTCCGCTTGTGTCATTCTGAGCTTGTCGAAGGACGGAGGAAATATTTATAATTGATTATTTCAATCTATCCTGAAATTGAATTCAATGTATTCAAAAATTCTTTTTTAACATTTTTCACATCTTCAAAGATGATACGTGTTACGCAGGAAATGAGAGGAATTGAAAGGTTGAACTTGGCAAGTTTATTAACTGTTTTTGCCATGGAAACTCCCTCTACAACCATACCTACTTCTTTTAAAGCTTCTTCGGTAGAGTATCCTCGTCCCAAAAGTTTACCGAATTTTCTATTTCGGCTGTTTTCGGAAATACAGGTTGTAATCAGGTCTCCAATTCCGGCAATGCTGTAAGCTGTTTTGTGGTATACACCCAGGAATTTCATGATAGTAACGAATTCATCAACACCGTAAGTCATAATTATCCCGAAAATATTTGTTTTAAATCCCATCCCATCAGCCATTCCTACTGCTATAGCAATAAGTCCTTTTAGAGCAGAAGCAAGTTCTACTCCCTTAATATCTCTACTGAATTCAAATTTTAAAAGATCGTTCTCAAGTTTTTGTTGTAATTGAAATAAAAGTGCCACATCACGTGCGGCAAGTATTGCTTTGGCGGGAAGTCCTTCGGCAAGTTCACGAGCAATTGTAGGACCAGCCAAGTTAGCGAATTTTACCTTCGGTAATTTTGTCATCACGGTTTCCCAGACTGTTTTCAAGGTAGTGTATTCAACTCCTTTAGAAGCGTTAACAATAATGAATTCTTCGGTTTTGTTTGCGATAAATTCATCTGTGAGATCATCAATAAAACGGGAAGGGATGGCAGTGATGACGATATCATTTTTCTCTATTTGTCGTGAGAATTTTTGTTCAACAACAATATTATCGGGTAGTTTTATGTCTGGAAGGAACTGAGATTCATGTTTCTCATTGATCTCATTTGCCTCTTTTTCGTTTATTGTCCATAAATATACTTTCTGCTTTTTGGAAAATATCATTGCCAGTGTGGTTCCCCAATTACCGGAACCGATCACGATTATTTTGCCAAGTTCTTCCATAACATTACTCCAGCTGAATTTAATTTAATGCAAGTCTTGAAAGTCTATATTTATAGTAAAGATTTTTTTGTGTAGAGTATATCATTCTCAACTTACCATAAGTTAGTAATTTGTTTAATCAATCATAGGAATTTTCTACATATAATTTGATAGAGATTCTTAAGGAAGTAAAAGAAGAATGTTAATTCAAATTACGGGAGAGTTCATAAAAAAGATTATATCGTTTATAATAAATTCTATTTTCCCAATCTCAACCTGGTAGGATACTGGAAAATTTTCAATCCAAATTCGGGAACCACAGCCAGGATATGATCGAAGATATCGGATTGAATCGCTTCGTAATTTGCCCAAGCTTTTTCATCAGTAAACACGTAGATCTCAATAGGCAGCCCGGAAGCTCCTGATTCCAATTGACGCACCAGAAAGGTCATCTCATTATTAATACGGGGATGATTGTGCAGGTAAGCTTGAATATAGGCGCGCAGTGTACCTATGTTGGTAAGGTTACGACCATTGATCAACTCTTCAGTATTATGGTGGGAGTTATATTCTGC
>Ga0075123_10000250_pt1 | contig 28433 bp, 16 predicted proteins | sample AntAceMetag02UKX_FD_69808 | JGI IMG/M metagenome (GOLD analysis project Ga0075123, IMG submission 69808) | Saline lake microbial communities from Ace Lake, Antarctica - Antarctic Ace Lake Metagenome 02UKX | ecosystem: Environmental > Aquatic > Non-marine Saline and Alkaline > Saline | place... | reverse complement strand
GTATACTTGCAGAGCAATGTTGAGGAATTCTTGATTTTGGCGGCGGATTTTTGGCGTTTGCTGCTGTTTGCTGCTGTCAGTGCGACAATGTACATCAGCGTGCCAGAGGCGATGTTGCAAATGTCACGAAGGATTACAGCCGGTTTGAAGATACAGTTGAAAAGGGCGGTTGCGGATTTGCCGCGATGTTTTCTGAAGAATGCGAGCAGGCTTGTGAGCACCATAATGCGTTTGGCAACAGGTACTTGCTTCGCCGACTGACCCCCAAGGTGCGTGATGACCACCTGAGGCGTAAAGACCACGCGCCAGTGGGCCTGTTTTATTCTATAGCATAGATCGACCTCTTCGTAGAACATGAAAAAACGTTCGTCCATAGCGCCGACGTGGTCCACCACCAAGCGTCCGACCATCAATGCCGCCCCTATAAGCTGGTCGACATCGACTTGCCTGTTGTGGTCGAAGTCTCTCATCAGCCATTTCTTGTATTGGCCTCTGAAAAGGCGAAGATGCCTGAAGACGGTATGGCGGTACAATGCGCCGCGGAATGTGGGGAAACGCCTTGCCGAAGGCTGTGTCGTGCCGTCCTCGTTTAACAATTTGGGCCCGCAGGCGCCGATATCCTTATTCTCTTCCATGAACCTGACAAGCGTGTCCAGCGAAAGCGGGTGTACAATCGTGTCGGGATTCAAGAAAAGTATGTACCGACCGTTTGCCGATTCCAGGCCCTGATTATTTGCCGCCGCGAAGCCGAGATTTTCTTTGTTTGCAATAGATACTACTCCTGGAAAATCTTTTTTGATCATCTCGGCGCTGCCGTCGGTACTTGCGTTATCAACGACAATCACTTCGTTATGCACTGAAGGGGGATTGTTCTCGATCGACCGAAGACAATCCGAGAGCTTCTCCCTTACGTTCCAGCTTACTATAACAATTGAAAGTGTTACGTTCATAGTCGGTTTATTACAAGGATGTAGTACTGTTTCTTTCCGTCTCACTTACACAATAATCACAGATAAAAAAATCTGAAGTTTCCTAATTATGACACAAAATCGGCCAGTTTTCCATCGAAAGAGTTTTTGATTTTCAAACATAAGAATACAGAGCAGAGAAAGAGTAGCAGGCCGTATATAAAAGGTATTGATGTTAAACTTTCGTATATCGCTGAGCTGCCGAACCAGGAGCGAATGATTCTGTTGACAATGTAATGAGAGCAAAAAACGCCCAGGCTTACAGAAGATATTGACATTAACAGCTTGGGAACAACTTTCGCCATTCTGGCGTTAGGCTGGACAAGAAACGCCGAGAACACCGAGCATGTAAACAATGCCAAACCTATGCCTTGGTACCCAAAACCGCTGACAGGCAGCTTGGACCAGAGTGCTGCGCCGGCTGCCAAAGCAGATATTATGATTGCCCAATACCACAGTTTGGGGCGATAGGCTGCATCAAAGCACTGTCTCATATCGAAAAAGCGTCGGAGGAATATTCCTGCCACGGCATAGGGGAATAATTCGCAGAAACGGCCCAGCGTGTATCGTGAGGATTCAGGCAAAGATGAGAATACCTCATAATTAAGTTCTGTGTGCTCAAGGGCAAAACAGCACAACAGCACCGTGGCCATGATTATCATTCTGAACGTCGTTTTGGCCCATGTCAGCATTGACAGAAGCGCAACAGAGTAGATTACTATCGCAAGGTAATAGAGTGGGGAGTTGACTACGGAACCAAACAGTATCTGAAACGCAATGTTCACAGGTGAGATTTTTTTGGGGTAGGCGAGGAAGCCGACTATGCTCCAGCCTATAAAAGGCACAAGCAGGCGTTTGAGTCTCTTGAAAAGTTGTGTTTGTCCGATAGGGGCGCCTTGCAGAAACGCCGGCGCGATCAGGAAAAATGACATCAAAACGAAACACGGAACGGCCGTTACGCATAATAAGTCGAAGCTGTGCTGAAGCCAGAACGGAAGAGTGGCGTTACCTTTGGAGGGGGCATGGTTATAGACCACTAACAAAGCAAGGGGGATTCGCAGCAGGGCGATACCTTGGTGAATTGTTTTGCTCCCTTCGAGATTTCCGTCCATGTGTATAGAGGTTTTGGGATAGGTTCTAATTGTTCTGTTACTCCGAAGTCAGCCGAGATGCCCCGGCATGCCGTTTTGCAGTCTCGCCAGGTCCGCGCGTCTTTGGTTCTGAAAGGTCAAACGCAGCCGATGTACTTTCATTGCGTCGAGGTCGGTAAGTACGGGGCCGTCTTCCGTGATCAGGATGTTTGTGTGTTTCATGTCCCCATGAGTGATGCGATACTCGGCAAGTGTGGATAATATGCGGTTAATCGCGTCGATGGTCGTTGTTTGCTGTTGGTCGGTGGTCGTTTTGCTTCTGAGAAAATCGTAGAGTTTTTGTCCCTCGACGAATTCGGTTACCAGATAAGACTGCCAAACTAACATTCCGTTGCGATTCTCGATGTAGGCCAGCGGTTTGGGCGTCGCTATTTTGAGCATTGCGAGCCTGTGCCCGTGGAGCCAGCCCCTTCGAGCCCGGGATCTTTTGATCGTATGACGCAGTGAATGAATGAAACTCTTGTGGTTATATCGTTTGATTACTATGTCCCTGCCGTTCCAATTTATTCGGGATACGTAGCACGTGTTGCCGTTTTTCAGGATCCCGCCTGCGTCCATCAGTGAATCTATCTGGCTGACAAAATCAGCGTGCTCCTTCCGCGAGGCGAAGTCCGTCGCGAATACCGCAAGGCAATCATCGGTCTTGATTTGCACACATCTTTTGCCGGCGCCAAGGAATTTTTTCAGGCCCCTGTTAATAGTCGCTTTCTTGTAGGCAATGAGCTTTTTCTGGAATGACGTCTCATCCTTTGCGGTCAGGTCCATCTTTCTTGCAGTCGCGTATTCGCAACAAAGTTCGTGCGCCGATTGCTTGTCACCAGCCCGGAGGTAGCGTGCAAGCAGGGCCAATTGAGAAAGGGCCGTGCTTTTTGTGACAGGCCCCGACAAAAACCGCATCTGTCCCACATCGAGCGCGAAGACCCGGCCGTCGGCTATCAGGAAATTTCCCAGATGAAGGTCTTTTTGCAGCACACCTTTGTCATGATGTTCGGCCAGTTCCCTGCAAACGAGAAACAGCAAAGCCATCCTTTCTTTGTGGTCTGGCGCTGCCAAATACAATTCCAGCGCCGTTGTCGAGTTTTCGATTTTCCGAACCACGACAGCCCGTTGACCATCCTGAGTTTTCCCGCGAAATAATGGTTCGGCCGAGCTTAACTGTCTTTGGTTGAGCTGTCTTAGTCCGCGCCATTCTCTTCTGAGATGCCGGCCAGCGCTGATTTTGTGTGAGAATACTTTTGTTATTACAGGCTCCTCGTTCCACAAACCGTCATATATTTGGCGCCGGCCGGGGATCTCACGCAAAAGCGCGGTGCATGTCACAGATTCAATCTGCCTGTCTGCGGCGAGAGGATTTATTGACAGTTGGAATGGAAACTCAGCCATATTGTGTCCGTTTAGAACGAGTTTACGGCACTTCGCGCCGCGGTCAATGCCCCATGATCGCGATACCGACTTTGTCGGCCAGTTCGATCGTCTGAGGCTTGTCAATGATTATCGTTTTGCCCGCTTCGACAACAATACATTTTCCGCCATTTTCCGCGAGACTCTTGACAGTGTCCGGGCCTATGCACGGGACATCGAAACGCATGTCCTGATTCGGCTTGGATACCTTTATGAGCGTCCAGACCCCGCTTTTACAGTGTCGGCCTGCCCGTTCGATCATACGCGCTGTGCCTTCTATCGCCTCTACCGCAATCACTTCCCGGTCCTTCACCACGATTGCCTGACCGATATCCAGTTCACCGAGTTTCTTGGCAAGGGGCCAGCCAAATTCAATATCCCCCTTGACCGACGCACTCGGTTGGCGATTTGTCATGACGCCCTCGGTTGCCAGGTGTTCACTACAATACATTGTTGAATTCTCCAAAAATATGCCTCCGGTGGCCAGCTCATCTGCGATGGCGTTGAGCATCGAGTCGGCCAGCTTGTTCTTGTTGCGAAGCCTCCAATAGTATATTCGCAACGTCCGCCAGTCCGGCAGATATTTTATGATACGCCAGGGTGTGTGAACATCGGCCTTTTCGACGCGCCCGACCATGACGGTTCTGCTGACGCTGTGTCTTCTGAGTTTGCGAATCCAACTGCCGGGCCGGGCGATTGCGACCTTATAAAAAACGTCGACCTCGTCGGCCAGCGATGGTTCTGCGTTATCGGCTATTCCGACGCACACTACCTTTAAACCGGCGCGTTTTGCCCCGGCCGCGATCATAAACGGAAGCCTGCCACCACCAGCTATCAAACCAAGAACGTTTTCAGTATTCATTATGGCTTTTGATGCGACACCTTTACCGAATCATCCATGACGTCTCTCTTACAATGCGCCAACGTGTGCTATTGGTCAACCACCTTGCCGCCGCCGGATCCGACAAGCTGTTCCAGTTGGCTCTGCACATTTCGAATTGTCTGTCGCATCTCAGGCAAATACTGGATCATGCTGTACGCCCGCTTTCCCAGCCCTGCTTCAATAGCCGGCGAGCCGAGAACTATTTTTCCGTCAGCGACATTGTTGATTACGCCCGCCTGGGCGGCGACTGTAACATTGTTGCCGAGAGTGATGTGCCCGACAATACCTACCTGGCCACCGATTATGCAATGGTGCCCAAGCGTTGTCGAGCCGGCAATTGCCACCTGGGCGACAATAAGGCAGTGAGGCCCTATTTTTGCACCGTGGCCTACCGTCACCATATCGCCGATCTTGCTTCCCTGCCCGATAACGGTGTCACCAAGTGTCCCGCGCTCTATCGCGCAGCAAGTTCCGATTTCAACATCGTCTTCTATAGCGACTATTCCGGTTTGTGGTATCTTGTGATGCACCCCTTTGTGGCTCGCATACCCAAAGCCGTCCTCGCCGATCGTTGAGTTGGCGTTGATAATGACACGGCTTCCTATCTGACATCCGTCATAAATGGTGACATTCGGGTATATTATGCAGTCGTTGCCAATCTGTACTTCCTGGCCGATGCAGACGCCGGGATAAACGATACAGCCGTCGCCGACTCTTGCATCTTCACTGATGCACGCGAAATCGTGAATATGGCAGTCGACCCCGACCTTGGCGGTATCGGCAATCGAAGCTCGCGGGCTGATGCCCACTTTCTTGTGTTTTCGATGTCCGTGGAGCAGGACCATGATCTGCATAAAAGCGTAATAAGGATCCTCGGCTATCAAAAGGGGGGCCGATGTATTGGAAGTTTCTTTGCCCACAATGACGGCGCTGGCTTCGGTCGTTCGCAGATGCTTTTCATACTTGACGTTTGCCAGGAAGCTTATATCCCCCTGGCCGGCCCGCCCAAGCGTTGATGCAGATGTTATTTGTACGTTAGCATCGCCGACGACGCGCCCGCCGATATATTCGGCCAATTCGCCCAAAGTCTTTGCCTGCATTCAATAATCCTCTAATCTTATCTCTCTTCGGTCTATTAAGGCCTAACAACACTAATCCGACATTATATCATAAAGGCCAACGCGGTCAACAGCGACAATGCGAGAAAATTCATAGGTGCTCCTGCGGTGCAGTCGGGACGGTTTTACTGTCCCAGCAGTTCAATGATTCTTCCCTGCATTGGCGACGATTCCCGCTCGGCAAAGGCTGTGGTCTTGTCATGCAGCACGGTTACGGCCGCTCCGACAGGCTTGTACACTGTCGGATCGCTCGGTCCGAAGATAGCGACAGTCTTGATCCCCATTCCGGCGGCCAGATGAGTGATTCCGCTGTCGTTTCCGACAAAGCCATACGCGCAGCTCAAAAGACCCAGCGCCTCGGTCAGGGACAAATTCGCTGCGCACTTTGCGACCGCCCTTATGCTTTTAATTGCATCTTTGCTGAATCTTTCCAACTCGGCCGGGCCAAGTAAGAAAACTACACTCAAACCACGCCCTATCAGTTCTCGGGCCACAGCCAGGAAATTTTCCAGCCGCCAGCATTTTTTCAAACCACCACCGCCGGGCTGAATCACTACTGCTTTCGTTGCCTCATCTATGCCGATTTCTGCAAGTAATCGCCTCCCGACACTCACATCCGCTTCGTTATACTTTATCAAGACGCAGTCGGACTGAGTTTGCTGTGGTTCGAGGGACATACCGCTTTGAATGGCAAATTGCTTGAGATAAAAATCGGTGATGTGCTCCGAAGAATCTTTGGGCGATTTCAGGGGTAAAGTTATAACTTCAGCGCTGCGCGTGCAGTTTACCGCAAAAATCAGGTTCTGCTCGAAGCTGCTGCCGGGCTCGCCTAAGAAGGTGACAATCCATGTGTACTCGGCAAAGACATTTAGCAATGTGTCGTTGTCGGCAAGCTCGAAGGTTTCGCTTTCGACAAACAGTCGATGCATCTCGACAAGGTCTATCGAGCGTATGCTGTCGACGCAGGTCCTGCCCGGGAAGATTCCGATATATTCGGTATGCCCGAGGATGTCGACTCTGCCCAATCCGAGTTCTTTTTTCATAAAAGCGGCCAATGGCAGGGTCAATATGCAGTCGCCGATTGCGCCGGGTTGCAGGATAAGGCCGCAGCGGGCGTTCTGGGCAACCTCGGCCCTTTTCTTTATCAGCAAGTTTAAGATATCATCGTGTGCCGGCGTCACAGTGGAAACCAAACCATAATATTGGGTGTGTAAATCTTGTAACCCCATATATTATACCATGCCGCCCAGAACGAGATAATCGAAACTGTTATGAAAATGTGAGCGGCAAAGCGCCGGCAATATATCGCAACAGCAGTGCCGGCGGCAATCTTGAACGCAGCGCTAAGCAAAGGGCCCAGTATGGGACCGAGCATTTCAGATACATATCGAATTACAGGATGCATCTCGATGTTCGGGCCTTCTCTTAACATAAAGACAATCGTACTGGCCGCATCACACAACAGTGAGAATGTGAAGACAACGATGAACCAGCGGTAGTCCTTCAAGAAACCGCGACTGTTCTGTTTGAATTTTGAGACTATTCGATTTGACAAAAAAAACCTCGCTAAGCCGGGAACGCAATTTTTGTTACTGCCGGTTGTCTTCGGTTGGTGCGGTCTCAAAGAATCCCTTTTTTCTCAGGAACTGATAAATATAGGAGATGACGACAAGTATGAAGCCCGTGGCTAAGAAGGCGGCGATTCGGTATTCGTTCGGGATTTCTCTTGTGTCCCAGATAAAGACTTTCGCCAGCAGAAGGCCAAAAACGAACATTGCAAAGTAACGAAGCATTCTGGTCTTCAAGCAGAATCCAATTATCATCAACGCTGCACCGTAAACCGCCCACATCACAGATATATACATGTGCGCCAGGTGATTCCAGTTACCCCGCGGACTCACATAGCGATTTAGACAGTACCAGTAAAGATATATCTCTTCGGTCAACAGCACCCATAACACCACTACCGCGCACAGCGCGAACATCCCTGCGAAAGCGATGTTTTCAGCATCCTCGTCACCCGCTAATCGCAGCAGCCGAGAGCCGCCGAAGAGCCCTGCAATGAACACAATCGCAACGCCGAAATCGGCATTGGCGAGAATTCTAAAGCTCTCATTGTGGAATTGGGTGAGCCCAACGATAACTAACAAGCTACCGGCCGCGGCCAGAATCGTTGACAGAGTTTTGCACAGCACGCCCTGCGGGCAGACGGGCCTGATAAGCAACCCGAGCATAAAGGAGGTGACTATGATAATCAGACCCTTTATCAGAAAAGCCTCGGAACTGTTCAGATTGTAATCACAATGCAGCAACCATTCCATCGTTACAGCAGCCATCAAAACAGCTGCCGCGGCCGAGTAAAATAATTGCGCAAGTGAGTGGCGTGATTTCTCACCGAACTGAGATTTGAGCCTGTAAACGATGTGGGTGGCAAACATGGCCCCTACCGCAAAGCACCACGTGCCGAATTCAACGTTCTTTAGAAAAACGAATCCACCGGCGTGTAAAGGCAGATTCAGCAGCAGATTCCCGAAACTTAACAACTGCACGATTATTCCAGAGATCTGGCTTAGTATGCTGCGATACCGAACTGCGATGACCGCCAGCACCACGCCCTCGGCGGCCCAGGCTACCGTAATCGCATTCATCTTCAAATAAAGCGGCACAGCAATGCTCAAAAAGAAAAGCCCTGTTGCAAGCAGACTCTGATGTAAGCCGACGTCTTCTCTGCACCGTAGCCATACTATTGCCATCATAACTAAATGTGCCGCGCACAACCCGAGTGCGCAAAAAGCAAGCTCCTTGCGGTGTTCGCGAAACAGAATTGTCCAAAGATAATAGAATGTCACTATGGCGTTGGCCAAAACCAGAAGCACATCTTCCCTGCGTGACTTCACTTTCTTTATCAATTCGCCAAGCAGCGGCAGCACGAGATAGACTCCGAAGAAGACGGCGAGGCCGCCTAAGGCAATGTGCATTTGTGCCGGTACAGCCTGGCCCGGCATTATGGCGGGGCGGTAAAATTTCTCGAACCATCCCGCGTACAAAATAAAAGTGCCGACAAAAGCGAAAAAATTGACCGCACGCCATTTCCGAAAGTTAGCACAAATAATCGCGCCGATACCCAGTGTCAGGGCATAGCTGAACAGGGGTATCGGCAGGTTTTCGCCCGTTGAGACGATTACCGGCGTCACGAATCCGCCCGACAGACTCAGCAGTGCGATCAATATCTCATCGAGGGCCACCGCGTATATCATTGCCCATGCGGTCACGATCACTGCAAGTGCGAACGCCGGCTTGGAGCCGATCAGCATGTAGTACTGTTGTGCCGTAAAGACCGCCGCGTAGAGTATCGCAAAGCCAAGGGCCGTAACACCTTTTGCAACGATGCCATAACCTCGCCGCCTGGTGACCTCACCAAGTGCCAAAGCTGCCAGTCCGCATCCCGCGACGATAAGGACCCTGGCTGTCTCGCTTATCGAGAATTGAACGTAAGCGTATCTGAGGAAAAAGGCGACACCGACAATTATGGTGATAATCCCGGCGATAAGAATCCACCTCGTACCGATCTGCTGCTCGAGCAGTATCTTCGGCGCCGGAATCGAAAGTGCAGGAATCGGTGTTTTTACTTTAGGTTTTTCAACAGGCCGCGGTTCTGTATCAAGATTCACAGTCGCCGCCTCTTCCACAGGAGGTTTTGGTTCTTCTATAACGGGCAGACCCAGCGGCTGCCATTGCGGCTGTTCATCGACGACCTCGGCGGTTTCTTCCTGAGGTTGTTTTGTTTGCTCGGCGCGATCACCGTAGTCGATTGATAAACCGGATCTTTGTGGTTTAGCAAAGGGTCGGTCACGGTAGGGCGGGCGGGACTTGTTTAGTGCAATGATGCTGATGATCAGTGCGATTGGGCCGGACAGAATGCAACCTGCCGCCAATATCGCCAGGAGAATTGCAATGCCTTCAATGCCTTCCATTTCAATCCTGAGGATAAATAATTATACGGTCGTGAATCACTGTCACAAGATCGTCTTTGCCGTCACCCGTTACATCGGCGATTCGCAACTCACGCGGCTCGACACGGAACTTGCCTGCCGCTTCCTTGCCCCGAAAGCTCTTCTGCTCGAACACCTTAAAACGCATCGCAGGCGCCGGCTTCAACTGCGCGTCAAGGGCGAGTATCTCTATGTGATTGCGCTTGTACTCGACCATGACCAGGTCGGTGCGCTCGTCGGAGTTGATGTCACCAGCCACGAAGCTGCCGTACGAGCCGTCCTTAATCTTTGTCTCGTAGCTGAACAACTGCTCCAGATAGTGCGGGACGTTATCCGCCGCAGGTGGCGTCAGGAGTGCGAACTTCTCGCTGTCGAAAAGCAAAATGCTCTTGACCGCGCCGCCTGTGAGCGGTGCATAAAGCATCTTCAGATGCGTCGCGGCATTCCACCGCCCGATGCTCAACTGCTTTTCAACACGGTATGTTTTGTCGTCCCCGGTTTTCAATATCTGGAGCTGGCCCTTCTGGCTGTCCAATAGCAGAATTGCCGGCTGTGCGACTTTTTCCTTCTGATCGATATCGAAAACGGCCACCACCGATATATTGTTCTCCGGATCTTTGGCATTATATTGATCCTCGATGGTCCAACTCTTGCCGTTGGCAAAAACCAGACTCCTTGCAAAATTCTTTTGTGCAACTAACAACTCTTTACCGGCCTTGCCGTCGACATCCGCTACGGCTATTGAACTCAAACCGGCCTCCTTAATCAAACTTGCCTGCGCCTTCGGCGAGTCCACCACTTCAAACTCACCCTTTCCCGTCTGTCTGACGAGGATGGGTTGTTCGTACTTGACAAATATCAGAACGTCCTGCAGCCCGTCCTGGTCGACGTCGAGAATCTTCAGCCCGTCCGGATTCGAAGCTAATTTCTTCAATTCCAGTTTCGCCCCCGTCTTGACCTTTTTTGCACCCAGGTTATAGATAACCGCCATCGACCTGACGTCATTGGCGTCGCGCGAAATATAAAGACAGTCTATTTTCTTGTTGCCGTCGACGTCGGCAAGGCCCATCGCCACCGGCTCGCCGACCAAATCGAGCGGCTTGGGAAACGACAATCGATCATCTTCGAACTCGCTTATGCCTATCACTTTTTCTTTGACACTCAGCACCGCAAGCTCATCTTTGCCGTCGCGGTCGATGTCGGCCACCGACAATGCGGTGATATCCGAGAAAGCGGGAAACCGAACCGGCTCGGCTAATCCGACTTCGGCGTTCTGCTTATACAGAATAAGTTCGGCCGCATCCGGTTCGCTTATGATGACATCGATCAGGTCGTCGCCGTTGAAATCACCTGTCACCAGGTCCCTTTTCGTATTTGCCTCGCCCGAAGTAAGCGGATAAAACAGCGTCGGCCAATCAGCGTCGATCTGCTGCTCTTTGCCGGTGCTGAACTCGTAACAAATCAGCCGGCCCGTCCTGCCTTCAACACTGATTATCTCATCGCCGCCCGATCCGTCCACATCATAAAATCTGCACGTCAGAGGCTTTTCGATAAAGAATTGCTCCTGCGGGCCGAGCTGGCCGCTCTTGAGCCCGAAACGAACGTGCACCGGCTTTTCAGCGTCTCCTGTGATTAGGACCAGGTCGTTTACCCCATCCCCATTGAGATCGCTGACCCTGACCGCCAGCGTCCGGACAGTCGTGGGATATTTCACTGCCTCAGCCAATGAGCCGTCATCTTTTTGGGCAATTACATAAACCGAGTCCCTGCCCGCCAGCACCAAATCGTCCCTTCCGTCATTATTCAAATCTGAGCACACCAGTGCGCCCGATGTCACCAGACCGTCGTCGATCTTGATTTTCTTTCGCGTTCGCCAACTCAGCTTCGCCTTATCCGTCTCGGTCTCGCCGGCCTTTTGCAGTATCACATACAGCCCCTTAGGCTCGCCATAAAACGCCAGGTCGACCATGCCGTCGGCGTTCAAATCTCCGCAGACAAGACTGTTAATCTTCTGAGAGACCACCACCGGCTGTTTGTCGAAACGGGTAGGGCCGCTGATAAGATTTATATCAACATCATCCGCATCGACCACCACCGCCGCCTCGCCCGGCCCGACCGCTTCTTTTTGAATAAGCAGCTCGATCTTGGCCTTCCTGTTGTTGGCTATCGCAATGTCCAGCCGCCCGTCACCGTTCAAATCGACGATTCTCAAGTTCTTTATCGCCCGGTCAAGCTTAACTATCTCAATTTCGCCAAACCCGTAATACGCCGACAGATCGTTCGGTTCGCCGTTCGGATCGACTTGCTCGCCATAGAGCCGCCCCAAAGGCATGGTTACAAACACAACTGCGATTACTATTCTAATCAGCCGCACAATAGATTCCTCCGTGCAAAATTGGACATTTCTCTGTTCCCCGACAATATACAGGCTCTTGCTGGGAATATCAACGATTTTGTGGGAAATGGCAGCGGGCAGCAGTGCTGAGCGATGTGTGGTTGCCCTGACCTCTATACGGCCTGAAAGGCGGTCGATTTATCCTTGTTTTTTGCTTGAATTTGCCAGGTTCTTTGTGGTAGACTGATTAGACAGTAGTTGCGGAGATTTTCGCAACGGATTTGCACCACGGTATGCGGGCCACTGCCGGTTATGAGAACGCATCACCCGGTTTCTTTTGCCGGGCAATTCTCCGCGATCTTTGATAACTCTGTTAAAAGAAGAGGGAGATTACTCGGGAGGAATGGAATGGAGAGAAGCCGTTTCATGCTGTTCATAGCGGTCCTGTCGCAGGTTTTTTCTGTTCGACCGGTTGCCGCGTCTGAACAGTGGCTCATTTGGATTGATCCCAATGGGATTGTTCACCCAAACACGGCCCCGATCGATGCGGACGTTGGTCAAGGCATTTACACATTCACTGACAACATCTATTGCGACAGCAACGGCCTTCCTGGCTACGGGATTAAGATAGAGAAAAGCCACATAACAATCGATGGAGATGCATACACCCTGCAAGGCCCCGGCCGTGACACACCCTCATTTGCCGGCTTTGATTTAACTGACGTAAACAACATTATCATCCGCAATGCCAGTATCAAGAATTTCTGTTACGGCATCAGTCTCAGTCTCAGGGCACATGACAATGAGATTTATCGAAATACGATAACTGACTGCAATATCGGCCTCGACTTGACCGAAATGGTGGTCGATCTCCCAGACGCTGATTCCAACAATACGTTCTATCATAATAACTTCATCGACAACGAGGATCATGTGCGCCTGAGCCTTATCAGCGCAAAAAGCAGTTGGGACAGCGGAGACTATCTTCTCGGCGGTAACTTCTGGAGCGACTATGCCGGAGAAGATGCAAACAGCGGTTTTAATCAGGACAACCTTGGCGAAAGTGACGGAATAGGCGATGACCCTTGCAAGATCGACGGTGATATCGATAACACCGACAGGTTCCCTTTGATCAATCCGTATCTAATGTCGGTTCGCAACATAGACTCGGGATCACGCCACTATACAATCCAGGAAGCCATTGATGATGCCAATGCAGGCGATAGCATACACGTCCTTGCAGAAGCCTGGTGCGCGGGCAGATATTATCAACAGCCGCATTACGAAACTATCGATATCGACAGGCAGTTACGGCTCATTGGAGATGCCAGTGGGACGCCGTTGATCGACGGTGTCAGAGAGCAAAACCATGTAGTCACGATAACGGCCGACAATGTTCGCATTGAGGCTCTCACAATAAAAAACGCCGGCGACGGCAGTTGCGGCCTCTTTTTAGATCAGTCCCGCTATTGCACCATAACCGGAAACAGGATCGTCGATAACCCGGGATATGGGGTCAGGCTAACCAACGCTTCGAACTACAACACCATCGCGGACAATTACATAGCTTCTGATGTAAAAGGCCTCTCAACTGAAGATTCCAACAACACTCTTATCTGCAGAAACAGCATATACGAAAACACCACGGCGGGCATGAAAATAAATAATTCGAACAGCACTAAAGTCATCGACAACCTATTGGCTTCGGACTGTAACGGCATCGTCGTCGAAGGCACGTCCCGTGACACCGACATTCGCGGCAACCGAATATCGATCCTGGGCGATCTGAATTTCGACGGCAACGTCGATATTCTCGATATGGCCAATTTCGCCGCCCAGTGGCTCGCCGCCGCCGGCGACGCCGACTTTGACCGGCTTGGAGACGTTGACTTTTTCGATTTCGCCTCGTTCGGAAGGCATTGGCTGGAGGGTGTGAACGGTTACGGCATTGTCGCTAGAGCACCTGCCGACGCCAATAACACAATTGCTGCCAATCTGGTTGCTTCGTGTGAATCCGGCATCCTTTTCGAACAAGGGACCGGAGGCAGCAAGATTTCAGAAAACTCTCTGGTCCATAATACCATCTGTGTGCGATTGGTTGATTCTCCCAACAATATTGTCCTGGATAATAGCGCAAAATCCAGCGATAAGGCCGTTTACTTAACCTCTTCGTCGAATGTCACGATTGCCGGAAACGAATTTCACACCAATACTCTCGGTGTGCGGTCGGACTTGAATTCGGATAACCTGCTGATAACGGCAAACAGAATACACGACAACACCGACGAAGGCATCACACTATACTACGGCCGGGACTGCAATGTCACCGGAAATTTCCTGATCGCCAACGGCACCGGCCTTGCTCTTAATAACGGCGTTGAGAACGCCACGGTGACCAGGAACCTGATAAAGCTCAACACCTACAGGGGCATCTGGGTAGGTGGCACATCCAAAGACAACTGGATATATCACAATCTCTTCATAAATAACGGCGACGATTCGGCATACAATGCCGAGTTGGCTTCCTCTTATGACAATTTCAACTGTTGGAACAATGACTATCTGTGCGATATTAACTGGCCCTCCGGCGGCAACTTCTGGAGCGACTACACAGACGCCCACGACAACAATAGCGGGCTCTACCAGGACGAGCCGAACTCCGATTACGGTCGGTGCTCCGCCTACGGAATCGCCGACAACAACTACCCCATCGGCCCAAACAATGTCGATGAGTATCCTCTTGTTCTGGCCGAAAGCAAGCTCAAAACAGACCCGCTAAGCCCGAAAATGGGCAGCTCTTACGTACTTGATGTCAATCTGACCAATACCGCAGGTGAGTTCGCCGCTGAGATGATTGAGCCGCTTGGCGACGCCAACCTTTACTTCTGCGGAGTGCAGCAGGTCAGGGCCCAGCCGTCCAGTCACTCAAAATGGGATCTGTGGGACGCCCCGGAGCCGGACCTCAAACAATGGAGCCCCGCGCCTCCCGGTTCACCCAATTATCCTTATCCCCTCGAACCCGGTGAGCCGACTCAGTTCCAGCCGAAGTTCAAGAACACATGGAATTGGATAAAAGCCGATGATTTTGCATTCCAGATTGGCGACCTGCTCAGTTGCATCAACAACAAGTTCGTCGCCTGGCCGATTTATCGTTTTATAGACGCCTGCTACATCGCCGGTATGGCTGTCCCAGAGATAACATACACTTTCGAACCAATCATAGATGCCAACGCCGACCCCACCGCCAGTGACTTGATCGTCTTTTCCAAAGAAGTCACCGTAGAAGTGCCGCTGGGAAAGAAGCTGTGCTTATACGGCAGCCTGACCAAACAGGCAGCCTCGATAGCCCTGACAATAGCATCTTACTGGGCCGGTCCGGTAGCCGGGCCCGTCATGTCGGCGGCGGCACTCGGCCTGACCATAGCCGCCCACGTCGAATACAATGTAGCCGTGGATCCCGATCCTAACTACACCGAACTTGTCCGGCCCGTCGCTATACCAATTCCTGATGATGTAAACAGTCTTGATGAAGGCCCAGCAAAGCGCCTTGCTCTGACCGCGCTTGATGTGGCCTCTTTCGAGATGGCCTATGGCGAATCCTACATACGCTATGCCTACGCAAGAACGGCCGATCCCTGCAACGAGCCCAATGAACATTACATGGCGCTGCAGTTGGACGCCGCGATAAAATATCACACTATGGCGGCAAAAAAACTCCAGCAGATGCAGTCTCTCACGGCTCTGCTGATCCCAGACATGAATCCCCTGACAGAACAGGATGTCAATGACACAATCCACGATATCGCAACCAACGGGCTTCCCCCACATCTGTATGATGTCTTCGACCAGACAGGGATGGGCAGCTACGAGCCTAACTTTGTTGAGATATTCCAGCGGCTTGACGCCAACGCCACATCCGAACAGAGAGGAATGTTCACCAATCCCGAGGACCTGTCCGTATACGGCCAGAGCATAGCCCAGAACAACTATATGGAAAATTACGCCCTCCAGGCCGCCGCCGAGGCAGATAACCTTAAGGAGAATATTACCACCCTGTATTCGACAGATGTGGCCATAGCAAGCGTGCTGCCCTCTTCAACAAGAGTATCCCGGGGTGACACAATAGAGATCAATGTCGAACTGGAAAATCATGGGACAACGGCTGCAACCGTAGATGTAAACGTCAATGTCGGGCCGATTAGCCTGCAGGGCCAAACAGGCACTTTAGCCCCCGGTGAAAAGAAACTGCTGACAGTCAACTGGGACACAATGGATTTGCCGCTTGGCTACTACGTAATAGACGCCAACGCGATTCTTCAGGACGTCAACGATGCTTTCCCCGCTGACAACAACTATACCGGCCGCGTCATCGAGATTTGGAGTCCATATCCTGCCGATACACAATCACCAACGACCCCCGTAACTTTCAACGCAAACTCAACCGGCATGACCGTCCTGCTGTCTTGGACCGCCTCCACAGACAACACCGCCGTAGCAGGCTACAAGGTCTATCGCGATGGAGCAGCCATCTGGAAGGGCTGGATCGCCGGCCAGATTCTTATCTTTCACGACAGCAACTTACCCCCGGGTACGTACAACTATCAGGTAAGTGCCTATGACCTTTCCGGCAACGAGTCCACCCTGACCGCATCACACTCGGTAACATTACCATAAACAAGTGCCCCTTCGAACACCTGCAACGACCCGATAGACAATGTGTGCCCAGCAAAAGCAATTCCAATCCGCCACACTATAGATTCCTTCGCACAAAATCCAACATTTCTCCATTCCGCAACAATATCAACAATTTTGTACCACACTCACTTTGGGCTTAAAAGATGCCGGATTTTACATATTATTTACAAAGCCGCTGGGCTATCGCCTGCTATACTAAGTCCGAGACCACTGAGAATTAAATTTGTCCACAGGAGATAAGAAATGGGACTACGCAAAAAACAGATCGTGTGTCTGATACAGGCCGTGTTTGTGATAGCTGCCGCGTGCAGCAACTTAGCCGGGCAGGCAGCAGAGAAGAATGTCGAGATCACTGATGCAGAGCTATCGGAGGCAAAGAAAAAAGTCCCAGTGCATCCGTGGCATAAGGAGCGGGTCGGGAATATAAAATCTGAGACAACCAGAGAGGTTATCGAGAATCTCGCTAATTTCGACGATATGCATTTTGCTGAGTCTGCTGGCAGTATGCTTTTCTGCGCTGGCCAGGGCCGGAGTGAGGTAATACGTGTGGTTAACCTCCGTAGGGTTCGTCGATTGTTTGAAGAAGGCAGAAAGACGCCTGGACTGGTTCTGCCTCTACTCAGGAAAGCATACAAAGATGCCCTTGCTGGTTGGCCCCGTGCTTGGGCAGAACGGATAGAAGCTGCCGATGGAGCGGCCAAAGCGGGAAAAGACCATACGCTGAGTGAACCTGATCTGTTCTACAAAGTCAATAACAGGGCAGTGGCTGCAACGTACCTTCTGGCCGAGTTGAAGGACTACTCATCGGTTCCTATGCTCGTGGAGGGTTACAAGCTTCAGGCCAAGTGGATGGACGAATTTCCACGGTCTGCCTTTACGCGGGTACCTGTACCGACCACCATGACGCTATATGCCATTCATCGACTTGTCACCAGCATGGACGTGGAAGGGATGAGCCCGGAGGCACTCATAGCCCGTAAGGCTTATATGCAGTGGGCCGAGGAGAAATTACCGCCACCAACGAATCTCGACGGCACTGTCTGGGATTCTTCGTATGACGAGTCGGACCCATATTTGGGATTTGTCGACCCGCAAGGACGTGTTCTCCGCGATGAGTCACGCATTAGAATGTCCGTGTATCCGTATGAATGGAAAGAAGGGGACTTTTTTGAAGAGGATGATGTGGGTCCCCTGAAAATTAGTGAAAGGGAGAAGCAATGGGCAAAGCTGTTGCTAACATTTGCCGAAACAACTTTCCCGAATGCGAAATCGCATCAGCCGGAAACGAAGCAGGATACCGGGGCTATTGCTGACGATTCGACTGCAGCCAGGAAAGAAGTTCCCGGGAACCTGCAGGCTATCACGGATTTTGGCATAAGTCGCAGCGAGCCTATAGACAAGAGTTTCTTCTTTTATAAGGGCAAATACATCGATGCGCCTTACGTAGTGGAGCGCCGCGGTCTGGACATTTACGTTAACGGTATTCTTATTAGCCCGGGCCCTGAATACCCCATATACGATTACAAGGTTGAAAAGGACCCTGGTGACCCGCCGGCAGGTTCTTCACCTTTAGACCCACTCCCCCCTGAAGCAGATAGACGAGATACCTATTGGTCCAAGAAATGGGCGTATTTGTACAGCCATTATGACCACGAAACCGCCAAGAAGATGATGGTCGCTACTTACAAGAAAGGCGCCAAGGTGACCGGGGCCGAGTGGGATGGAAAGGATTTTGTTCGCCTTTCATACAGCGATGGGCGAACAGAGTTGATAAGCCTTTCTTTGCACCACGGCGGCCCTGCGGTTAATCCGCCTACGAAAGAAGGCCTTTTGAGTCGCGTAGAAGCCGAAGCAGCACATCACCAAAAGCGTTTTGGCGGAAATCAAGCAATATTCATAGGTGGTAGAGGGCCTACGATGGTGACTGGTGGTCGGCGTGCTCTCAAAATGATCGAGATATTGTTATCAGAGGCAAGTGACGCCGAGAAGATCGAGGCATTGGCATCGGGTAGGGCCGCAGTATTTCCTCCCGGGCCGGGGGGTAAGCCTTTGCATTGGATTGTAACAGACTTTCAAGGTTCTCCTCAGCTTGAAGAGAGGTTCCGCCAGTTAAAAGAGGCAAACAGATAACGCTCAGAGAATACACAATGTCAGAACCTCACAGCTACCCTATCGTGCGGGCAATAAGGTAGTCTGGTTTAGCGTCGCTTTTTTTCGATTGTCGCGAGGATTTGCTTGTCTATTTCTACGCCTAATCGCTCGGCTATTTTTATGTGCTTCCAGGCCAGGTCGTAGTTTCTCAGCCTGAAAAATCCCACGGCCAGACCCCTGTGAGCGTCGCCGAATTCGGGATCTATTGCGACGGTTTTTTCGTATTCGGCCACGGCCTTTTCGTATTGTCGCTGATTAAAGTAGGCGGCGCCGAGGTTGTAGTGAATCGTGCTGTCGTTCGGCAGTATCCGAACCGCCTGCTCGTATCGTTGAACGGCTGAGGGATATTCTTCCCTGGCAAAATAGGCGTTGCCAAGGTTCACTATCGCGGCCACCAGGTTTGGGTCGATGGCAAGGGCCTTTTTGTATTCGCCGATTTCTTTTTTAACGTCGCCGAGCTTGTTATAGCACATCGCCATCCCGTAATGCGCCAATGCCAGTCGCGGCTTGATTTTCAAGGCCTTTCGATATTGCATGATCGCCTTTTTATGTTCGCCCATCTGCCGGAAAACATCTCCCAGACTTGTATACAGCCCCGGGTTTTTCGGATCCAGCAGAACGCCTTCTCTCAACTCCGAAAGGGCCTTGCCGAACAATTCCTGTTTAGTGTAGGCCGAAGCTAGGTTCATATGTGTCTCGACTATCTTGGGATCGAGTTGCTGCGAGTAGAGGTATTCGGAAACTGCGTCCTTGAGCCAGCCTTTCTGATTGTAGGCGTTGCCTAAGTTAAGATGTGCTTTGGCGTCACGAGGATTAATTTTAAGGGCCGTGCGGTATTCGTAAATCGCATCGTCTACGCGGCCCTGTTTCAGATAAATGTTGCCCAGGTTCATACGCGACTCCGCCAGTGACGGATTTATCTCGGCCGCTCTCTCCAGCGCGACCATCGCAGCGTCAATATTTCCGATAGCGCTGTAAATATTTCCCAGGTTATTGAACAAACAGCCGATCGTCCCCATCTTATTGAGGTTCACCATGTAAATGCCGTCACTGACCTCGTCCGGCACCTTGAATCTCTCCACATAGTGCTCATCCGGAGCGCTGCCGCCCCCGCTGGTTGTCTCGATATTGAAACGCACTTTGCCGTCGTCATACCGGACAAAGAAATGCCCCGGTACGACCACTCCGTACATAGGCAGACCAAGCCGTTCACCCAGCGACAAATAAAGGATCGACAGGCTCAGGCAATACCCGCGTTTTTTGTCGAGCACCGAATGCAGAAAAAGATCATTCGGGTCGCTAACTTCCGCTATGGATTTGAAACCGAGTTCCTTGAACAAAAAATCATTTATAACTGGGATCGCCCGAAAATCGAGCGGCAACTGCTTTGCTTCGAGCCTGGCCCCAATCTCAAGCGCCATCTCATCGAGCTGCGACAGATACCTCCGGCCGTAAACCAGATCGCTCCACTGCTCAGAGGAAATCAAAGCCGCCGTGGCAAGATCAACTTCCTCAGGATCCAACCTGAGCACCTGCTCGATTGATCGGACATAAAGCCCCCTCAGACCTTCATTGGCAAGGGCCGCCCCCCGACCGAACGCCGTCGGCGACGTCGCAGTGTGGACAAGCAGAACGATTAGGAGCAAAGTTTTCTTCATAATATCGATACTATCGGCAAAATTGTCACTAACATATACTAACGCCGCCCAAATACTGTTCGCAAAAGGCCGCGACTATTCGACAACGCCCTCGACTTCGACCGCAACGCCCACCGGCCGGCGCCTGAAAAGGTCTATTCGCATCCAGTGATTGCTTTTGAATCGCCACCGGTTCGCCACACCGACCAACATAATATTGCCGGTCAGCGCGATCCAGGGTCCTATAGCTCCTAATTCCGGGAAGAACAAAACCATCATCAGCCCTCCCAGGCCCAAAACCAGGATCGATCCGACCGCCGATATCGCCGCCAACCAGACCGTATCCCCGGCGCCGCGAAGCGCACCATTATATGTTATCACGGCTGCATCGAAAACCTGAAATATCGCCGCGCATATCAAAAGATTCATACCAACCTCGATTACCCGGCCGTCCCCTTTCGCCCAGTAGTTCATTATGCCGTGCCTGAAAAGAAAGAAGCAAATACCCATAAACAGCATATAGCATATTGCCATTTTCAGTGCCAGACTGGTCTGTTTAACCGCCAGGTCCTTTCTTCCCTTTCCGATTGATTTTCCAACTGCGGCCGTCAAGGCGGTAGAAATACCGACCACCGGCATCACCGAGACGTTGACACAGGCAAAAACAGCGCTTGTCGCTGCCAGAGATTCCGTCCCGAAGGAGCCGACCAGCCCAAAGAGAATCACCCCTAAAAAAGCGATGTTGACCATAAACCCTATCCCGGCGGGAAAGCCGATTTTGATAAGGTCGCCCATTTTTCCGAAATCGATATTCAGGGCCCCTCTGGTATAAAACTCGCGGTTCAGTCGGCTACCAAGAAATGCAGCCATCCTAACCGCGGCCCCCACTGAGATACCTATGAACGTCCCCCATCCGGCGCCGGCGATCCCCATTTCGGGCGCGCCGAATCTGCCGAAGATCAAAACATAGTTTGCGGTTATGTTAACGGCTTGGCCGACTATCGCCGCGTACATAGTGATAACAGGCCGGTGGATACCCATGAAGAATTGACTGCTTGCCCAGACGAAAACGATTAAGAACTGCGTATAGAGCATGATACGCATGTATGTAACTTCCATACCAATAACATCCGCCGGCTGCTTCATCATCCTGAATATCAATGGCGCCGAAGGCCAGAAAATCGCAAGAGCAACGCAGGTATAAATCAGCCCCATATAGATCGCCTGCCAGCAGTAATTTGAGCAGTCCTTCTTTTCGCCTCGCCCGAGGCTCTGGCTGACAAATGTGTTGACGCTCATCATTACCCCCAGCGCAAAGCTCGCTGGCAGAAAGCTCACAAACCCGGCAGGCAGTATCGCTGCCAACGACTCTTTACCCAACTCAGCAACCATGCTCCTGTCGACAAACTGCATTACCGTAAAGGATATGTTCGTGACAATCATCGGCGCAGCCAACTTCCACATATACTTGAGTGATGTTTCGTCGAGGGCTTGTTCATGCCCGGATATGGTTATCTTATCTGTCATCTGTTAAGAATTCCGCCCATCCAGATTAAGTTTCTCAAGGACCGCCTCTACCGAGATTTCCAAAATCTGAACTTGTTTGATTGGATTGGTTTGCCCCGATATTATGCTGATTGCGTTTTTCTTTACGCCCATTTCTTTGGCCAGAAAATCTAGCAGCGACTTGTTGGCTTTTCCTTTCTCCGCCGGAGCAGAGACCTTGATCTTCAGCATCCCATCGAGCAGTCCGCAGACAGCCGTCCTGCTGCTTGCCGGCACAATCTTTACAGGCAATACAACTCCCCCGTCGATCTTCTCAATTGCAAGTTCTGTCATTTATGTATCCGGGCCCTCAGTCCCGCCCGGTGTTTCTCGACTAATCCAAAATTCAACGATGCTTAAAATCACTATGTAGTATACTCGTCATCTTCTCTGATGTTTTTACCGATCGCCATCTGCACGTATTTTTCCACCTGCTCGGCCAATTCCCCTAAGCCCGCTATCTGAAAGTCTTCATGGTGCCCGGTTATCAACTCGCCGCTCAGCGTCTTCTTGAAGAGCTTCACGCGGATAATCGAAGGCTCGGTGCCGGATTTGCTGAAATCGCTGTTCTTATGCTCGGTCAGTTCCACCCGCCAGTCCTCGCTTATAAAAACCAGGCACTTGCCGGTGTAAACCGCCGTCGGAAAATAGTCGCGCAAAAGTCTGAGTGTTTCCATTCTGCTCTGTTAAGTCTTTCTGCATCTCGTATCAAAAATCATATCAGTCAAACAGCAGCTATACTACCAGAATCGGCGACGAATGCACGACTTTTGTTTGCACAACCGGTAGGGCGATTGAGCAAAGCCGGATTCACAGCGATGTATCAGGGCAATTCGCCTGTAACAGACTCGAGCGAGTTCGATTGTGCGATTTCTTTGCCGTTGGCGTAAATTCTCAATCCCTTTCCTTTGCCGTATTTCAGCCCCGTCCGGTCCCAGACAATCGTTATGATTCGGCCGTGATACAAAATTTTATCCAGACAGAACCAGTCCCAGTCATCGGGCGTCAACGGATTGACTTCAACCAGTTCGTCAATCCTCGGTCGCATTCCCATAAGGCCGGAGATTATCAAATCGCAGTAAGTCGAATGGTTGTAATCCTTACCTCGTTCGTGGAAGTTCTTTCGCTTAATCTTTCGGCTGCGTGCCAGCCACTGGCCCGTGAAGGGGTTGAGATTCTCGTCGATCCACGGCAGCACCCGGCCGTCCTCGAACTTAAGGCTGTGACTTTTTGTATAAATTTTCAAAGTCTCGAAGTAGTCCGCCTTAGTGATTACATCCTGCTCGTAGTCGTTAAGCACGTTCGCCAGCGCCGTCAAGACTTGCGAAGTCGAAAAAGGCCAACTCGGCCCGTTCCACTGGCAGTCGTCACCTTTATAGAGTATTGCGAATCCCGGGTGACGCTGCTCAGCCGTAGTCGGCCCGAAAGGAGCATAAAAGCCCTTCGGATCCATCAACTGTCCCCATGCCCGTTCGTAGCCCTCATCCGGCAGATTGAAATACCACGGCACAAAACCTATTGACTCGCGGGCGTCGGAGAGCTTGCCGTTCGAAAGCCGTACCTTGAAAAACTGCGTGTCCTCATCCCAAAGCTTGTTTTGCACAAGGGATTTGAGCCTGGCCGCCTTGTCACCATATTCCCTGACCGTTCTGTCTCTGTCGGCCAACGTGGCGATTCTTGCAATCGCTCGCGCTTCGGCGTACATATAGCTGTTGATTGTAGGCCGCGTATGCTTGAGTCTGCGCGAGCCGCTCACCGACTCCTCCATCCCGTCGGCAACATCGTGCTGCCAGAACATGCCGTCACCAAGCAAGTGCGTCTTTTCCCATTCCTCGTAATTTGCTATCAAATCATCGAGCAACTGCGTCAGCAGCTTCTTGTTCGGATGAACCATGTGTCTCGCATAATATGAATCGGCGATCCAGAAGCTATATCTTCTCGCCGCACCGCCGCCGCGCAGCCAGAATTTGGCGTAATCGTCAAGATACCTCCCCTTGTGCAGCCATCGGCCTTCATAAAAGTGATGCCCTGCAGCGCAGCTAATCGTATTGTAAGGGCCGCCCCAGCCGACATTCGGTAGGAACTCATCGACAACAAAACCGACCTTAGTTTTCTTGATATGCTTGCGATACGTCCACCAGCGGAAGTAATATGTCCGTTCGATCTCCTTGTCGGGACATTCGAGAAGCGGAATACTTTGCCTCAGCCATTCCCACACGCTGCTGTTGGGAATGTGATTGACGTAAAGTTCATTGTCATTTTCATTGAAAGAGTCGATGTAGTGCTTAAACGAACTGGTGCGTAGTATGTAACCGGCCGTGAATTCCTCGGACAGCTCTCGCGGCAGCCAGACCTTCATCTCGCCCTCACCGCGATGCGCCCACGCATAGTAGGGGATTGCCTTCACGCCCCGGCTGCTGAGAATAACGCTTATCCCGCCTAACAGGTCACTGAGGTGTTTCGTGCGGAAGTTGTCCTCGTTGGATACGAAAAGATGACCGACTTTTCCGCCGTTGTCGGGCCATTCGGCGCAATAAACAATAGGCCCGCGCTCCAGAGCCACCATGCCGCGATTGGTTTCGACCTTGTCGTTACAAACCACCCGCCGAACCGGCATAGGAAGATATAACTCGATGACATCGCCTTCCTCCCATTGCCGTTTGATGCGGGCAAAGCCTTTGTTCATATCCAGCGCAATCGCTTTGCCGTTGACTCTCAGCGCTGCCTGCTCATCGCTGAAATTCATGTAACGATACAAGTCGCTCCCCACAGGCTCATTTCTCGCCCAGCCGGGTATCCGCAAATAAATGCTGAATTCTAAAGGCCTTTCCAGTGAAATGGTGATCCTGATCGCCCCATCCCACGGATAGCGAGTCTGCTGCTTCAGCTCAACCGTCTTATCATCCAACCTGACCTTTGCAACTCCCGCCATGTACAGGTTAACATAAATCTTGCCGCCCGATGTGGCGTAAGCGTATCCCGGCACAGACGGCACAACCCGGACAATATTGGACGGACAACACGCGCAAAGAAACCACGGCAATCTGCTCGCCGTCAACTGATCGTCCGGAACGTCAATACCGTTGAATTTGTGCTTGCCGTTTGCCGCTAACGGATTCGAATAAAAAAACTCATCGCCTCGCAATGAAACGCCGGCCAATATGCCGTTGTAGAGCGCGCGTTCGACTATGTCAATGTACTTCGCGTCGCCGTCCAGAAGAAACATCCTGTGGTTCCAGATCGCAAGCGCAATTGCCGCGCACGTCTCATTATAGCCCTTCAAATTCGGCAGTTGATAAGCTCGCCCGAATTTCTCTCCTCGCGCCGCTGCTACCCCCGTAATATAAAGTTTCTTCGATACAACGTCCTGCCATATCCGATCAAGCGCCTTCACATAATCCCGATTGCCCCCAATCGCCGCAAGATCAGCGATCCCGGCATAAAAATAACCCCCGCTTACCGCATGACCCACTGCTTCTGCTTGCTCGACAAAAGGCTTATGGTCCTGGCGAAAATCCTTATAAGATTCCCGCCCGCTATAATGACCCCGCTCGTCGACAAAAAACTTTGCCAGGTTTAGATACTTCCTGTCACCGGTAGCCTCAAAAAGCTTCACCAGGCCGATCTCGATCTCCTCATGCCCCGAGACGTCCCGCTTTTTGTCGGGGCCGAACGTTCTGTCTAAAAGATCGGCGCTCTTGATCGCCACATCGAGAAGGTTCCGCTTGCCCGTAACCTGATAGTAAGCAACCGCCGCTTCATACAAATGCCCAAGATTATACAACTCATGGCTATACCGCAGTTTCGACCATCGCTGTTTGCCTGAATGTTCCGGCACATTATCCGGATCGATTGTCCGCGCCGTGTAAAGATACCCGTCATCCTCCTGAGCGGCCGCTATCTTCTCGATAATCTCGTCAATGCGTTTTTCAAGATTCGCATCCGGATAAATACTCAGCGAATACGCCGCTCCCTCAATGACCTTGAAAACATCGGAATCGTTAAAGTAATGCCCGCGGTGCTTGCCCTTTTTCAACCCGCCGGCAATAGCGAAATTGTCGATCCTGCCGGTCTCTTCGCATTTTCCAAGCGCGTAACCAATCGTGACATCCCTGTTCGTCTCAATCCGCGACTGCCAGAATCCATCCGTTACCTTAACATCCGAAGAAGCCGCAGCTTTGATCTTATCATCCTGTTGCTGCTCAGCCGCACGTATGGTTGCCGTCGAAGCAACCACGCTTGCCAAAATGCCAAACAACAAACTTTTTCTCGCCATTACATTCGTTCCTCCTAATACCACCAATCAGGGCAGTTTCCCCCTAATTCGGCCAAGTGTATCCGATTGTGCTATTTGCTTGCCGTCGGCGTATACCCGCAAACCCTTTCCTCTGCCGTACCTGCCGCCGGTTTTGTCCCAAATGATAGTGATAATCCTGCCGTGATAAAGAACATTATCCAGACAGAACCAATCCCACGTCCCATTCGGCAGCAAAGGCTCGACCTCAACAATGTCATCATCGCGCGGCACAAGTCCGACAAGGCCGGTGATTACCAGATCGCAAAACGCCGAGTGATTGTAATACCGACTTCGATCCGAGTCTTCCGTTAGCCACTGGCCTGTTTTTTCATCGAGATACTCGCCGATATAAGGCTTGCCATTACGATTGTGCGACTTGGCATAAGTTATGATAGCGTCGAAGTAGTCCTTCTTGCTCACATAATCCTGCTTATAGTTGCGAAGTACGTTGGCAAGTCCGACAAGGCTTTGCGTCGTAGCGTAGGGCCACACTGCACCGTCCCATTCGCATGTCCCCACGCCGTGACTCCGGAATGCCGGATGTCGCCGTTCAGCTGTCATCAGCCCCATCGGCGCCTTAAAACCGGCCGGATCAAGTATCTGCTTCCACGCCTCCTCAAGGCCGGGCTCCGGCAGATTGAAATACCACGGTATCAGACCAAGCTCTTCACGAACTGCGGCTAACTTCACCTCCTCTTGCCAAGCCTTAAAGAACTTCGCATCATCGTCCCAAAGCAAACTGTGCACGAGTGACTTAATCCGTTCCGCCTTGTTGCCATATTCTTTCACAATTTCCGCTTTGCCCGCCATCGCCGCGATCTTTGAAATCGCCGCCGCATTGGCATACATATAACTGTTAATAGTAGGCCGCGCGTTCTTGTGTTTCCGCGAGCCGCTTATCGATTCCTCCATCCCGTCCCACACGTCGTATTGCCAGAACAGCCCCCCATTGAGTCCCTTCTCCTGCTCCCATTTCTTGAAATCCGCAACAAAATCATCAAGCAAACCAACGATGAATCCCCTGTCCTGGTTGACTAAGTACCGCTTGTACATCGCGTCGGTCGTCCAGTTACTGTACTTATGAAAATGTTCTTGCGCGCCGCCATTATTCTTACGCAGCCAGAAAAGCGAGTACTGATCCATAATCCGTTGGTCGTGCAGCCATCGACCTTCGTATATCTGATGACCCAGTGCGCAACTGATGGTATTGTGCTTGCCCGAATGCCCCACTTGATCGAGAAACTCGCTCAACACAAAGCCATCCTCCGAATTCTTGATGTGCTTACGATATGTCCACCACCTGTAATAATAAATCCGCTCGAAATCCTTGTCCCGACATTCGAACAAGGGGACATTCTCTTTCATCCAGCCCCACGACTTGGCGTTCGGAATGTAATTGACAATATTCTCCGGCTCCAGGTTGTTGAAGTAATCGACATAATGTTTGAACGAATCGGCCTTCAGCACCACCGCCGCCTGCCCCGGGGCGCCGAGCGCACAAGCGCAATACGGCATGGCCATTAAAATAGCTGCGATTAAGGAGTACCTTTTCATAAGCATATCATCCTCATTCTTTTAACAGTCAACCTGTGAATTTCACCGCCGCCCCCGACCGTCGAGGCCCGGCACAACCACTATACCATATCCGCCGGTTTTCTCAAAGCCGCCAAGGTCCGCGCATCGAACGCGAGAGCATACGGTTGGCCTGTTCGTCGTCGATAAATAGCTCGGCGTCCGGATCCCACCGCAGCTTTCTCCCGAGTATCATCGAAATATTGCCGATATGCGTGATGGTAAACGTCCGATGACCCGACTCGGCCGAATAATAGCAGTCCTTGCGCGATTTGACACAGTCGAGGAAATTACGCTGTTCGCCTTCACGACATGTGTAAAGATGGTTCTCACCCGGCTCGATGACCGAATCAAGTATCGATGCTGGTTCCGCCTGCAGCGACGCCCTCCAGCCCCTGTTGCCGATCCACCCCTCACTGCCCTCAAATCTGATACTCGGTCTTCCCGAACTGATGAAAAGCTTAACGCCGTTTGCGTATGTGTATTCGATATGGTATTTCTTTGCGGTGTTGTAAAGCCCTTCTTTGCAGAATTCGCCCTCGCCGTAAACATCGACGGGCCCCGTATCGTCACTGTTGTTTCCCCACTGTGCGATATTAACAAGATGCGCTCCCCAGTCGGTCAACTGTCCCCCCGAATAATCCAAAATCCACCGCCAGTGGTAATGCAGCCGATCCTTAGTATACGG
>Ga0075123_10000248_pt1 | contig 28451 bp, 27 predicted proteins | sample AntAceMetag02UKX_FD_69808 | JGI IMG/M metagenome (GOLD analysis project Ga0075123, IMG submission 69808) | Saline lake microbial communities from Ace Lake, Antarctica - Antarctic Ace Lake Metagenome 02UKX | ecosystem: Environmental > Aquatic > Non-marine Saline and Alkaline > Saline | place... | reverse complement strand
TCCCGTATATCTGGGCCGGCTCGACCAGTCCGCTGCTGTCGGTGTTGAGCCACAGGATGGAACTGACGATTGTGGAGTTACCATTTATTCCGCCGCCATTGCCACCGGCCGTATTGGCACTGAGTGTACAATTTGCAATAGCCGTGCCCTCAGAAGTACTGTAAATCCCACCGCCATTGCCATCGGCCGAGTTGCCGATTATCGAACAACCGGTGGCGGAGTCGCAATTAGCAAGGCCGCCTCCGTCGGAAGAGGCTGAATTGTAGCTGATAGTACAGTCAATAATTTTGATAGCATAGCCAAAGAATTCCCCCTCAGTGCCGTAATTGCTGTAAATGCCGCCGCCGCTCGAAGTCGCCGTGTTATTGGTAATTGTGCAAAGCGTGATTAGCGGCCCGCTTGTACTGCCGCAGTATATCCCGCCGCCGTAATCTGCGTAGCCGTTGGTAATCGTAAGACCCGTAACCACAGAATTGCCGTCTTCGCCGCTGTCAAAATAAAAGCCTCGCCCCAACTGGTTGCAGTCGATCACAGTCGCCGCCACAATAGCCGGATCCTCCGGAGCGACGCTGCTGACCGTAATCGCCCTGCCGCCAAAATCAATGTCCCTGTTACCCGTCCCGATGTATCTGCCGGGCATAAGGTAGATAATGTCACCGTCATTGGAATCGTCGACCGCCGCCTGGATGCTGTTGAAATCCGAGGGCCCGTCGTCGTCAAGGATGATTATTTCGCCCCTGCAGACAACAGCCAACAGGACCCCGAAAACTGCCGCAATCGCAAACCGCCTTTCTAACCTCCGTCGTTAAATCTTCTCTCTTTTCCCTTCCTCGCGCAGCACCCGTTTCGCGTAACGTAGAGGGCCACTACGTCCAATATTATAACCAACCCGGCCCCGTAACGCAAATAATACCTAAAAAAACGCCCTTACGGGGATTGTGCCCGAAGGCTTTTTCTGTTGACACAGGGCGTGTTTTGGTGTAATATGAACTTTCGTAGCCGTCTCCTGTTCTGTCGGGATTACGGCTTTAGAGGGTTATGGCTGTAATTGATACGCCCGGAAGACGATACATAGTGAGGAAGGGTCGCTTGTGCATTGCTTCAGCTTTGCCATTTTTCGCTCCCTTGCCGGGCTTGATTTTAAAAAGATAGCTTTTTTGGGAGATATTTCGATGTTCAGGCTCAAAACCGTCGCAGCAATCCTGACCTTGGCCTTGTGCACGGCCGGCATCGCTGCCACTCAAAGTCTCGAAGACAACTGGAACGATTTCCTCCATTACACAAAGATAGGCCGACTCGATCTGGCAAAAGGCTACGCCCAGGCAGTGATCGAATCCAAACCCGATCCGGTGGAATTGCTGTCGCTGAGCGAAAAAAATCGCCAGGGATATTTGCTGCTGTTGCGGGTGATCAAGAGCCCCCACGACACGGAATTAGCCGGTCTGGCGGGTAAGATCCTCGAAATAATCGAGCAGGGCAAATTCGCCCGCCGTGCCGATCCGAAGATTATCGTCGAAGAGATCAAGAGACTGAGCACCAATGAACGAGGACGCCTGGCCGCAGTCAGACGACTCAAGAACGCCGGCGAATATGCAATCCCCTTTATGCTCGACGCCTTGGCCGACCGCCAGCGAAAGAGCGAATGGGAGCACATAACATGGGCGATGCCTCAAGTCGGAAGGGACGCGATCAGACCGCTGACCGCGGCGCTGCAGACAGACAATGTCAGCGTCAAAGCCGAGATAATCAAGGCGCTCGGCAAGATAGGGTACACGCCGTCGCTCGGCTACCTTAAATTCATTATCGAAAACGACGGCTCCGCCGAGCTTCAGAGACAGGCCAGGGACAGCATCAGGCAGATTAACCCGGCAAATATGGTCATACCCGCCGCCGATCTGTTTTTCTCGCTTGCCGAAAATTACTATTATCACGCCCAATCCTTGAAGTCATCCAAAGACGACAAGTTTTGCAACGTATGGTTCTGGGACACCAAAACCGGTCGACTGGTTCGAGAAAAAGTGGATAAGGACTACTTTAACGAACTGATGGCCATGCGCGTCTGTGAGTGGGCGCTCAAGGCCGATCCGAAGTACGGCAGAGCAATCGGGTTGTGGATCGCAGCTTTCTTCAAAGCCGAGTCGGCGAATGTCGAGGTGCCTAGATACTTCGGCGCCGGACACGCCGACGCAATGACATACGCCACCACCGCAGGGCCGGAATATCTTCACCACGCCCTCGCCCGCGCGATTAAGGATGGCAATGCCTACGTCGCGCTCGGTGCGATAGAGGCCCTGGCGGTTACCGCCGGCGAGAAATCTTTGATGTACAGACTCGGCGCCGCTCAGCCGCTCGTCCACGCCTTATCTTTCAACGACCGGGCCGTCAAGTACAGCGCCGCTATCGCAATAGCATCGGCCGGGCCGCAGAAGAAATTCCCCGAGACTATGCTTGTAGTGCAGAATCTTGCGCTGGCTCTCGGACAGATGCCCGTTGAAAATGACCCGGCCTGGAATCAGCAGTTGGCCGACAGCTACGCATTCCGCGCAGCCGGGGTAATGCTCAAATTGGCACAGACCAGAAACCCGGTGATCAACCTCGCCGGCGCCCAGGAATCCCTGATCGCCGCAACAAAAGACAAGCGTGCCGGGATTCAGATTTTGGCTGGTCAGATACTCGCTCACCTTGATACTTCCGACGCTCAGCGTTCGGTTGCCGCTATGGCGCTTGATGAGAACAATTCGGTCGATGTAAGAATCGCAGCGTTCAATTCGCTCACAGTCTCGGCCAAGATAAACGCCAATCTGCTCGAGGCCGAAACGATTGACGCTATCTACGCCCTGACAGGCTCGAAGCAGACCGAGTCGGCCCTTCAACAGCTCCGCGCATCAGCAGCCAGCGCCTACGGCGCGTTTAACCTGCCCAGCGAAAGGGTAAAAACACTGATCCTCGACCAGGCAAAAAGCTAAAACACAGGCTAAAAAACAAAACAGCATTTCTACTAAAAGCCCGTTGCTACCGTCAGCGGGCTTTTTTTTCACGCCGCCCAAAATAAAAAATAAAAAAATACTTGACGGTACTATAAACATAGTACATACTACAAATATAGTACTATATCATGGAAAGGAGTAATTAAATGGCAGACGCCGCCAAACCATCGGATCTGGAAATGCAGGTGCTTTCGATACTCTGGGACAGGGGACCGTCCACGGCCAGGCAAATCCTTGATGCCATGCCCGACGGAAAGAAACGCGCCTACACCACCATACTTTCGGTCATGCAGGTTATGGAAAAAAAGGGCCTGCTAACCCATACGAGCAAAGGTCTCGCCCATCTATACAAACCTGCTGTGAGCAAGAGTAAAATAATTCGTCCCTTCGTTCGCAGGATGGTCACAAACGTTTTCGGCGGTAAGCCATCGACGCTTGTCCAGACGCTGCTGAGCGAAACAAATGTTAATCCAAAGGAACTGGCCCAGATTCAAAAGCTCCTCGACGACGCCGCCTCGGCAAAAGCCGCCAAAACAAAGAAAGGCAAAAAGCGATGAGTGACCTAATCGAGATACTGTCGTCTCAGTTCTGTCGAAACCTGGTAATTGCGCTTGCGCATACGCTCTGGCAGGCGACGGTGATAGCAGCCGTGTTCTTTCTCTTTCTCAAAAGAGCCAAACGCTCGCAATCCCGCTATCTCGCCGCCGTCCTCGCCATTGCCGCCGTAGTATTCGCCCTGCTACTCACCTGCGCCGTCCTGAACTACGAACCGCCGCCGAGTGACACGCCGCATGTCGTCGCAACCGACCAGGTACGGATCACCCCCCCAATGACAACGGCACACAATCCCCAGAGAACAGTTGGCTTGATTGAGCATACCGAAAGCTCCTCCGGCTCGCGCTGGATTATTTGGGCAATGTGCGTCTGGTTGGCAGGCGTGATGGTGATGCTCTCTCGTGCGGTTCATACGGTCATAGGCGCAGGTCAACTCCGCCGAAAGTGCATACCAATCGAGGATGAGGCTATATTGCTTCTGCTAAGCCAACTGCGCAAAACCATGAGAATCGGCCGAAGAATCGCCCTGGCCACGGGACAACACATTACTCTCCCGAGCACTGCCGGCTGGCTTTGGCCGACTATATTTCTGCCGCTGTCGATGGTGACCGGCGTCCCCACGGAAGACTTAAAAGCCGTTCTCGCCCATGAGCTTGCGCACATAAAACGTTATGATTACCTGATAAATTTCTGCCAGATGCTTATTGAGGCGATCCTGTTTTTCAACCCCGCACTCTGGTGGATAAGCAGGCAAATCAGAATCGAACGGGAGGCCTGCTGCGACGTCGCATCGATCGCCGCCACAGGCCAGAAGCTAAAATACGCGCAACTGCTCGCCGACTGGGCAAAGCGCATTGCTGCCGTTCCCACCGTAGCGGCAGCGCCTGCTGTAGCGCTGGCGAAACCCGGCGAAACCGGCGGCATACTCGACCGGATCAAACGCATACTTGTCACCGGCCATCGTCCCACCCTGAGACTCTCCTGGTACGCGACAACGGTAATGCTGATCGCCTCGGCGGCAGTCCTTGTCTTTCTCTGGCAGGGGACAAACCTGACCGTAGCCCTCGCAGGCAAACTGCTCACGCCGGCCCAGCGAATCGAGAAGATAAAGCAAATCACAGAAGACTACGAAATCGAAGACCGCGAGTACGGCCCGGAGGACAGAATCACCATCTCAGGCCGGGTAAAAACCCACGACGGCCGACCAATCCCCGAACGCACCTACGTGAAAATCAGGAGCAAGCGGCCGGGTTACACCACTTCTTCATCCTGCCGACTCTCCGAGACCGGTCATTTCAGCTCCAGTATCAATTACGGCAGGATATATTTGCGTGCCGCAGTCGACGGCTATGAGCCCGCGTTCGCCGGACCTTTCAGAGCCGAATCCGGTGGTGACATAAACGATATTGAAATGACGCTTACCGAAGGTTTCCTCGCCCGGATACGGCTCGTCGACGAACAGCAAAACCCCATACAGTGGGCACAACTCAAGGGGGGATACATTCATTTACCCGGCTCTTATTCCAGCAGTGTCGAAATCTACTCCGACGAGGCAGGCCTGGCAACAATCGAGCATTGCGCCGACAAGCCGCTTAAACTTAAGGTAACCGCCGATGGCTACGAGTATGACCAGAGGGATTTTAATCTCAAGCCGACCGAAGCGGCTACCTGGAAGCTCAAACCATCAAAGCCGGCCGGCGGCGTGGTCGTCTCAGAGCAAACGGGTCTGCCCATCGAGGGGGCGACGTTCGGCCTGGTCGAGATTAAGGGTCCATTCTCGCACGGCTACGATCCCTATGATGGGACAAATATAATTGCCGCAACCGATCACGATGGCAGGTTCGCATTGACTTCGCTACGAGATGACACCGTCTATCATTTCATAATCAAGGCCGACGGTTACGGAATCAGGTTCCCGTACAGAATCGACGCCGGACAGCAGAATCTTAAAATAAGGCTGGGAAAAGAACTGTATATGGAGGGTAGGATCATTGGTGACCTTACAATCCTGGAAACCGACAGAAGCGGCCCTATAATCCGTCATCGAAATCCGTGGACGATTGGCGGCACGGGCCACAGTTCCGGGCGCAATGCGTCGGTGGATATCCGTGACGGCGTTGGGTATTTTAGAATCGACGGTCTCTGGCCCGACAAAGTCTGGATTCGTGTTTCGGGAAAACATTTTCTTTTTGAGATTAACAAGGAGCCTCTTAAGGAAGTCACGATAGATTTGACTCCGGAGAGCCCCGAACAGCAGACAAGGCGCCAAATAATCCTCAAATTCGATGTCGGCGAACAATCCCCCCTTCCGGAAGGTGCTATACGCGTCTCCCACGTTTCAGACCGGGATGATGAACTCAAAAGAGGTTGGACATACGAAAAACTTGAGATTGCCGACGGCCAGATCCGCTTCGAAATGTCAGTTCCCGGCCGATTCCAATACCGTATAGACTATGGCAATGACAAACGTCCTGCCGGGTACTGGTTTCCCCGCGAGATACAAAACGTTCCGGTCGACGACGAGCCGTTCGTTCATACCATCACCGCCCATCCCGCCGGGTCAATATACGGCAGTATTCTCCTTCCCGACGGCAGCTTGGCCGAAAATGCGAACGCACGGCTCTTTGTAGTTGATAAGCCGGCCGTGATGGAAAGTGTCTATGGCTCACACGATGTGTTAAATTCACGAAACCAGGGAAATGGCAAATTCAACGCCTCGCCGCTACCGCTTGACGGCCGATACGCAATCATAGTAAATCATCGGTACACTTGCGTGGTCAGCAAGACGCTCAGCCTCAATAAGCGAAATCCAATCCGAGAAATCGAGGTCAAGCTCCCCAAAGGCCAAACCGTCACCGGTCGTATGATTGACACCGATGGCAAGCCCGCCCGCCATCCTGTGAGGCTGAACGCAAGAATCAAATTGGGCGACCGAAGCTACAGTCACGGCGGCCTGCAAATCAGACCCGATGAACAGGGACGTTTTTCTTTTAGCAATGTCAATCCCGACATCCCCGGCTATTATTCAGTTTATGTCGAGACACCACCCGGTTACAGACGCGCTCGAATGAGACTCAAGAATCTGCGCAAACCCTTCACCGTAAAACTTGAGAAGGGAGAAATTGTCACAGGGCTTGTCATCGACGACGCTACCGGCTGGCCCGTGCCGGAAGCGAAGGTATATGCGATGGTTGCGGATCGCGTCATAACGGAATCAGCTTTGGACGCCGATGAACTAACGGACCAACAGGGAAGATTTCGATTCACCACAATGGCAAAACGTAAATACCAGCTCAACCTCCGAAATGCCAACCTCGCAGATAAGTGGAACCGCGTATCTGTCACCGGCGGCCAGACCGAGCCCGTGACATTACGAATAAAACTCCGTGAAAGTAGTCGTCTCAAGCCGCGCAAGCCTACCGAGGAAAATTAGTCAAATGCTGTTAAGTTGGTCCTGGAGCGGACGGTTCGCTTGGCTTTGTCTGCGGCACTGCAGACGTATTAGGCTTGGGATTCGCGGCCGGCGGCGCGACACTTATATCAGTCGTACTAAAACTGGCGGGCTGGCCGTTAATTTGACACAAAAATGTCAGGGGCCCAACCTCAATTCGGTCCCCCGCTCGAATGGGTGACTCGTTCACGCGCCTTCCGTTGAGAAGTGTACCGTTGCGAGAGCCAAGATCGCGAATCTTGAGCAGGTCCCGATCGCGGTTCAATTGACAATGTCGTCGCGAAACAGAGCTTAACGGAACGTGCAAATCGCAGTCTTTGCGCCTGCCTATTACCGTCACCGTGCTGTATAAAGGAAAGCTCTTCTGCGACCCGCTCTTTTTGAACAGAACCAGATTCACGCCCATGCGTCAATCCTCCTCATTGTCCTCAATTCCACGGAAGCAACCGCAGGCTCCGTTCTCCCTGTTCCCATACCCTTTTAAGGCGTGTGGAGGGCACCGGCGTAAAAACGAACGCTGATTCAAAGCATATCACAATCCGGCCGATATGGCAAGCTCAAAATTGGGAAAATAAATAGTGTTGACACCGCCGAATGATTGAGCTAACCTGATATCAGCATGAGGTTTAGTTGGGTTTGAAGCAGGGATTTGAATATTGCTGATACCGGATAAGAATTTATGGCAAAAGTAACACTGCCCGATGGCAGCGCGTTGGATATTACAGACGGTAGCACACTAAAACAATTAGCCGAACAAATCGGTCCTGGCCTGGCAAAAGCCGCCGTCGCAGCTATTGTCGACGGCCAGCCCAAAGACCTCTCAACCGCCATAACAGCCGACGCATCCGTCCAGATTCTCACAACCAAGGACCAGCAGGGTCTCGAAGTTTTGCGCCATAGCTGCGCACATATCATGGCCCAGGCCATCTGCGAAATCTGGCCCGAAACCAAGCTCGTCTACGGCCCGACCGTCGAGGACGGCTTCTACTACGACATCGACCTCGACGAACCCATTAGACCCTCTGATTTTGAGCGAATCGAAAAGAAGATGCTCGAAATAGCAAAGGCCGACACGCCCTTCGTGCGTAAGGAAATGTCAAAAGCCGAAGCACTCGAAAAAATGGCCGCCGACAAATACAAAACAGATAACATCCACCATGCCGACGCCGACGTCATCAGCTTCTACTCGCACGGCGACGGCTTCGAAGACTTATGCCGAGGGCCGCATGTCCCCACCACATCCAAAGCAGGAAGCTTCAAAATAATGTCCGTCGCAGGAGCCTACTGGCACGGCGACCCGACCCAGAAAATGCTCCAGAGAGTTTACGGAACCGCCTGGCCTACAAAAAAAGAACTCGACCAGCACCTGCACCGACTCGAAGAAGCAAAGAAACGCGATCATCGCCTCTTAGGCAAACAACTCGACCTGTTCAGCTTCAACGACGCCGGCCCGGGCTTTGCTTTTATGCACTCAAAGGGAATGATCATCTGGAATCAGATAGTAGAATTCTGGCGGGCCATTCACGACCGCTACGGCTACGAGGAAATAAAGACACCCATCATTCTCAACGAAGAACTCTGGCACCGCAGCGGGCACTGGGACAACTACAAAGAGAACATGTACTTTACGAATTTCGACGATACCGACTTCGCAATAAAGCCGATGAACTGTCCCGGCGGCTGCCTCGTTTACAAAACCCGGCAACACTCGTACCGCGAGTTCCCCATGCGAGTGGCCGAACTCGGACTCGTACACCGACACGAAGCAAGCGGCGTCATGCACGGGCTGTTCAGGGTCAGGCAGTTCACCCAGGACGACGCCCATATATTCTGCAAACCCGATCAGATCGAGCCGGAGATAGTCTCGGTCATCGATCTAACCTTCGACATCTACAAGGCGTTCGGCTTCGATGACTTCCACATCGAGCTGTCCACCCGACCCGAAAAACATATCGGCTCGGATGAAATCTGGGAAGTCGCGACAAACGCCCTCAAAAACGCACTCGAATACAGGAAAATAGATTACAAAATAAACGAGGGCGACGGCGCATTCTACGGGCCGAAAATCGATTTCCACGTCACGGACTGCCTCAAAAGATCGTGGCAACTCGGAACAATCCAACTCGATTTCTCAATGCCCCAGCGATTCGAAATGACGTACACCGATGTCGACAATACCGACAAACCCCCAGTCATGATCCACAGGGCTATCCTCGGCTCGCTTGAGCGATTCATTGGAATCCTCATCGAGCATTACGCAGCAAATTTCCCGCTGTGGCTCTCCCCGCAGCAGGCAAGGATTCTCCCGATAAGCGAAAAGACAAACGATTATGCCAAAACCGTTCACGCAAAACTGAAAGACGCACAAATACGCTCTGGCCTGGACACGTCGGATGAAAAAGTGAACGCGAAAATCGCAAAGGCCCACGCCGAAAAACTGCCATACATGCTCGTTGTCGGCCCGAGAGAAGCCCAGTCCAACGCCGTAAACGTCAGAATCCGCGGCGTAAAAGAAAATATAACCGTCCAATTGGACGAATTTATTGCTATGGCAAAACGTAAAATTGCCGATAAAGATATGGATTTGACATCAGGTAACAAGTAAACTAAAACCTGATTCATAATTTCGATAGTTAATTTAGAAAGGTAAGGTGGTGCACAATCGGTAAACAAGGCTTACGAATAAACGAGAGAATCCGTGCAGATACTGTTCGGCTGATCGACGAAGAGAACCGGCAAGTCGGAATCATTGACAGATACGAAGCAATCAGCAAGGCGCGCGAAGTCGGCCTTGATCTTGTCGAGGTTGCTCCAACAAGCGAGCCGCCCGTCTGCCGAATCATGGATTACGGCAAATGGCTGTACCAGCAAAAACGAAAGGTCCGAGAGGCGCATAAAAAACACCAGTTCCACGCCACGACCCTCAAGGAAATCAGGCTAAGACCGGAAACAGACGACCACGACCTGCAAATCAAGCTCAAGCACGCCCGTGACTTCCTCGAAAAAGGTCACAAGGTGCAATTCACCGTCTTCTTCCGAGGCCGACAGATGCTGCACAAAGAGAGGGGCTACAACGCACTCACCAGGATCAGCGAAGAACTGCAGGAAATCGCAAAAGTCGAACAACCGGGAAGAATGACCGGCAGAAGAATGAAAATGCTGCTCGTACCCAACAAGCCATAGCCCCGTAAAGCTTGAATCAGTGCGCATCTTCGCCGCTTCGTTGCCGACGAACGAAGCAACGCATATTTAGTCTGCAGTTTCACCGCAGGTTCTGAACACTATTTGTTTCGGCTGATCGCTTTGCGAAGCTTCGCCTCTTCCGCAGGTCCCCAGTATCCGCAATCTAACTCAAGGAAAACCGAAGTGTAAGGCAGCGTCAAATCCGTCTTGAAAATCAACACGTTAAACGTCTTGGCAGCGGCGTCCAGTTTGCCGATAAGCTCGTCATGCGGCACGGATTTAACTTTTCGACCATCTAACAAAGCCGCCAACTCCTTACGATAAGCATCAATACCCGCAGCCTCATCTTCCGGCACATGATTTAGTTCCGCATCGAGATAAACTTTAGCCCTGACATGCCCCGCCGCATCAACCGCTTCCAGCACCGCCCGAACAACCTCAATCTGCCCCGCACCCGTCGCAACCGTCTCAATCCCCGCCCTGCTCTGCGCAGGATAAGCCGAGTCGGCAACAACAATCCAGTTGCGATGGCCCAAAACAGGCAACTGAGAATCAAGCCTGCCGCGCCAGCTGTCTCCGCAGCCGCCGCCCAACAAAGCAACACTAACCAACACCAACAAAACCACACCCTTGACAAACACACCACGCTCAAAAGTACCATTCATGCTAAAGATCCCTTCAAAAATCACCAAATCTCAACCAGAAAAATCCGCGATTGCTTTTACTTTTGCCTTTTCTTCTCACAAATTTATCACGCTGTCGATAAAGCCGTCTCGGTCTTCCTCTCGCTGCCTCAGTCGCTGCACTTCGGCCTTTTTCATTTCATCGTATAGTTCTCTGTCTCGGACAAAGCTCTCCTTATCCCAGCGGTGCATCTTCATAAACATCCCGCCCTCGAGCAGCTTTGCTCTAAGCTCATCTGCGTCCTCATCCTCATAATCCTTGTTTTGCATGATGTAAGCCGATATCAAAACATCGTAATGGTGGTTTGCCGAACGCTGCCAGAAATGCCGCACAACCGAAATAACTATCAACCCGACAACAATCAGCACCACCACCGCCCCCACGGCCGACCCCGACTCTTTATGCCTCTGATTTCTCATAACACTATTCCTACCACAAAACCAACCAGATTGCAAACCAAATCACCCACGCAATACGATTCACTATTCACGCACGACAAATACTAAGGATGTGCAAAATAGTTGTTGTAAAAGAGCGCTAACTTCCCCTGTGCCCAAGTTTCGTTTGTGGGCACAGGGGGTTATTCGCGTTAAGTTCTACTGCGCTGCGGGTCTTTTTGCCTGCAAAAATTCCACGCTTCCATTTACAATACGGATTTTGCTCCATGTAGACACATGCACTTTTGATCGTACTACCTTTCCATCCACGAGTTCAATTGAGCCGCCGTCCGCTCCGGTATCGTCATCTACAAATACTATTATCCTGTATTTGCCTTCGACGGCATTGAGCAGACACTGGTTGTTGTGTAGTTTTCCTGAAGCAACAAGCCTGCTATCCCGCCATCGTAACAATGCCGCGCCGTGTGCCGGCGTCTGCGCGGCTGGATCATCATGCGAGACTTCAATAACAGCGGCGCCGATACCGCCGGTTTCAATATTCAACCGGTGACTGGCATCGGGCATAACAAACGCTTCATCATAGATTCTGGCAGGCTTGACCTTACCTTCAGTCTTGATTGCTTCTGCGGCCCACCCCGTGACCGGAACCTTGACGACCAGCCGATATATACCTGGCGCTATCGTCAGCGAGTACTCGCCGTTTTCATTAGACCTTGAAGAGAATGTTCGCGACTTACCTTCAAACCGCAGCTTTGCACCGGCGGTTGCTTTTTTGGCCTTACCGGTCGTGATGTTTCCATAGCATTGCGGATAAGCCTTAATTGCCGCTACAAGCGGGGCTGCACCTTCCTTGAGTTCTATTGAAAGGCTTTTTTGAAAATACTCTCGATGACTAATCTCCAGGCGGGCTTCCATGTGCTTGTGCGCCTCAAACGCAAAATTCCCGTCTTTGCCGGTCCTTACTGACCGCCCGGCGAGTACGACCCGTGCGCCCGTTACAGGCTGACGAGTTTCTTCGTCTACGACAATACCGGAGACGTCGAACTTTTGCGTCGGTACCACGGTAATGGTGCGTTCAACAGCCTTCTCGTATACTTTGGGGATAGTCACAATCTCATTGCCGCCGGTAATAGTGTATCTTTCTTTGCCATATTTTGTAAAGGAAACATTATATTGACCTGCCTTGAGGTCATAGAACAGCGTTACACCATTTTTGTCCATTAGTGTTCCTGTGCGGTGGTCATTGTTGAGTATCAGTGTATGCGAAGCCATGGCGAGTCCGACATCCTGAAAAAACTCTTCGCTTGAATATTTGGCATCCCACTTGACCACTACTCTCAGTGACACTCGTAGTCGATGGACTTTAAATAGAATCGGGCTCTTGTCGTCTGCTGCTGCAAACCTGGCGCCAGGAACTTCCAGTTCTCCGACGTAGCGGTCGTTGCTGTCGGGTAAAGGAGAGTGGGCTCGAAGCAGATACTCACCAAGGCCGCCTTTGACAATATGTATCTGAGCAAATCCATTTACATCAGTTGGGGCAGTTTGTTGGCCCCACCAGGAAGGGTCACCCTTAGCGTTGCCAAGCGGTATTCCCGAACGACAGCCAATGCCTGAATGTGCGGCAGGGTTGGCTGTATCATCAACTACTCTGACCGGCCTCGTTTCCGTCGTTCTCTTAAATAGATTGACCTCTACGAATACATCCTTTTCCGCCCTAAACATGGCGAAACCGTACAATAGGTGGCCTCTTGCCAACCACGCAAGGTTCTTAGGTATAATAAACAGTTCCTTACCCGGCGCTGCATCGAGAATCTGGCTGAATCTTCCCTGCTCATCTAAATGAAGATACGCAACCTCAGCATTGTACCCGCGCCTGCCGCCCTCGATAACCAACATATTGGCTTCCACATCTTTGCCGGGCATTTTACCGTCAACAGTCATCACGCCATGCAGATGAACACCCTCAGCCGTCGCCTCACGCGCACCGACCGAATGCATTGTAAGAGAGGCGAGGGCGGGGGCTATCAATCGGTCGTATAGCTCCGCCGATTCCTCTTCGTTAAGGCATTTTCTGCCGGGCATGAGCGATGTTCTCTGCTCTGTCATCTTTTTCAAAGTGAAGATAAGCCTGGCTTTGGTGTGTTCATCTTCTTCCGATTGTGCCTTTTCGATAAGAGCTTTGACGATCGATTCGTCTCGCATCAGAATCAGCGACTTAATCGCTGTCTCTGCTATTGGCGTATTCCTGCTGCCAACGTTCTCGAGCAAAGTCGGGATCGCGATACGCCACATACGTTCGATCTGCTGCCGCGCCTCCTCACGGACGTTCGAATCATCAGATGCTTTTACCTGCTCCAGGCAGTCGCCGACAATTCTTTGAATCGCCTTCTTTTCTTCGCCCGACAGATTCAGCATCCCGGAGATGTTCCTGTCCCCGAGCACCTTAGCCGCCTTTCGCCGTTCAATCATATCTTCCGACGTCCCAAGCCGCCGCACAACTTCCGACGTCGCCAACAAAGAAAAATCTTCCCCTCGCTCCTCAGGACGCGAAAAAGTAGGGCTATCTTTCTCGCTCTCGTTTCCTATGTTAATCTTCGCCATATTGGAAATCAAAAAACCTTTGTCCCAAGCCCATAGCCGACGCATTACAACCAGAAAAAACGTGCCTTCCTTCTCAAGCTTGAACCACTCGTTCAGTGTGAAAGACTGGAACTGTTCAATCGTTTCTCCAGCCTTAAGATCAGTTCCAGAGATCGAGGTAATTATCCCACCCCTCTTCTCAAGCCTAAAGCGGTCCTCGAACTTCCGAACGCGCCTGGTCGAAGCCACAGGCCGACCCTCGGTGTCGAACAAAGCCAGCCTGTAATTATCAAGGAAACCACCCTCAGTGAATACCATTGCTTCATCCTCACCAATGTTTTTGATAATCACCGGAATCTTGATTTTCTCACCCAGGCGATACTGGCTTTTCCCGGGCTGGACTGATATCGCTACGCCTTTTAGCGCGTGACCCCAAGGCGCTTGCTTCGGCGCTTCCTGCTCGGTTTTCGTGATCATTGCGAGAGATGCTCCCACTAATAAAGCTGACGTGATGATGATATAAGCCGTCTTCATTCTGGACCTCCAATTCATTTACTTAATGCATTACTACTCCGTCTCATAGTTAGTCCGGCTCAAAATCAGGATACGCACCTCTCTTCGTATCAAACCGCTCCTCAAACTCTGTTGTTGTGTTTACATCGGGGTAGGCTTCAACCGTAGACTCATTAATTGCAGGGATAGTCTGCTTATGGGCATGGCAACCAGCATTTACAACTCTCCTCATCCTCATAATCTTTGTTTTGCATGATGTAAGCCGATATCAAAACATCGTAATGGTGGTTTGCCGAACGCTGCCAGAAATGCCGTACAACCGAAAGAACTATCAACCCGATAACTATCAGCACCACCGCCCCCACGGCCGACCCCGACTCTTTATGCCTTAGATTTCTTATAACACTATTCCTACCACAAAACCAACCAGATTGCAAACCATGTATACCTTCCAATTTTCAATAAAGCTGCCTCGGAAATGAAAATCCTTGACAGTTCAAGATGTTTATTTTATAAGATTATTGGTATCGGAAGGACTGAATTATATTTTTTAAGTGTGTAAATGGGAAATGTCAGAGAAAAGGTAATAATTACCCCCAAGACCGACTGTCGACATGTTCAGGAGATCATTATGAAAGATGCACGTTTTACAAGACGTGATTTTTTGCGGGCCACCGGGTTCTTGGCAGGTACGATGGTATGCCCCAACCTGCTCAAGGCGGAGTCCCACAGCAAGCGAAAGCTAAATTTTGTGGTCTTTATGATCGATGACCTGGGCTACGGGGACATCGGCTGCTACGGAGGAAGCGTCAGCACACCCAATATCGACCAGCTTGCAAAAGCTGGCCTGAGGTTCACGGATTTCCACAGCAACGGCCCGATGTGCTCGCCGACAAGAGCAGCTTTTTTGACGGGCTGCTACCAGAACCGTTTCGGACGGGAATTCGAGTCGGCCTTGGGCGGGGCTTCGGGCAAGACCAAAAAGGGGCTGCCGCTCGATGCGGTGACCATCGCAGAGGTTCTGCAAAAAGAGGATTATGCTACGGGCATGTTCGGCAAATGGCACCTGGGGTATAAACCACCGCTTATGCCGACAAACCAGGGTTTCGACGAATACTGGGGGATGGTGACCGGCGGCGGGGATCACCATACGCACATCGATCGCTCCGGAAATAAGGACTGGTGGCATAACGACCGGATCGAGATGGAAAAAGGGTATACGGCGACGCTCCTCACTGACCACAGCATAGATTTCATCGAGAAGAACAAGGACAAACCGTTCTTTCTCTACCTGGCCCACCTGGCCATACACTTCCCCTGGCAGGGATCCAATGACCCGCCTCATCGAACCGAAGGAAAGAGCTACCACAAGGACAAGTGGGGCATAATACCGAACGAGAAAAACGTCCGCCCGCACGTCGAGGCGATGATCAAATCCGTGGATAAAAGCATCCAACGCGTGATAGAAACCTTGGAGAAGAACGGCTTGGCTGAGAACACTTTAGTGGTGTTCATGTCGGATAATGGAGGCTACCTGAACTACGGCCACAGGTTCCAGAACATATCCAGTAACGGCCCATTGCGAGGCCAAAAGGGCCAGATTTATGAAGGTGGACATCGAGTGCCCTGCATCGCTTACTGGCCGGGAAAAATTGTTGCTGGCCGGACCACGGATGAGACGGTTATGACGATGGACTTTTTTCCAACCATCGCAAAGATGGCCGGCGCGCCTTTACCCGCCCAACAAAAGATAGACGGCGTAGACATAGCCCCACTGCTGCTGAAGGGACGCCCGATCAAGGACCGCACCGTTTTCTGGCGGAAAGGAAATGCAAGGGCCGTGCGAAAGGGGGCCTGGAAACTGGTTGCCCACGGCAAGGATACCGAGCTTTATAACCTCACCGAAGATATCGGCGAGAAGACTAACCTGGCCGGCGCCAAGCTGCCGAAGGTAAAGGAACTCAAAGAAGCACTTGCCACCTGGGAAAAACAGGTCGAGTCCGGTTTCCATTTGAGGAGTTGATTGTGCAATGATTCATGCTTAATTTACGCCATGGGATGCGCATAAAAAATGGTGACCCTCCCGGTCACCATTTTTTTTGTCGGCCTGGATGCGAGTTTCTCTTCCCTCTTACATATAACTAATAGCAGCGGGTATTTCAGCTATACGAACTGAATGGCTACGCCGATACATGCGTCCCTGAGCATGTTCTTGCGATCGACTCGAACGACTTTTCCGCTCTTGATCCGGGCGAATCCGCCTTTTTCTTTTGCCAAGGCCGACGTACGCGGAAAATTGACCTCAACAGTATGGCCTTCGCGAATCGGAGTGGTTATCGGAACCGAAACAAAAACGCCGGTCTTGCTGATATTTGCGCTTCTGCCTATAACAAACCTGTTCGCCTCCGGCAGCCAGATGCTGATAGGCCAGGAAAGTTCCGTTCGAGTGTCCTTACGCTGCTCAACTAATGTCTCCATAATTTTGGTCTCCATCAAATAAAACCATTCCATCAATGATAAGAAGCATATCGGCAATGTTAAATTAGGGGGATTAGCGTATTTAGGGAAAATAACGATTTTTATGAATATTTTTCTCTTAGCGGCTATGTCGCTTTTTCGTCCCAGCCCTTATGGGACGATCTGACATGTGAAAATTCATTTTAGCACTTCGATAGGCGGCGGAATCCGGAAATATATAGCGAATACGAAATGTCATGCGGTGAGTGTCTTGCGATTTTTGCTTGTTTGCGGTATTATCTTTTTTCAATGAAGACGGAAATCGTAAAACTCAACCCGGCTGCACCGGACGCAGAAAAAATCTCAGAAGCGGCTGCGGTGGTTGATGCCGGCGGACTCGTGGCCTTTCCTACCGAGACCGTATACGGGATAGCCTGTCGCGCAAAAAGTGATTCGTTGGCCAGACTCGATGAACTCAAGGGACGGGCGTCTGAGAAACGATATACGCTGCATATCAGCGAAAAGGCGGACGTCCATAAGTATTTGCCTGCAATTGGGATACGGACGCAGAAGCTTATCGATAACGCCTGGCCCGGGCCGTTGACCATAGTTTTTGAACTCGACGAAGCTGGTATTGAGAAACAGGCGGAACAGATGGAAACGGAGGCCTTTGAAAATTTGTACAGGGACAATACAATCGGGATTCGTTGCCCTGACAATGCTGTAGCTTCGATGCTTTTGGGACAGGTGAAAAATGCGGTGGTCGCGCCAAGCGCCAACCCGGCCAACGTGCAACCGGCGACTGACGCAGGGCAGGTAGTAGCGGCGTTATCGGGCCAGGTTGACATGGTGCTGGACGCCGGCGCCTGCAAATACAAAACAAACAGCACGGTTATCAGTATATGCAGCAAGGAGTTAAAGATTTTGAGGGAGGGTGCGTACTCGCAGGAACAGGTCGAATCGATGTCGACTGTCAGATTCCTGTTTGTCTGCTCCGGCAATAGCTGCAGAAGCCCTATGGCCGAAGGGATATTCCGTAAATATTTGGCAGAAAAACTGGGCTGTGAGGTTGACCGGCTCGATCAAATAGGTTATAAGGTGAGTTCCGCCGGGACGATTGGCATTGTTGGTTTGCCCGCGAGTCAGGAAGCGGTAGTCGCTTGCGGCGCCAGGGGCATTGATATACGAGCCCACAGCAGCAGGGCGCTGACCGAGCAGGTCCTTAGGGAAAGTGACTTTATATTTGCGATGAGCCGGGGACACCTCGAGCATATCATCGCTCTCGGCTGGCCGGCGGCAGGCAAGTGTACCTTGTTGGCAGGCGGTGAGCAGATTGCTGATCCGATAGGCCAGTCTCAGCAGGTTTACGATGCTTGTGCTGAGATGATAGAAGATGCTGTAAAGAAACGTATTAGTGAGCTTATTATATGAAAGTAGCAATTGGCAGTGACCATCGCGGTTTTGAAGCGAAAGAGCAGATAAAGGCCATAATTACTCAATTGGGCCATGAGTGCGTGGACGTGGGGACGGCCGATGATCACCCGGTGGATTACCCTGATCTGGCTTATTCGGCGGCACTGGCGGTAGCGGACAAAAAGGCGGAAAGAGCGATTCTCGCCTGCGGCACGGGCATCGGAATGAGTATCACTGCGAATAAAATACGGGGGATAAGGGCGGCGCTTTGCCACGATGAACTTAGCGCGCGGATTTCGCGTCACCATAACGATGCGAATGTTCTTTGCGTCTCGGGCGAGCTGCTTGGCGAGGTTCTTCTGCGCAAGATAGTGGAAGTCTGGCTGAGCACCGACTTCAGCGGCGGCAGGCACAATAGAAGGGTCAGAAAAATAACTGCTATAGAAGAGGGCAAAAACCCCAGCGAGGTGACAAACCACAACGGGTAGTTTTTGACACGGCCGACAGCGGATTTCCGGAAACCTTGGCGGATAATACCAATTAGAATTAATTCTTGCGCCCCCCAATCCAATAGGTACAAACCGATAACATGGGTAACAGATTATGCTAAGAACATGGGTAACAGTATTGAGTTATAAAGGCTGCCGGAAATCATAATTCAAAGGTAGATGTGTCTCGTTCTTATTGACTACGTATACTTCCAGATCTTTATTCATGGCTCTGTCCATACCAAAGTACCTACAAAAAGCATTTCACTCAATCATCCTTCTTTGTAGGAGAATTTAGTAGATAATCCGTCCAAAATTTTAAGGCGTACCCTTCGATAATAGGACTTACTCTCCTTTATCAGGCGATCCAACTGTTCAATATGCCCGAGTTTTTGTATCTCCGTCCATCTGCCGATCTTTGCATGTTGTCGTTCGGAGTCCCATATGCTCAACCCGTCCGCTCCTGCTTCATAGTGCATCTTCGCTTCTACGGCAAAATTTTCGTCGGAATTGAGTCTGAATATTATCTTAAAATCTTCCCCGCCGATTTGACGCCATTTTTTTACCAGGTCCAGGTCGGGATTGTCATTGGAAGAGGGCAGCAAATAATCCACAAGACCTTCTTTTAACCAGGTTTCCACATCGAAGTAAGATCGGGGACTCCGGGCGTTCTTCATTCTAAAGACCACGGCCAGTTCCCGCCCGGGTTTTTCATCCAACAGCGCCCGCACTTCACGAATGAACTGGGTATAGTACTTAGCGCTGTGAGACCGCCAGCGTTTATCATCATCTGATAGTTTACGCGGATCGATACCGTATTTCTCCTCAAATGAACGCACCACCGGCTCCTCATAACCGGTAAGCGGCAAACCTTTATGCAGGTAAAGAGTGATACCATCGGTGCCGTACTCTAATGTTTCACGCAGCAGACTGACCCAGTATTTGCGAGCTTCAGGAAATGCAAGGCTCCAATTACTGGCAGGAATCCCCTCCGGATCAAGTTGTGCCCACTCCGGGTGTCTCCGGTAATGCCTTGCCCGGCTGATCGGCTGACGGTTCATCGGCATTTGGGTGCCGATCATCCGTAAGGCTGGTAATATCTTCATCCCGTTGGCATGGGCCAGCTTTGTAAATTCTGCCAGCGGATCCACCCACCTCTCCTGCCAGCGATTATCCTCAGTCCCGATATCGCCTATCTTGGTGTTGAATATGCATAAATTACCCCGCATAGCCTCTAAAAGCAGAAGCTTGAAATCGGAATTGGCATAAGGCTCAAACTCATCTGCGATAGCTCCTTTAGAGGTGGGGTGATAGGTGTAACTGCCTCTTGTGTGTCCCGTGAACTGACCGGTACAAAAGAAAGCCGCAAGCTTTCTGGTCTCCTCTCCGGGCTGCGATGACTTCCACCGGCGTTTCTCCCCCTCGCTCAACGGCACCAATCTGACATAGGAAATATTCGACATATCACCTCTGTCTCTTAGGGTGATCGGATATCCTGCATCTTCGGGGATGTTGTAGCGGTTGTAGGGATACTGTTGTTGACGAACAATCAACGATTCTCCGGCCAGATCGGCAGTCTTCCAATAAGATTCATGCATGCTTTTATAACGCTCCGTATCGCTGTCAATCTCAGCTTCTTCAACTTCCAGACCGACCCGCCGAAAACCGGTATCTCCACTGAGTTTCACCTCCACCGATCCGTAGGAGCAGTGCTCGTCTGATTCGTGGGGTCTTGTGTAATGGATACCGAGATAGATCTTATAGAGCCCTTCCACACCGAGCGGCAGCTTTAATTCGCTCACTTTGTGATCAGGTAAGGCCGACACCATGATCCCCTTCACGCCATGATAGGTTTCATAATCGTGCAACTGCCATTTATCCTTTTCATAAACCCGGGTAAGCGCGCTTGCAGGCCTGCATTTAGACATGTCTGAGATGATGATGGTTTCTCGTTTCTTATCACTTTTCCTTATTGCCTTCAAAGAGTAAACCGTCGAATCCTGCGCTAAGCAGACCATTGCCGGTGACAAAACCAATATCATTACGGCCATACCCACTACCAGAAAATCACACCAGGAGCCTATTAATCTTTTCATAGTAAACTTCTCCCATCTAAACGCCTAAAAAACATAATTCACCCCGTAAGAAACCAAATGTTTCTTTCAGTATAACAAGTCCCCACTGCTCCTTCAATATGTATCCGGCTGTGGCGAGGACGTGGAGACCATTATAGTCTCCGAGCATCCGGCTTTCGTAGGTTCTTAATTTCCCCTGACCGTAGATTAGTGCCGGAGAGTTAAAGATGTTCATCTACGGTGCCAGCGCCTCTACACAAGGCAAGTCGCCAGCAACAATGCATCGTTTAAGAAGCGTCTTTAGTAATCGCACTGAATCTTCAACGGCTTTACCTGCTTCACCTTTGATTCTTGAGCCGTGAACTGCAGCAGAACGTTGCTTGTACAGTCTCTTTACGGTCGAGAACATGGTCTTCATTTTATCTTCATTACCAGGCACCAAGAATCTTGCAGCGTACAGACTCAGCCGAAAGACCAGTTCACTTTCTATATTGAATAGCCCTTCAATTCCTGACCATAGCAATGCAAGCCTCGCTCTCGGATGAGCATGCCATCGATAGGTTGCGAGACAGTGCACAGCATTTTGAAACTCAGTCTTGTCAAGAAGCGTCCTGGCTGTATGAAAGTTGTTTTCAATCCATGATGCTTCTTCGTCACTAATCTCATAGACTGACTCTGTAAAACCCCTAAGGTGGTAATTCGTTATTTCAAATCTACACTCCGCGCTGAACTCCTCTGCAGGTCTATCGCACTGAAAATTGCAGATAGCTTCACAGTCATGTATCGCGCTTAATAATAGGGCATCCCAAAGTGAATTCCATGCAACTGTTGCAAGAGCTTTTGGATCTTTAGCTGTGATATGAAACTGACTACTTACTTGCCTCAGAAAGATTGAAGTAACCCCTATGTCTACTTCACTCTTGGACACACTAATGATGTCATCAGGTTTAGGGGAACAGCTTGCAGGCAATAGCTCAATGTCTTCTCCAAGTTGAATTGCTCTACTGACTCCAATTCCATTCAGATACAGAAACGTTTCTTGACTATAACCAGATATTCGCATGTTGTTTTTCTTCGCCTAAAAATGTTTATAGCGCCTGCACAAAGCGGGGAAGGCAGACTGTTTCTTTCTGTATAACAAGTTCCCGTTGATTCTTCAATATTTATCCGCCTGACCCTGCCGCGACTTGCCGATGGCACGGCTGGCAGCACGGCGAGATGTACCAGGCGCAAAGGATTTTCAGATAGGGGCCCTTAGGGCTCCACTTGTCAGGTTCGACATTGGGCATCTTTATGTTTCCAAGTCAAATTCTTGTTCAATCGACCGGACTGCTGCTATTGTCAATTCTCTCAAAGGCAACACAAACCGCTCTCCTGGATCCCCTTCAGGCACATCGCGAAGCTGGATCCCAATATCCCTCCACATCCGTGCGAACGATCTCGGAAGCAATAGTATATTTTTTTCAAACCACGCCGACCTCTCATCCATGAACGCCATCGCCTTTTTCAATTTACACTCATTCACCAAGAAATGAAGGCTTATTACATATCGGTAGGCTTCTATAAATATTTGGAGCTGCTGCTCAGCCAGTGCTTCTTTCAGCTTTATCCGCCTCGCGTTTTTTGCCTGATACCAGGTCGAAACAAATCCGCCGAACGTTGCCAATACTCCACCCACCACAATCAGCAGCAACGGCATCAAATCTGAAATTGCCGAGCCACCTGCCGAATTAGGATCCATCTGTCACCGTCCCTTTCTTTTTATCCCGCCAAGGCGCCAAGGCGCAAAGTTATTATTCCCGTTGCTTCTTCAATATTTATCCGCCTATGGCGGACTCGCCTGATCTCTTTTATTAAATGATTCTCGATGCTCGAATTGTGTCTCCTGGCTCCACAAAAAATAGGTGACCCCTCAGGGTTAAGCTGTCCCCGTCTTTCATCCTAGTTTTCACCTCTATAGCTTATAATAGGTAAACGTCGCCAGCAATTACGATTCGTCAAGGAGCATTAGGTCCTTCTGGCCAGGGAATGAATGCTACATCTACGCCTCCGCCAACAACTCGTTCCGCCGGATCGTAATGGTGCGTGAAATAAGAACCAAATACCTCAACAGCCATTTTACAGAAAGCCACTCGGGCGCCCAATCCCGGCGCCTTTGGCCCGAATCCGGCGTCCCGTATAGCATGCAATGCTTGCCAAATGGCGTCCTTGAATACGTTAAAAGCCGCGAAATTAGCGCCATTGTTGAACCAAAAATATCGACGCTCGTCGATCATTTGTTGCAGTCTTTGGCGCACTCGTACTGGATAATCCTCAGGATTAGGCCATCCTTTGAACTGGGCCTCGACGTCCTCTCGCAGATAAAATTCCCTTCGTGCATTTGGATAAGCTCCCGTCCGGGTATCAATCTCGCCATGGTTCCAGATATGATACATAACCGGAACAGGAACATTCTGTTTTCTTGTGAAGCCCCCAAGATGTACAACAAGGTGAGCGTCAGATACATCTGCATCCGTTGGATATTCTTGGCTGAAGTCCTGTTGAATTTTCCGACGCAGACTTCCAGCCAGAGAGTCGAAGTCCTCGAAGTCCAGATTTCCGGCGATAAATATTCTCATCCACTCGTCTAAGTCCAAGCCTGCCAATGTTCCGAGACCCACAAATCCGACTACCGCCTTCTGATGAGGCCAGGATAGCACTTTGGTTGCTGTTGGCTCAACGTATCTCTTTTTACCTGGGTCTCGATATGTGATGGTGGCGTTCTTGTCAGCTGCAAATACAATGCCTTCAGGATAGTAACCGCTTAAAAGGATCGACATTTATCATCTCCCAAGATAATTAGGACAGCCTCCTATTTTTTATACAAAATTCTCAATTTTCGCTACGCAAATCCTCTCTGTCACTTCATGCAGTCTTTTAACCTCTACGGCCGATACGCTCCACGCTAACCGCTATACGCTCCTTTACCCCGCAAATGGGTACGGCCGCTTTTAAGCACAGAAAATAACACAAAACAACAAAAAAGCCAAATAAAAAACTCCGCGATCTCTGCGTGCTCAGCGTTAAAACAACCCCCACTCGCAAGCGGAGAATTTTCGCACAAACGCGCAAGTTTAAAAATCACTTTTGTCGAAAATCCGTATGTTTTTGTATTTTTTCCGTACAAAAATGTATTTTTTATGTACATTTTCGTCATTTTTCTGTACGTTTTTACCCCCTTTTTCCCCAAACTTGCGCGTTTGTGCGCGCAAAATCGTCAGTATTGAGCTAAAAACAAACATCACCCCCAAAAACCACCCAAAATTTTCCCCAAATTCCCCCAATTTTAAAAAAAATCAGTAGAATTCCGCCTTCCAAATAACCCCCGACAGTACCGGTTACTTTCGGCGGACCGGCTGAAAATAGTTGCATTTTTTAGAGGGCTTTGCTAACGTATTACAGGCGGAAAGGGTAGTGATGGTATTGGTGTGTGTATATTGGACAACTCAAAGGAACAGCTCTTATGGGCCGAAAAAACGGGTTTACGTTAATCGAACTTTTAGTGGTAATCTCCATTATTGCCCTTTTGATGTCGATTCTGATGCCGGCGCTTAGCAAGGCAAAGGACCAGGCGAAAGCGGTCGTTTGCATGTCGAATCTTCACCAAATGGGCCTTGCCTGTAAGATGTATACGGGTGAAAATAAGGGTAAGATGCCGGACCTGGAGGAGTTTGACTGGGTTACGCCTTTGTACAAATACTACCGTAACATCAAGCTGCTGCGCTGTCCAATGGCGGCCAAGCCATACTCTTTTCCCAGCAAGAAGGATGACGACGAGCTGATCGGCGGAAAGTTTGTCGCCTGGGCGAAGTGGCGCGATTATAACCAAGACGGCGTAGAGAAAGTGGTCATCGGCAGCTACGGGATCAATACGTTTATAGGAGAGAACACCAAAGATGAAAGTGAAAGGGCCGACAACTTTGTCTGGAAAACTACGGTTTTCAAGGGCGCCTCTTATGTGCCGGTGTTTACGGATTCGGCCGAGGACGAAGACACGCCAAGAACAGTTGATGAACCGCCCGAATATGACGGCCAAATCTACGAGCATTCACCCAAGAACATACATGAAATCAGGGATCGCTGCATCGACCGACACATGAGGAATATAAACGTGCTTTTTGCCGACTGGCACGTCAGTAAAGTGACACTCAAGAGATTGTGGCGTCTCAGGTGGCACCGCGAATGGGAGGCACGGATGCGCAAAACCGGCGGCCCGCCCACGACATGGGACGACCCAACCCACTGGATGTACGGATACCCTGAAGACTGAGCAGGTGTTAGAGGAGAGAAGGGTTTTTTTGTTTTCGTGGGTTGTGTTTTTTGGTAGACTCGGGGCGAGTTTTCGATGTGGTTAATGCTTGATTATCCATAAAGGAGGTAAGGTAGATGGCTTCGAGAAGAATTTTAATAGCGGTTTTGGTTTTTTGCGCGGCTGGTCGGGTTTTGGCGATTGATATGCCGGGATGGGAGAATCTGTTCGACGGAAAGACTCTGGACGGGTGGAGGCAGTTAGGGGGTAAGGCGAAGTATCATGTGGAGGACGGGTGCATCGTGGGGACAACGGTGAAAGGGACGCCTAACAGCTTTTTGTGTACTGAGAAGAATTACAGCGATTTCATTCTGGATGTGGAGCTGAAAGTCGATGCGGGGCTGAACTCGGGCGTGCAGATTCGCAGTAACAGCCTCCCGACCTACAGGAAGGGACGGGTGCACGGTTACCAGGTCGAAATCGATCCCTCACCGCGTGCGTATAGCGGGGGCGTTTACGATGAGGCGCGGCGCAAGTGGCTTAACGATTTGAAAGATAACGAGCCGGCGCGCAAGGCTTTTAAGAACGGGCAGTGGAATCGGTATCGGATTGCAGCTATCGGCGACTCGATCAAGACGTGGGTCAATGGTGTGCCGGCGGCTGATCTGGTGGACTCGATGACGCAGACGGGATTTATCGGTTTGCAGGTGCATTCGACGGGATCGGATGTGCCTTTGACGGTGCGGTGGCGCAATATTCGCATTAAGGACCTGGGCAGTCATACATGGAAGCCAATCATCGACGGCAAGAGCTTTAAGGGTTGGCATACGCTGCCGGGGGGTAAGTGGGAAGTGAAAGACGGCGTGTTTGTGGGGACGACGGCGAAAGAGGAGAGGCGTCACGGGCTGCTGGTCAGTGACGAGCGGTACGGTGACTTTACGGTGCGTTTGAAATTCAATGCGGTCAAGGGCAACAGTGGCTTTTACTTTCGAACCGACAAGGTGGATCATCCCTACGGCGTCTTCGGCTTCCAGGCCGAGATAGCTGATAAAGAAAATATCGGGGGACTTTACGAAACGGCCGACAGGACGTGGGTGGTCAAGCCGAATCCTGAAGATGTTAAGAAATGGTTCAGGCCGGGACAGTGGAATCAGATGACGGTCTCGGCGCACGGGCGGCGCATTGTTGTACACGTCAACGGTTACAAGACAGCGGATTTGAAGAACGATCAGGGTCGGCTGGACGGCCACCTGGGGCTGCAACTACACGGCGGGCAGGATATGGAGGTGATGTACAAGGATATTGAGATGTTGGCGCCGAGCGAGGAAGGTGAGGTGTCAACCGGCTCGATGCCGTTGGTGTTCGAAGATGACTTCGAGGACGGCAAATTAGACGGCTGGCAGGCGACGGATGCTTCGGCTTGGCGGATCGAAGAGGGACGCGGCGGGAAGGTGCTGTCTCAGTTCAAGATGAGCAAGTACAAACCAGAGGTTCGCTCGCCTTTGAATATCAACCTGGCAAAGCAAACAACGGTCGGCAGTTTTGTACTTGAGTTGAAGATGCACTCGACTACAAAAGATTACGGCCATCGTGATATGTGTCTGTTTTTCGGGCACCAGGACCCGTCTCATTTTTACTATGTGCATATCGCCAACAAGGCCGACGCCCATGCCAATTCCATATTCGTAGTCAACGGCAAGCCGCGAGTTTCGATTGCCAAGAGCCGGACCGGAGGCACAAAGTGGGATAAGGATTGGCATACGGTGCGCCTTGTACGAGATGTTGAGGCCGGGACTATCGAGGTTTTCTACGACGACGTAGACGAGCCTATAATGACCGCCACGGACCATACGTTCAAATCGGGCAAAATCGGTATCGGCTCATTCGACGATACCGGGCAATTCGATGATCTGCGATTGCGGGGAATCGTAACTGATTAGTAAGCAATGAGTTAAGTCCATCTTTCGTCGCTTGCCTCTACGCATAAGTGATACCATTGCGCCCATGTAAGGTCCCGCTTTATAAAATCACACTTTTTTTCAAAATATTTTATTTTTATGGTTGACAATTCCATGATAATCGTTAATACTTACATGAAAGTAGATATACCATAATTCAGGAAAGGAGCTATGTTATGAAGGAATTCATCGAGAGAAACCGTAAATTGTTGGAGTTTTACTGTCTGGCTGCTCGAATCATCGGCTGGGCACTGCTGTTGACAATTCCGGCAATGATCGTCGTGACATTGCTGTGGAACCAACTCGGCGGGTGGGAATGGCCCTGGCCCGCCCCTGAAATGTTTCCGTGGCTTCTGCGGTTTCCTATGCTCGGACTGGTAGTGTTGGGTATCGGGCAGTTCATACGACATTTGTTTGAAACCGAAAGCAAGCCGGGCTGGATACTTCGCCACGCGGAAAAGGTACTGTATGTTTATGCGGCAGTTGAGATCCTTTTCGCCGGTTATGCAGCCAGAGCAACGTATATCTTGTGGCGCGAATTCCCAATAAAGGTAGCCATCTCATACGGTTTCCAAGCGGTTTCGCCACTTGCACAGGCGCTGCTGTTGATCGGCTTGGCACAGATCGTGCGACGAATCATGGCTTTAATTGAAGAATCCAAAACCTTAGTCTGAAGGAGAGTTGAGATGCATGAATTCATTAAGAGAAACCGAAAGTTGTTGGAGTTTTACTGTCTGGCCGCTCGAATCATTGGCTGGGCGCTACTGCTCACAATTCCGGTAATGATCGCCGTGGCACTGCTCTGGAATCAACTCGGCGGCCGGGAAGGGCCATGGCCACCGCCTGAAATCTTTCCGACGCATGTGCTCTCTCCTATGCTCGGACTCGTGGTCTTGGGTATCGGCCAGTTCATACGGCATTTGTTTGAAACCGAAACCAAACCGGGCTGGATACTTCGCCACGCCGAAAAGATACTGTACGTGTATGCGGCAGTTAATATCCTCTTAGCCGGTTATGCAGTCAGAATAACGTATATCGATATCGCTTGGCGCGAATTCCCGATGAAGCTGGCCATATCCAGAGGATTCCTGTCCCTGGTTTGGCCCCTTGCGCAGGCGCTGTTGTTGGTCAGCTTGGCGCAGATTGTGCGGCGAATCATGCCTGTTATTGACGAATCGAAGACGTTGGTTTGAAGGAGGGTTGACTATGATTAATATACGATTGGATTATTTGCTTCTGGATCGGCGAATGAAACTAAAGGACCTGGCAGAAGCGACCGGTCTGGCTGTCAACAACCTTTCCATTCTCAAGACGAACAAGGCGCGGGCGATTCGTTTTTCTACGCTGAACCTTATATGCAAGGCACTGAACTGCTCGCCGGGTGAGTTGATCGAGTATATTCCGGATGGTCAGGAGGGCCG